>Ga0207670_10000093_pt1 | contig 61979 bp, 56 predicted proteins | sample KBSS23HmetaG_FD_184339 | JGI IMG/M metagenome (GOLD analysis project Ga0207670, IMG submission 184339) | Switchgrass rhizosphere microbial communities from Kellogg Biological Station, Michigan, USA - KBS S2-3H metaG (SPAdes) (version 2) | ecosystem: Host-associated > Plants > Roots >...
CACGGCGGCGGCACTCTACCCTGGGGTATCTCAGTCCGATGGAGTTCGAAATGGAGGCGGAGTTAGCATAGGCTGGTGTCAACTAAACCGGCAGCAGCCCATTCTGAGTCGGATGCTCACAAGGCAAATTACCTTCCTTCTTCCATTTCGCTTGCAGTTCTTCCGCTTTTTCTTTAGTCAAGATTGCCCCTTGGGAGTGATGCATGTTTCTTCTCTCCCCAGAAGTGTGTCAGGAAAGGTTGTAGGAATTGTCTGACGGTGTATATCAGAGTTGTACGGTACCGTACCTAGTCAATACCCTAGTTTGCTGTCCATCTTGTTCCGGCAGCTTGGTGAGTCATGCCGCCGATCTGGACCGTGTGGGGAAAACTAGTAGCTCGGAGGTAGGTCGCTTTTAAATCCCAGGAATGAATCTTCTTTACCGTGCTTCCGTTTCCAACTGTCGAGGAAGGTGTTCAGGCCGGCGATCGTCAGCGATACGGATTGTAGTTGTAGGTCGGTGAGCGGACGTTGTTCCTGTAAATATCGCTCGATTGCGGTGCTGCCGGACATGAATGTGGCAATGGCCTGTTGGATGTCTATATCGTCGGACATCTGGTTACTCCACGGAGGAATCCCAGTAATAGAAGGAGGGTTACCAGGGAGGTGAAAACCCGATAGCCCTCCTGTGCCTAGGCCTGAGTGGGGTCTTAACGTCACCCAGGTAGGACCATCATTATTCTTTAACAGAGCGCTGAGTGTTGGAGCTGGGGGATACCCCCGAGAAATAAAAGGAGGGCTACCGGGGGGTATGGTCCCGATAACCCTCCCACGTCGCGCCTCGGGTGGTCTTAACTCACACCCTGGTAGGACATGGTTCTTGTATTACAAAGCTTCGAGTCTTGAACCTGGGAACTGCCCTAGCAAAATAAAAGAGGGTTACCAGGGGCTACATTGACCCCAATAACCCTCCCACGTCGCCGGGGGTACATGGCCGTGCACCCTTGGTAACACACTATTATTCTATAACGTCAATCAGAGTCCTGAACCTGGGAACTGCCCTAGGAAGAAAAAAAACGGAGGGCCAACGGGCCCTGACCTCCGATAACCCTCCGTCCTGCCAGAGTGTCATGCGTACAGGCTTGGATTGTTCAATCAAAAACCCATCCCTGGAAACTTGCCTTGAGCAATATCCACAGAAAGGGAGCACAGACATAGAGAACATGGAAATAAAGACAGGAGGCCCCTTGGATTTGGGCTTTGCTAAAGCCCGGTCCGATCAGCGAGGGAGCGCAGGTCCTCTAAGGTATGAAAAAGTAACCTGCCGGTCGATCCCGTCACGCCTACGTTACCGGTCTTGATGGCATTAAATGCCTGGAGGGCAATACCGACGAGCCGTCGATACTCGTCGGTAAACACACGCATGCGTTGGTGCGAAGTTTCCGCCCGTTCATTGATTAAGGTCTGGTGGCCCCGTCCAAAGGACGTGACGGCCTCGGCAATCGCGTCGTCGAGGCAACGGTTGAGAACACCAAACTCCGCTGTGGAGATGTCCAAATCCTGTTCGCAGGCTAACTCGGTGACGGACTGGCACACATCTCCGTAATCGCGAACGACCTGTTCGACGGTGTATCCCTGGCGCAGCAAGTCAGCCCCATGTAGGCCCGCAGCGCGACTGATCTCCGTTGTAGGAGGCACCAACCCCAGGTCTGATGGTATTTCTTGGAGACGAAGAGTCTCGACGAGCTGCTGCAAGAATAGCGGGACGCCATGGCCTAGAGCTATGGGAGCCACGGAGGACGCAAACCTTTTGGCCGCCTTGGTCCTGCAACGCGTGATTAACACTGTACGATTCGCAGTCACAAATTCATGAAGCATGGCAGTCGTGTGCAAGTACCACTGTTCCAAACGGGAGAAAGGCCTGACGAAGGGTGTTGTTATCCGTGGAAAACTAGGGCAACCCACTGACATGGATTATTATGGTACGCATGCCCCGCTCCTGGGAAGAATGATTGCATTATAGCTGCAGGATTACTATCTTTCTGTTCACAAGTGAACACCTTCTGGAAATTTTTTCTCGTAGTCGTTTTGTGATGTTAAGACCCGCGATGCGGGTTCGATTTGAGCATCAGCACGGACACGACTTCATCGTATCGCAGCCGTTCGAGACCATCCCGCAGCACGCTCAGGGTGACGTGCCACGGTTGAAGGTCGGTTTGCTTCGGAGAGGGTCATTACGGGGGGCGCCGCCAGGACCTTTTGTATCCTTGCCCTTGTTAAGTTTGGCATCCAACCGACCTAACATGGCTCGTAACAAGGTCAGTTCAGAGTTAGAATAATTGTTGTGTTCGTGAAGGAAGATTTCACTGGCTCGGAGAAAGTTTTGAATACTGATCCGTGCTATAGGCAGAGCCCCCAACCTTTCTTACACGGCGAATCCAAGGCTCTGCGCGACTAGTGTGTCATTTTCCGCAATGAGCGCAGTTATTATCGCCAGCGTGATGTGCCGAGCAGTAGGGCGTGATTTCACGTTGGAGATCTTTGATGTAATACAGGATCGCATCGCAGTCGTCATTGGACAACGACCCATGATTTTGGTGTGCAAACCCGATGAGTCGTTCCGACACGCGCATGAGTTCTCGTACTTCACGTTTCAAATTGCCAAGAGAGGGATGTAAGGGCTCTGACATAGGGCCTCCTGATCAGTTATGGATTAGAATCTTCCCCTGAGGCCGACAATGCCTCAGAGAGCCGGGCCATCATTGTCTCCACAGCTTGCATTTCGTGGTCCGACAGGTCACCAGACTTCAGCAGAGCTTCGCACGCAGCGATGTAGTCATGAACACTTTGGCGGTATCTAGACATATCACCCCTTCAGAATGAGTGGTGATAGGGTTCAGGAAAGGAAAGGTTACTTCTGCTTATCCAGCGGAGTGAGAATCTTTCCGATCTCTGCCAGATAATATTCCACGATCTCCCGTTCGTTTTTCGTCATCGGGGAATCATTGGATGTGACAGCAGCGGCGATCAGACGCTCACTAGAACGGAGGAAGTCCCGAACTTCAGGACGAAAAGAAAGCAGTGGAGAGTCCGACATGGGACAACCGCCTTTCACTGAATCATCGGCGGTCGGGCCTTCCAAGGAGGCCGTCGGTGAGTTGAGGGTTAGATGTGTAGAAACATGATGGCCCTTACTTCCTCCTTTGTCAATGGGGGTGCGTGGCTCCTAGAGCCTGCTGGAAGGAATCTTAAGCCTTCGCACGCTGGGCCACCATCTTAAGTGAAGTCTGCGGATGATTCAGCGCGTCAACGCCTTCACCACATCGTCATACCGCAGCAACTCCAGGCCATCGTTCAACAGCGACAACTCCTACGGACACTCACTGCCTCCCTAGAGGTTCACCCAATGTCAACCACAGCAGAGCAAGCATGAAACGCAAGCAGTCCACACCAGCACCCGCCACAGCAACAACGACGCCCACGTTCGCCACTTAGTCAACAAGGCACGATGAGAGCATGAGCAGCGCAGTGACACGCCGCAAGTGGCGTGAACGCATGAAGATCACTAGCACTGTCGAACATGGCGCACACCTGAACGACGTGCCTCGCATCAATGGTCGGCTGGCGTATCAGGTCGTATTGACTTCGTGCAGGCCACTCAAAGCAGACGAACGAGTCCAGCCAGAGGAGAGGATAAAGAAAGAGAAGGAAGGAGCATCGACATGGACACACCAGAAGAGGACAACAAAGAAGCACTGATCGAAGAACTGGCGAGACAGATCGGCCTACCACCGAAGAAAAAGAGGAGCCGCAAGCTCAAGACGCCGCAGACGACGAAGCCGAAGGCCGAGCCACCTGTAGTCGAACCTATTACTCGCGCAGACATCGAGGCGCGGAGACGAAATGCCCCCGGCTTCACTGGGAATCGTGCGCCGAGGATTGGGGGTAGGATCGTACTGCCCCGCGAACAGACTGAAGCTGACTACCGGCGCATGGTTGAACAGCGTCAGCAGATGCCACAACAGGAGCCGGAGGAGCGACCAGGTGTCAGGATCGATGATGACCTGAAGGGACTCGACCACGGTCTCGCGTTTGGTATTCAACTCCGACGCAACTACTACAAGCAATGTTTGCCTGGTTCACCTGAACTTGCCGAGTACATTCGGAACTACAACCACACGCCGACGCTAGCTGCCGACGGCAAGAGGTCGCGCAGTGCAGCGCAGATTGCGGCCACCGAAAAAATGAACGAACAACGGTCGCTCGATGCAGCGCACAAATTCGTTCAGATGGGCGCGAGACTATGGGGGTGTAGCTGCGGCATGGCATTTCTAAACTCCGCAGGTAGTCGCGGGTACTCACAAGGAGCGCACGATAGCCACAAGGCAGAGGTTAAAAGGATTCGAGAGGAACGGAGTAACAATGTGCCTGACTGCTTCAGTTAGGGGAGGAGAAGGGAGACCAACATTCACATGCTCAAAAATAAACACGGCCTCGAAATCTTAGGTTGCAACCCGCACAGACGCAGCGTCAGCCAAGAACGCAGGGAACGCCAGCGGCGTCTTGACGCGATTTCAGCCAAGATGCTCAGTGAGCAGAACAGACGCAGCCAACGCAAGCCACAGATGCAACGGCTCAGAGCAGCCACAGACAACCCGCTACCTGCCATTGAACGCTGGTAGGTAGAATCACAATCCCCAACAACCAAACGCAGTTCAACAACAGAAAGGTAACACCATGTCAATCGTAGTCGGATCAAATTGGAGACGCTTAGTCCCGAACGCACTCGAACTCACCGATGATGAACTCAACGATATCGCATCCACACCAAGCGGTAGACGTGCCTTAGAGGCCGATAGGTTAGAAGCCACGACCGCTGCGAACACCGCGAGGAGTCTGACCCTCAGAGACTCGGAGACCGGACAAGCGATCACTGCCTTCACGTCCCCTGGCCAACGGGAACGAGCCTACGCGAACCCCCTCTACTCTTCAAGCAAAGCATATCGAGACGCAGTGATGGCAGCAGAAGCGAACTCGCAGCTAGCACCGTCGATGCAGGCCGGTTCGCTACGTGGTGGTCCTGTTGGGGTTGATGCGAACTCCATGCTTGAAGGAGCGAAGCGTGATGCTGCCAGAGCGCACGTCTCAAAGCTGTTCCAAGAGGCCAACGGGAACACACCGGACGCCGCCATTGCTCGTATGCGGATCATGGAGTTGCTGACAAGCGACGATCCTGCCATCAAGGACATGGTGTCATACGCTGAGGAAGTTCATGGTCAGGGTGATAGTCAGATCGTTCGAGAGATGAAGGAGAACAAGGCAGCGGGACACGGCACCAGAATCCAAGTCGGCAGTACGGAGGAAGCATCGGATGCGTCCGGTCTGACGGCTGGGAATCCACGCGACATTGACTATTCAACCGGCCTCTACCGCGATGGGTCAACGCCACCTAGCAACAGCAATCCTGCCGCGCAGGACTGACCCAACACACACACCACAGAGACAGCCCAAACGCAGTTGGTGGCCTCACACTGACTGCGTGTTGGGGTGTGTCCTCAACACCAAGTGAAGTGAACACATGCAGACTAGAACAAAGAAAAAGACAAGCCGCACCCTCGACTATCGGGGACAGCCCTTAGAACACAATGACCTCGTAGTCTTTGCTAGCGAGTGGCAGCGCTTCGCAGAGGGCACGGTAGCCGAGAACCTCGAAGGGCATTGCCGTTCACTGATAACCCTCGTGCTGGATAACGGAAGCCGGTCGATAATCGTTCCCCCCGAAGCTTGTGTGACGATACGGCGACCAGAAGAGAATCCCCTACTGAACGAAAGGCCGCTAGATGGCACAGAGTAAGGAGGAAAAGGCGGCGTATCACAAGGCGTGGTATGCAGCGAATCGAAAGAGAACCATCGAACAGCGGGAGGTCTACCGAGCTTTGAACCGAGAGAAGATAGCTGAACAGCAGAAAATGAAATACGAGAAAAATCGCGGGAAGGTCCGCGAACAGCAAAAATACTACTACGAAAAAAATAGAGAGCGACTCCTCGAACAGCAGAAGTCCTACCGCGCCGCGAATCAAGAGCACCTGGCGGCTTTGGACAGGAAGAACAGATACGGTCTCTCAGAGTTCGACTACAACCGGCTCTGCGACGAGCAAGGATTCGCTTGCAAGATATGTCGAGGCGTTGACATGGACAAGAAGTGGAACTCGAAATTCCCAGGAAAGGCGGAAACTCTTAACATAGATCACTGTCACCGTACCGGCAAGGTGCGGAAGCTACTTTGCCGCGAATGTAACACCGGCCTCGGTAAGTTCAAAGACAACATCGGCCTTCTACAATCTGCTGTTCAGCACCTCCTCGATAACCAGTACAGAGCCAACATCGAACGACCGTCCAACCTCGATACGATATAAGGAAACATTAATATGAGTGCATCACAAGAACCTATGCCGCCACTTCCAAAGGTGCGCGATCTGCGACACCGTTCCCAAGTGGGTCTACTCGAAGCCACCCATCGTGCAGCCGAATCCCAATGGACCTCAAAGTGTGAGGCCCTCGAACGTGCTGCCCGATCCGCTGAACAACGAGCCACTCACGCAAAGTCCAACGAGTTGAAGGTGCGGGCAGAGTACGAAAGACTCAAGCATCGGACCCTCATCGCCTCCATCATTGCAGCCATCGCCGCAGCCACGCTCGCAGTCGTCTGTATTCTCAACTAAAGGAACTCGATGGGGTTGCCGTGAGGATTCAGACGGTTGAGGAGTCAGTACATCCAGCCTCTGCTAGGGGATCGGGTTGCGGCCTGATCCCTTGCACTTGAGTACCCCGCGAGGCTTCACCAGAGCAGCAGGACCCTTAAACTTCCAACGTCCTGATCCTTTTCAGAACGTTTGTTTGCCTGCTGGCTGGATTTCTGTCTCTGTGAAGCTTGAGAAGAGACAACTGGGAGGAACACGTCATCACTGGCTGGAACACTTCACAGGACAACCCCATCGCCTAGGAGTGGGCATACCCAGCTTGAGCTTGGCTCGTTGGGTTCAGGCCCCTCCGCCCTTTGTTTACTTAGATCAATCCAGCCATCAACGACATACCCCAACTAAAGGAATTTCACTTATGCCATTTGTTAACCCACTCCTTGCCGCCATGGCCGAACGCATTCTCAATGATGCCTTCCCAGATGTTGAGAACTGGAAGGCCGACTACGGCCTCACTGATCGAGATAGTAGCGAGTTTCGGAAGGCGCTGGTGAACGGCGACTATATCAACCACGAACAGTACGAAGAACACTTGCCACCCAAAGAGGTTCCCGAAGCCACGCCACGAGAGATGAAGGTCAAGAAAATTTCTTACAAGGCCGAACGCGCCAAAGCGGCGAGGGGCGGGCCTGCTGATGTGCGACACTGCTCTAATCACCATTGACCTAGGGTTTAGGTCCTCTTCCGCTTCTTAGTCTCGTGAGTAGAACCAAACAGTCTCAGAACCATCATCGGCGTAGGCGGGGACCCAGCCGGTCGCGATGATGGTCAGGTTCTCGTAGTCATACCGATCTCCCTCTACGATGACAACAAGAAACCACTGGTGGTCCTGTCCGTGCTTTCCCCAGTTGGCGGTGAGGGCTACCAATACGTCTACGCCCAGACGCCCTCCTAATTTGTCGTACAGGGTGAATGTAGATGATCTATTGGGGTGTTGATAAAGGCGTTTGTCCCACGACTTCGTCAAGAAACTATTGTGGCTATGGACGAGTTTCGAATACCAATGTAGCTCTCCCGCATCAGCTCCCTTTAGCCACGCAAACGAATACTCATGCTTGTCGTTTAGGCGATCTAACCACGAATACTCATTATTTGGATTTACGCGATACCGCACCTTGAACCAGCGCGCGTTGTCGCCGATGACTCTATACTCGTAACATACGGCGGAAGCCTTTTCGCTCTCATGTTCATACGTTTCGAGCTGGGTGAAGTCGTGAACCGCAGCAACAACCGAGGCCGTTCCTGATGGTTCATCAAATAACTTCACCGAGGCTTTTGGGTGCTTGAGGATTTCGTCGCGGTCGCCTCCATAAAACGCTGGAATCTCGACAAGACCAACAATGCGTTCGGCAGCGTGGATTCCAGAGGCTAAGAGCACGGTCATACAGAATGTGATCGTGACAATAGCCAGGGATCGCAAAGCGATTGTTCTCATTATTGGATTTGCTCTTTCCCTTCCATCGACATAGCCTTCACCACGTCATCGTAGCGGAGTCTGTTCAGACCATCGCGCAGCACTGACAGCTTGATGTTCCCTCGCTTGATGTACACCTTGCTATGAATATCCTGTCCGGCGTGACCTGTCAGCATGCGGGACATATCCGGCGAACAGCCTGCCTCTTCCAATTTCGTAATGCCTCCATGTCGGAGTGAGTACCGCTTTAAGGCGGGGTCAGTGAACCCAAGACCTCGGAATATGCGCGTGAAGATTTTTCCGGAGGCATCGGCCTTCGTGTTGCGGCCTGTTGTCGGGCGATAGAACAACTGTGCGTGTCCCTTCTTCCGCACGTGCTCCACATATGCCATGAACCCAAGTTGAATCAAGCTTTCGTGAACGGGCACACGGCGGCGCGCATCTTTCGTCTTCTCGGCCATCCCATCTGCATCGGAGAGCCGCAAGTATGGGATGCCGTCTTCGGTGTCCACGTCTTCACTCCGCAGTTGTGCCGCCTCCTCCGGCCTACACGCGAGGAACAGACAGAGAAGTGTCACCCAATAGTGGTGCGGATGCTTCTGTCGTAACACCTTGAACTTGGCAGAGCCAAAGATGGTCACCAACTGTTCATCGGTAAACATCTTGGTTTCCTGCGTGGCCTTCCGCACGGCCTTCGCACTGGGTTGGAGACCTCTTGCCGGATTCGTGTTCTCAGGGATGTACCCTTGCGCTTCGCACCACTTGAAGATGCTGGCAAGCGTCGTGATGCGGTTGCTGACGGTGTTCAGGTGCATAGCTTTCCGTCCATCCGTCGGCGTCAGCAGTGCGTCTTTGTAGGTGATGCAATCGGCCTTCGTAATGGTGGACACAACACGGTCCCCACCGATCACAGCCAGAAATCGCTGGACCTCAGACTTCAGTTGTCGCGTGGTGCGTGGTGTGCGAGGATTCTCACGAAGGTAGCGTTCAACCACTTCAGAGAAGGGTGGACCGGTCGGAGTCGGAGTGGGCACAGCCGCCATGGCGGGAGGAGCTACGACCGACGGAGTTACAGGCTGAGTGCCATTGAGACGCACCGCGGCCCATCGCTCATGCTGTCGCTGATGCTGTTGTTGTTCGGCGCTTTGGTAGTCTCCGTTCCATCGTTGCTGCTCGATCACGAGGTAGTCCAACTTCGCTTGGAGAAGTCTTCGGCATAACTTTTTAAAGTCGGCGCTCTCTCGGTCCACGGTCCCTACACCCGCTGTCTGGAGTAATTCGACCGCTTCCTTCTCGATTTTGGAGAAGTCGTAGGTGGCGAGTTGTTCCAGTGCGTCATCGACCTGGTCTGTCAGGATCATCGATGCTCCCTCACCTTGGTCCTCCGGATACGGACCGTTGGTCACTCTCCAGTCCTCAGCCTCCTCAAGCTGTGAGTCGAGCCACTTGGTGACGAGGGCCTCTCGCTGTTCCTCTGTCATGCGCTCCCCTACCCTCTTCAGGCGCCGATAAAGTTGCAGGGTCCGGCTGTCCCATCGTGCGGCGCGCAGCCTCGCCTCGTCACGGTCAGTGGTATCTAACGAACGCCAGATTTCGTGACGGCCTCGTATCAGCCGACGTAGGCGCTTCGGTATGTGGGATCGATAGTAGAACGACTTCCGGTCAGGGACAAAGAAAAAGGCCATTTGAACCCTCCTTGGTAGTAGGCGATAGTCGTAGACACACGCCAACACCAAGAGAGGTTAAATGTCTGGAAATCGTTGATGGGAAACGGTTTGCGGCCTGTTGCGGTGGAGTGCCCCCCTCTCCGTCAAAATAAACCACTGATGCCTCAGCCTGAGTAGAGCACTGCAAAAGTCCGTACGCGCTATCGGAAGGTTAAGGTTCAGGCGAAGGGTGAGCCGTCTGCGCCTTTTCCATTAGCGCACGCCTGAGCTCCACCATCGCCAAGGTATCCCGGGCACAGTATCGTAGAAGGGCCTCTTCAATCGTCGCTCGCTCCACCCAATCGGTTTCGACAAAGACCATACGGTAGTACTCACTGGCCGCATGTCCTCCTTCTTTGATCGCCAAGTCGTCATACCTTAGCGATGGGATGAGAGCGGGAAGAACCTCCTTCAGTGAGTAAGATCCATTGAAACGTGGATGGTAGTAATGATCGCGTACGATGGGATGCAGATCCCAGATGCGTTGCACCAGTGCTCGGAGAGCCGTTCGCAACGTAGGAAGCGCCTCCGCCAGCTGCTCGATGATGGACTTTTCATAGGCCGAGTACACACAAATGCTCCCCTTACTCCCAAGCGATTCCAGCAGTGCCATCGCAAGGACGTTCCGGGGATCGCTCAGATCCTTGTGCAGAAACTCCTCGTGCTGAAGTTCGCCGGTTGCCTGCTCGATATGATTTGACCACTGGACCGGTAAGGCTTGATAGGGTCTCGTTTCCAAAAACCGTGGCACCGGCAGCATCACAGTTTCAAAATCGAGGTGATGAATCGGATATTGCACTGTCTTCAGCACAGGACCCAGTTTCGGTGACACCCACTCAATATTTTCCTTCACACGACGCTGGACCACGGACAGCTTCGTACCAGCTGGTATCTCGTCGATTGTCATCACCCCCTGCTGAGTCAACTGATCGACTACTTGCTTCGATCCCGGCAGGTAATGAATCCACCGAGCCGGCTTGTCTTTGGTGCAATGGTCCCAGAAGGGGCAATCATAGGGTATATGACAATGCCGATCCGGTTTAATGGAAGGAGCTTCTGTCTGGAGTAACATATGACTCATCTGAGCCAACCGTCCAGGCACTTCAGTCCGCCGTTTTGCGACAGCTTCTGATAGGTCCTGAATCATAAACAATTCGGTCAGATCGATCGCTCCATTCCGGTAGAGGTATCCGGTATTAATATGCATGAGACAGACGGACGCGAGCGTCAGACCCGCGCCTAATATCACTCCGCTTTGAACGGCGAGGTCTTCTAGATGCACGTCCTTGACCTTGGTCGAAGACTTAACCTCAATCAGACGCCAGCCACAAAATTGTCCCTCTTCGGTCCTGACACGTTCCAGCACATCTGCGCGAATCAGCACCCCATCATGGACAAATGCCCCTTCGAAGATGGCAGGCACGGCGAGGTCCTGGACCAGTGCAGCGGTCTGTTCAAGGGCTGCTTCTGATTGGCGATAACCAGCTGTCACCAGGATACCGTCGGGAAAGCGGCTCCGTGCCAATTCTCCAACTTCTGTTCCCATATCGAACATCGCCTGAGTTGCTGCATCCGGCTTCGTCGCCAGAGAAGGATGATGGACTTCGAGATACAAACGTTTATGACATTGAAGACCTGACAAGAATTTTGACTTTGACAGGCGTGCGGTCTTCGGAAATGGGCTGGATGACAGATCGCTAAGTTCAGTCATGTTGAGATGACCCTAAACGGCCAGACCAGCATTTGTCTAGTCTGCAGGCTCAGCGAGAAAAGCGCGACTAGCGGGACAGGCGAGACTAGGGGGGAACCAATCTGTCGACATTCCACTTGTCGCTCATCTCTCGCAAGTCTCGCCCGTCGCGCACTAACCTGTTAGTATGACCCGCTCATGGCATCGCGCGTTGCACAGATCAGAAGTTCCGTCCTGACCCTTGCCTTACCTGTCACGGTCAGCACCCTCCTCCAACGTACCGAGGGTATCGCAGCTGTCTTCCTCGTCGGCGGTCTCGGCGCCACATCCATTGCAGCTGTCGGACTCGGCCAGTTGCTGGCCTTCATGGCCACCACCCTCGTGTCCGGCTTATCGGTCGGTGCAAATGTCCTCATTGCGCAACTGTGGGGTGCTCGCCGGACCAAAGACGTCGGGGAAGCCGCCACCCATCTCCTGGGATTGGCCGCTGTCATATCCTGCATGCTCATGGCACTCGGTTGGTCCCTGAATCGTGTCATCATGAATCTGCTTGGCGCAGAGAACGATGTCATCACACTGGCTCTTCCCTATTCGAACCTCATCTTCCTGGTCATTCCCTGCACGATCTTCTTGCAGGTCCTGTCATCAATCCTGCAAGGCACTAGAGACACCAAGACTCCGATGTACGCCTTGATTGCGATCAATCTCCTGTACCTGACCATCGCGTACCCCCTGATCTATGGACTCTGGGGTTTCCCTGCCTGGGGCATTACAGGAGCAGCGGTTGCGACGGGGATTGCAGAAGGAGCGGGCGTGGCCTATCTTCTTTGGGCTTCCCGAACGATCTTCAAAACTTCTCTCCATATTAGATACGACCTCCTCCGCTCCACCTGGCAGATCGGAGCGTCGGTCTCTGGCGAGCGAGTGTTTCAACAGACAGGGATCATCCTCTATACGAAAATCGTCCTGCTCTACGGCACGGTGACATATGCCGCCCATCAAGTCGGCCTGTCGATCGAGTCCCTGTCGTTTCTGCCGGGATATGGCTTTGCAATCGCAGCAGCCACGATGGTCGGGCAAAGTATCGGCGCCGGGAAGTATGTCCGAGCCAAACTCGAAAACTGGGAAGCTAACCGTCTGGCCGCTACAGCCATGGCCGCGATGGGTGTCCTCTTTTTTTTCTTTCCCTACCTACTTATGCGCGCCTTTACCAATGACGAAGCCGTCGTCGAACTCGGGACGATATTCCTGCGAATCGTGGCAATCTTACAGATCCCGCTCGCGCTCACCATGGTTCTGGCTGGCTCGTTGCGTGGAGCAGGCGATACCAGGTTCATCATGGTGACGACGACGATCGGTATGTGGGGAGTCCGCATACCCTTTGCCATCATCACAGGCCCCTGGCTCGCACTCGATGTGTTTTTCGTCTGGAGCGCGATGATCGCAGATTGGACAGTCAGAATGGGAATACTGCTTTGGCGCTACCGTTCGGAACGATGGAAAGCGATCCAGGTGATTCGCTGATGGGCGGGATTTTTCCTATTGCATTCAATATTAAATTATTAGTACGTTACTTCACATGGCAATCAAGGCACCAAACGGTGCCTGGGAGCCTGTCCGGCATTGCCCTTCGTGACGAGGCGAAGGATGTGCGGCAAGCTGCGAGGCCGCAGGCTCGGAAAAACCGGAGGTGTATTCGCGGGAATATATTGAGGATTTTTCCGGGTCGAGAACAATGCAGATGGCTGCAGATCGTTCGCCGCAGTAGAAAGGGTAATGTCGGACAGGCTCCTAGTAGCTGGAGTCGGACGCAGTTTCAATTCTGCCCGAGTTACGGCACTCGTATCAACACCATCACATCGGGAGGGGGTCATTATGAAAACGAAAGCGGTTTTTTACCATGCGGGCTGTCCGGTATGCGTTGCAGCTGAACAGAGCGTCGCCAATGCTCTGGATCCGGCGAAATATACGGTGGAGCACGTTCACCTTGGAACGAGCAAGGCGCGGATAAAAGAAGCTGAAGCTGCCGGCGTGAAGTCCGTGCCGGCCTTAGTCATGAATGGCGCGGCGTTTCACATTAACTTCGGCGCCGGCATTGACGCATTGAAGTAACCGACAGGTTTCCGACGGCACTGAATGCAAGGGGGCGTGCCTCACGGCACGCCCCCTTGTTGTTTCCGACTGGGGAGTGGAGCGCCCTGTCCACTGGGCTAGCCCGCACTATTCATGACGGTTCGTGGCAAAATCGCGGAGCCGCGTCGTGAGACCGGTGCGCGGAGCCTCGAGGACCTGAGGCGTACTCATGCAGTACGTCGAAGGTCTGAGGGGCGAGCCCGCCGGCTTATCGCAATAGCGGATCGGCGATTGCAGCAGAAGAGTCATGAATAATGCGGGCTAAGATTCCCCTGCCACCTGTGAAATTGCCGCCTCGGGGGTTTCAGCCTGAACCGTGCGGACGATTTCGAATCCGCGCCGGACAAGATTCTTCTCCCTCCATATGTTTCCTTTGAGCCCTGGTATGAGACTGAGCGCACAATACCCCACGACGAGATGAAGATAGATCAGAGCTTGAGCGAACCCCGGTTCGAATGTGTCGGTACCGGGGTCAACCAGTGACAGGGATAAGTACAGGGCAACCCAAAGAGCAGCCAAGCCCCAGAGCTGCTTGGCGAGCATCCATATCGGCCCGGCAGATGCCGCCGGCCAGGAGAAGCCGACCTTCACAGCTTCGAGACCCTGGGCTGGGTGCCGATACACATTGAACGTCTTCATGCACCCACCCTTGTAGAGGCCAACCGCTGCGAGTCAACCGCGAGCGGCACTGCGGCGAAAACTCAACGAGGCCGGGCATCCCCAGCCCAGGACTGGCAGGCCATCCTTCACTGCGCGCATCGAACGAACACTGCTTCATCGTGCGCGTTCTGCGAGCAAGAAGGATGGTTGCCTGTCCCCTCGCCTCCCCCTGTTAGCAATTCTTTGGCCTCGTGTCCTTTCCCGTTCCGATCGTCACCTCGATTCTCGCCACCCCCTTCACGTTGGCGCACAGATCGCCCAGTCCGGGAGTGACCAATCGAAACGGTCCACCTTTTGATTCCGGAAACGGCGCCCCATCGAGCTCATAGACCAACAGCCCGAATGATTTGGCCTGTTCCAGCGTGAGACAGGCTGAGTACTTTCCGTCTCCCGAATGTACCGCCACATGATCGGCCTTGACCGCCAGGGCCGGGATATCCAGCAGGGCTTTGAGGCGAATCCCTTTGCCTTGCATGCCGGGCATCACCGTCGAAATATCGAGATGCTGTTCTGCGGGTAACGATGCGATCGCATCACGATCGAGTGAGACAGGCTGCACCACCGCCCCTTCGATCCGCAGGATGCCGGGGCCGGTTCGATCTCTCTCCGTGATGGTCTTTATAACGGCTGTCAACATCTCGTTCAGCGGCGTCGGTATGCCGAATTGCCGTCCAAGCGTTGCGACATACCCGTTGAGAAAGTCGATCTCCGTCGGGCGACCGGCCTTCCAATCGTCATACATCGAAGTGTGGATATCCCGAATCTCTTGGGTCCAGCGCACGACCTTGTCCGCCATGTCGGCAGCAAGCGGTACCTTCGCTGTGGCCGCCACTGCCACAATTTCACCTACGATCTGGTGAATTACTCGCAGCATCTCGGGATGATCGAGCGCCTTGGCCACCTTGTCGTCAATCAACACGGTCAAAGGATTGAAGACACAATTCCAACAAAGCTTCTCCCACTTGCTACGCCTGATGTCGTCGACCAGCTGGCAGGGAATCTTCGCCTGCTTGAAGAGATCCGCGATGGCCAGCAGGCGAGCGCTATGATGCCCCATCATCTCTCCAATCGCCACAGCCCCCTTCTTATAATGGTCGATGACGCCCGGTTCAGCGATCTTGGAATAGATATAGGCGATCCCACCGACGACGCAATCCCGGTGAAGTCGCCCCACGATACGGTCTTCGGTATCGACTCCATTCTGCAGGGTTAAGATGACAGTCCGCTCGGTCAGGACCGGCTCGATTTGGGTGAGCACCTCATCCAGATCATAGGCCTTGACGGAAAGGATGATCAGGTCCGGCTTCGGAAGATCTCGCGGATCGGACGCAGCTGGTGGATGGACGGTGAAGGAACCTTGGGCGCTGCGGATCGTGAGGCCATTCTGCTTGACTGCTGCGAGCGTCTTGGGCCGGAGCAGGAACGACACGGGAATATTCGCTTGCGCCAACTGTGCCCCGAAAAATCCACCGACTGATCCAGCCCCGACCATAAGAATGTGTTTCATCATTCACCTCACAAACAAAATGGAGACGTACTATACCACGCAGATTCGCCACCTCGAAATGCGCTAGAATGACGGCCTTCAGGCTATACACCTGGGTAACTAAGAATGGCCACCGACGAGCAGATTCTGGTCGCCCGCGCACACCTCGCCTCCGCCCGGAACGTAACCATCCTCACTGGAGCCGGCATTTCTGCCGACAGTGGCGTACCGACATTCCGAGGAATTGATGGTTTGTGGCGCAACTTTCGCGCAGAAGATCTCGCAACCCCAGAGGCCTTTGAGCGGGACCCTCGGCTGGTCTGGGAATGTTATAACTGGCGGAGAGAATTGATCGCCACCAAACAGCCGAATCCTGCCCATGACGCGCTCGTGAAGCTTGAACGGCGATGGACTGATCATATGTGGCTGATCACGCAAAATGTTGACGGGCTCCATCGCGCCGCCGGGTCACAACGCCTCTCCGAGATTCACGGCAATATCTGGAAGGTTCGCTGTACAGGCTGCGCCGACATCTCTGAAAACCGGGAGATCCCTCTTTCCATCTTACCGACCTGCCGGCTGTGCCATGCACTCCTTCGGCCCCATATCGTCTGGTTTGGGGAATCGCTCTGGGAAGAAGACCTGCGCCGCTGTGATGAGGCCATCCGTAGCTGCGACCTCCTCCTTGTGATCGGTACCTCAGGAGTCGTCTACCCAGCCGCAGGCTTCGCGTCCGTCGCAAAGACAGTCGGAGCACTGGTCATTGAGATCAATCTGGACAGCACTCCGCACTCTGACCTCGTCGATCTCTCATTACGAGGCCGCGCAAAAGATCTGGTTCCGCAACTGCTCTAAGGGGTGGGTGGAATGATCCCGACTGCGCGCGTCCAACGAGGGCCTTCTGAGGCCGCGCGTTTCGCGAGCAAGGGGATCGTCCCACCCACCCCGTTTCCTTCTTAGCGTCTTGCCAGTGGCAGCAAGTCCTCCAATGTTCGAATGACATGCCCACCTGATACCTGAGAGCGTCCGGCCCGATCCAACAACACACCAGTCAGCCCTGCCTTTGTTGCGCCTTCCAGATCATCCCGGACACTGTCACCCACATGCATCGCTTCATCCGGATCGAGGGCGTGCTTTTCGAGCGCGATTTCGAAAATCTTCGATGCCGGCTTGGCAGCCTTGGCGAGGCTTGCAATGGTGACGGTGTCGAAGAACCCGTCGATTCCGAGTCCCCGCATCACAGGGAAGAGCCGGGAATCAAAGTTGGACAGGACCCCTAGCTCGAACCTCTCTTCACGCAGCTTGGTCAACACGGCGTGAGTTTCAGGAAACAAGGCCCAGGAATGAGGATCTTCAAACACCTGAAAAACCCGCTCGAAAAATTCATCGAACCGGGCGAACATTCCGACGCGATAAAACACGTTGTGCACGATGTCGAACCACCAAAGCCGCTCACATTCCTTTAACCTGTCAGGAGCACTTGTGGAAAACACCGGTGGCGGCGCGTCGCGAAATGCGCGCTGAAAGGCTTGTGTAATCAATGTCTGGGAATCAGGGGTCTGCCGAAACCCATGCTGAACCGCATGAGCCAAGTAGATCTCTGCCACGGAGCCCTTAACGTGAAACAGTGTCTCGGCTGCATCAAAAAAGATGACCTGGATAGGGTTTTTCATCGGCTGTGAATTCCTACTGTAGTTGGGATTGTAGTCAGTTCAAAAATCTGAAGTCAAAACGCGCGCCGATCATGCGATTTCTTGACAAAGAATAACCCCACTGTTAGCTTCGATATAGTTCAATAACATTGGAGGGTTAGGTGGCTTCGACCATCTTTGTCGTTGACAGTAGTCCCGCCGTCCGCCGGTTAGTTGAGGAGATCTCGAAACCGGAAGGATGCGATGTCGTGGGATTCCAGGATGGCCCAACAGCATTGGAAGCGGCACGCCGGATGAGTCCGAATCTCATCATCGCGGATTATCATTTGGAGAACATGACCTTCTCGGGGTTCTGCAAAGAAATCCACAAGCTGGATAACCTGGCAGAAACCTATATCGTCTCCCTCACCAGCCCTTCCGATCGTGTGGATGAAGGCCACCTCCGTTCGCTGGGGGTGAAGGCCTTTCTCAACAAACCGTTTCAGTCCGAAAGCCTCATCGACGTGATCAAGGACTTGGAAACACAGCAGGCATCCAGAAAGAACGGAACCAAGAAGAAGTCTCGCTCCTGGCCTCCCGTCTCAAGCTCAACCGACTTCGATGATGATGGCTTCGACGAGGGCACCGTCACCGAAGAAGAAGAGGAACAGGCCATCGCACACAATCCCCAACCGAAAGATCACCCCGTGACGACAACCAGCGCAACACAGACCTCAACAGCCGGCCCGGAAGAAGCGATGAAGGGCCTCTTTGGTCAACTCCTTCAGTCCATGTCGGAACGGACGGAAAAAAAGATTGTCGAGCTGCTCCCCAAGATGGTAGGGAAAGATCTCGCAACCCTCGTGGCCAAAGCGGTGGAAACAGAGGTACGCACACAAATGGGCGAGGCCCTCTCGGAAACGCGGTTGACTGGGGTGCTTGAACCATTGCTCATGGGAGCGCTTCCGAAAATCCTCTCACAGGAAATGTCTCTCTTCACACCCATCATTCGTCAGAGCATTTCCGAAGTCGCGAGCCCCCTGATCAAAGAGCGCATCGATCAATTCGTTCGCGAAGAACTCAACGCTGTGCGCACGGCCCTGTCCGATATGGTGCGGGGAGAACTCCAATCACTTGAGGGACTCGTCAAAGCAGAGATTCAAGAAGTCGCCGCCAAACAGACTTCCGGTGTGGTTGAAGCCCTCGTTCAGACAACGGCCCAAACGCAGGTTGAACAGGCCGTTCTGCATCTCGTACCAAACCTGGCCGAAGAGCAGATCAAAGCGGAGATTTCACGCCTCACACGAGCAGCCTAGCAGGATGCTGAAAAAGTCTGCCAGCTGCGCTCTCGCTTCGCTCAGAGGCTCAACGTACCGCAAGGGTACGCCTCGCCTCTTCGCTCGCTGCGGCCTTGCTGGACAGCCTTTTTGAGCATCCTGCGTGGTCGGCTCATGTAATCCTGCTCCGATTTATCCCTTCTTGTGCTTCTTCGCCTTCCCCCGACTGGCTGCCACCAAGGCCTTCTTTCGCGCAATATTCTTTCGATGCTTCTTTCTCGTCTTACGGTCTTTCTCGCGCCCTGTGGCCATAGTCTCTCCAAATTGTAAAAAGTGGAAGCGGAACGAATCCTTCGCCCTCGCCTTTGTGTGGGTCTGTATAACATAGGGCTCGACACCCCTCAAGTCGAGAATGCAGCAAAAGTCCTCGGCTCCGAATCTTCACTCAACCTTAACCTCGACCTCAACCTTCTTTAAACGCTGCGGCCTTGCCGGATGACATTTCCATCATTCTCCCTGACAAGCTGAGAATGTATCCCACGTCGCTTTGAGAGGGCGCCATCCGCATGCTAAGATGCGCCGCATCTCCAGAACAAGATGAGCACACCTCAGCTCGATAAAATCTACGACCCCAAGACGGTCGAAGCGCGTTGGTCTCAGGCCTGGAGCCAGCAGGGGTATTTCCATGCCTCGCCGACCCATCCAGGCCAACCATACTGCATCGTGATTCCGCCACCCAACGTCACAGGCTCACTCCATGTCGGCCATGCGCTGAACCATTCCCTACAGGACATACTGATACGCTGGCGACGGATGCAGGGCCTCAATGTGCTCTGGCTTCCGGGCACTGATCATGCCGGGATTGCCACGCAGAACGTCGTGGAAAAGCAGCTCGTGGCCGAAGGCCTTTCCCGGGAATCCCTTGGACGCGAACGTTTCATCGAGCGCGTCTGGCAATGGAAGGCCGCCTCTGGAGATACCATTATCCGTCAACAGAAACGGCTTGGTGAGTCCTGCGATTGGGATCGTCTTCGCTTCACCATGGACGAAGGACTCTCGAAAGCCGTGCTCGAAGTCTTTGTGCGGCTTTATGAAGATGGACTGATCTATCGTGGAGAACGTCTGATCAATTGGTGCCCGCGCTGCCTGACGGCTCTGTCGGACATCGAAGTTGAGCATGAAGATGTGAAGGGGAAGCTGTACCATATCCGCTATCCTCTCGTGGACGATCCCCAGATCGCACTTACTGTAGCGACAACTAGACCGGAGACGATGCTGGGCGACACGGCAGTCGCAGTCCATCCCGACGACCCTCGTTATCGCCATCTCATTGGCAAAAAAGTCCGTTTACCGTTGACCACACGTGAAATTCCAGTTGTGGGCGATTCGATCTTGGTGGACCTCGAGTTCGGCACCGGCGCCGTGAAAATTACTCCGGCTCATGACTTCAACGACTTTGAGGCTGGTGAGCGTCACAAGCTACCGCGAATTTCTATATTTACCGCGCGAGCTGAAATGGACGACGTTGGACTCCGCGAAGCTCAGGTTGATCCGTCGCTGAACCTCGCATTCAAGCCTGCCCCAAAAGCACGCTCAGCTGTGGTGGATGCCTTAACGGAACGGGGCAATCTTGAGAAGATTGAAGACCACAAGATGGCGATCGGAAAATGCTATCGTTGCAAAACTGTGGTCGAGCCCTACCTGTCTCCTCAGTGGTTCGTAAAGATTCAGCCACTGGCCACACCAGCGATCGAGGCGGTCGAAACCGGAAGGATTCGGATCATCCCTGAAGGCTGGACCAATAATTATCTGGGTTGGATGCGAGACATCAAAGACTGGTGTGTCTCGCGGCAAATTTGGTGGGGGCATCAGATTCCTGCTTGGTACTGCACAAAGTGTAACCACGACTACATACTAAAGGCTGGACACAGCGTTGGAGCGACAGGACAAGGAGGGACCCTTCCCGATACGACAACATGGAATTATACCTTCACGCAAGAAGCGCTACCGATCGTGTCACGAGCTGCCCCCGCACGGTGTCCCGAATGTGGCGGTCAGGATTTTTTGCGGGACCCCGATGTCCTCGATACCTGGTTTTCCTCTGCCCTCTGGCCCTTTTCTACATTGGGATGGCCTGACCGCACGCCTGAGTTGAAGACGTACTATCCGACTTCAACTCTCGTCACCGGACTCGACATTCTGTTTTTCTGGGTCGCCCGTATGATCATGATGGGCCTGAAATTCATGTGCGATGTCCCCTTTCGTGATGTCTATATCCATGCCCTGGTCCGTGATGCCGAAGGGCAAAAAATGAGCAAGTCGAAAGGCAACGTCATCGATCCGTTACATGTGATGGAGCAGTTCGGCACCGACGCGCTCCGCTTTACACTCGCATCGATGGCTTCGCCTGGACGCGACATTAAACTTGCCGAGGAACGGATCGAAGGCTACAGGAATTTTTCGAATAAAATCTGGAATGCAGCGCGCTTCAGTCTCATGAATCTCGATGGACCACGAATGCCCCTAGCACCATCCGAACGGACCTTCCCCGATCGCTGGATTCTGAGCCGCCTGAACCAGACCATCCAGTCGGTCACCTCCGAGTTGGAAGCCTATCGATTCGACCGCGCAGCAAATGACCTATACCAATTTATTTGGCACGAGTACTGCGACTGGTACCTCGAACTGATCAAGCCTACCCTTCAAAACTCGGCGAGCCCGGAAGGGCCAGGGACCAGACAGACCCTTGTCGAGACACTCGAAACTACCATGCGCCTCCTGCACCCATTCATGCCATATCTCACCGAAGAGATCTGGCATACCCTCCCCCATCAGGGTGAAAGCATTGTGGTTCAGGACTATCCGACACCTGAATCTTCGTGGACCGCACCGGAGATGGACCAACGATTTACACTGCTCGAACAGACCATCAGTCTAGTACGTACCTCGCGTGTCCTCTTGAACTATCCACCAGGGCAACAGACCACGTTCTACGTCGCACATGATGAGCAGCAGCGACAGGATCATCTACATGAACTCCGAAGCTACCTCGCCCATCTCGGCCGCGGCACCGTTGATCTGGCCCCGCCGATCAGCTGGCCGACCAGCCACCTCCTAAAGTTGGTAACGGGAGGCTTATCCGTCGGTATGACGGTGGCGGGCGACGTGGACCTCAAGAAGGCGTTGGATCGCATCAACAAAGAGCAATCTGAACAGGCAAAGGAGATCCAGCGACTGGAAGGGAAACTGCGCAATCAAGAGTTTATTGCCAAGGCTCCACCTGATGTCATTGCGGATCATCAGAATCGTGTGAACAACCTGCGCCGAGATCAATCCATGCTCGCCAGCAGCGCACAACAAGTTCAGGGCATGCTGGGGTCGTAGTCGATGATCAGGCCTCCAGTTGCCGATATACGGCGCGCGATTCGACTGGCACTCCAAGAAGATATCCCTGTAGACGACGTCACAACAGCCGCGCTCTTTCCCTCTCCCACACCGGCGCTTGCCCGCATTATTGCCCAACAACCGTTGGTGGTCGCTGGTCTTGCCGCTGCAATGCGAACCTTTCAGACGGTGGATGCAGCCCTCGTCTTCTCCATCCATCGCCGGGATGGAGAACGAGCGCAGAGCGGAGATTGTCTCATTCAGATCGAAGGAGACGGACGATCCATCCTGAAGGCCGAACGAGTGGCCCTGAACTTTCTCCAACACCTCTCCGGCGTCGCAACGTTGACGCGTCAATTCTGCGACGCGGTGCGAGGATACCCCGTGGCCATCCTCGACACCAGAAAGACAATCCCAGGCCTACGCGCCCTTCAGAAGTGGGCGGTTCTCCTCGGAGGAGGCGCCAATCATCGCCTGTCGCTGAGCGACGCAGTCCTCATCAAAGACAATCACCTAGCCCTTTTGGGCCACACGACGAAGCCGGTCCAGACTGCTTGCCGCAAGGCGAGGTCCAATAAATTACGGACCATGAGAATTATCGTTGAAGTGGAATCGTTGGCAGATGTGCGACAGGCCCTCGCAGGACAAGCCGACATCATTCTCCTCGATAACATGAGCGTGGCCGCAGTCAGTCAAGCCGTCCGGATGATCAAGGGGCGAGCGCTCGTCGAAGTATCCGGAGGCATCACATTGAAGAACGTGCGAGCGATGGCGTCGGCAGGCCCCGACCGTATCTCCATTGGAGCCCTCACCCATTCAGCCCCTGGCGCGGCCATGAGCCTGGTGCTCGAGCCACAGACTGGCAGGTCTGGGATAAAAAGATGATCCGGATGAGCCCCCCTCCTCGCACATCCTTTCTATCCCGTATTGTCTTTCAAGGGTCACCTGGTCGGTCCTCGAGTGCGCGCGTCGAGCGAGCACATTCTTATCGTGCCCGTTCCGCGAGCAGGAGGACGACCAGATGACCTTCCCCTGTTCACCGCTCAGCCTTGAGGCAATCCGCAACACATTGGCCACGCAAGCCCTTGGCCATCGCATCGAACTGCGCGATCAGATCGATTCAACGAACCGAGAGGCGGTCGCCCTTGCCCACGCTGGTGTTGAACACGGCACCGTCATCGTAGCTGAGTCCCAAACGGAAGGCCGTGGCCGGCTCTCGCGACAGTGGTTTTCCCCCCCGGGCGTCAACCTCTATTGCTCCATCGTCATCAGAAAACCGATCCGCCACGATCGGCTGGCCGAGTGGCTCTCTTGGCTCCCATTGCTAACTGCCCTGGCTGCGGCTGAATCCATCGAAGTGGTTGCCGCAGCCGGCATCGCAGTCAAATGGCCGAATGATATCCTTTTCAACGAACGCAAGGTCGGCGGCATCCTCTGCGAAAGTGGAACGGGAGCACGATCTGAGCCGTTTCAAGTGATCGGCATGGGGTTGAATGTCAACGGGGATCGGAGCGAGTTCCCGGAAAACCTGCGAGAAACGGCCACAACCATCTATCAAGAAACAGGATGCCACATCGAGCGCCATCGGCTTCTTACGCAGTTCCTGCAAGAGCTCGAAGTTTGTCTTGTCGAGTGTGAGTCCCGCGGGTCGGAGAGAATCGCGTTGGCCTACCGACAACGCTGCAGCACAATCGGAAAGCACGTCAAAGCCATGCTGACCGACGGCAAGGAATTTGTGGGACTCGCCGAAACTATCGAGCCAGACGGAGCCTTGCGAGTCATCCAACGTCCCCTTCCCACCGATGGCCGCCCCCCGGAAATTCAGCGCTTGCGCGTAGCTGACATCATCCATTTGAGAACATGAGCCGAGCGTTTCGCGGTCTGTTTGGTCTATTTGTTTATTTAGTTTATTTGGTTGAACATGGGCACACGCATCGGATAAACGAAACAAACCAAATAACCAAATGAACCAGAGACCAGAACGCCTACTGGCTAAACCACCCACTTGAAACGTACAATAGATTCCATGCTCCTCGTCGTGGACATCGGCAACACCAACATTGTCTGGGGCGTCTACAACGACCGCTCCCTGGCGGCCCACTGGCGACTGGCCACAGATGTGAAAAAAACTTCGGACGAGTATGGCATTCTGTTTGCTAGCCTTCTCAAGGATGCAGAACTCCCTCACCGTCTCTCCGGCGCCATCGTCTCCAGCGTCGTCCCCGCGCTGACCGGAACCTTCGAAGACATGCTCGAACAATATTTTCATCAGCGTCCTTTGGTCGTCACTTCGGATACTGACACGGGACTGACGCTCCGTTACCCTAACCCAAAGGAAATCGGCAGCGACCGGTTGGTCAATGCCGCAGCTGCATACCATAAGTATCGCCGCGATCTCATCGTCGTCGATTTTGGCACCGCCACGACCTTCTGCGCCATCACGGCCGAAGGCCACTATCTCGGAGGCGTCATCGCCCCTGGTCTTGGGATCTCGGCAGAAGCCCTGTTCACAAGGGCCGCCAAATTAGCCAAGGTGGAATTGATCCGTCCGAAAACCGTGATCGGGACTGATACAGCCGGCAGCATTCAAGCAGGTCTGTTATTTGGTTATGCAGGACTGGTCGACACTGTTGTGCGGCGGATGGAGCAGGAACTCGGACGCACTACCTATGTGATCGGCACCGGGGGGCTCAGTTCCATCCTGGCAGCCGAAGCCTCTTCCATTCAAAAGGTTGAACCATTCCTGACATTAGAAGGGCTTGAACTTCTCTATCGACGAGCTCAGGGTAGCCTCCCTCCCACCATGCAGGTCTAATCCGCATCATTCACGAAGGCTTCACCTGGCTTCCAACACGATTTCGTCGCGCAAGTAATTAATTTTTCTGGCCCGGTTGACTTTGTATGCCCTATGGCTATCTTGCCACAAACAGAGGAGTCTTGTATGGCCGAAGAAGCGAAGAATGTGAATACAATCGAGAGCTTGGACAATCAATCGCCCGGTGATAGCCCCGCGATTCAGGATACAAATCTGGTCGATGAGCTTCAGCAGGCACTCACGGCAAAGGCTGAGGAGGTGAAAGGTTGGAACGACAAATATCTCCGACTTGCCGCAGAGTTCGATAATTATAAACGGTTGAATCAGCGGGACCAACGCGATCTCATTCGGTTTGGCAATGAGCAATTGATCAAAGAGCTCTTGCCGGTCGTCGACAATCTAGAGCGGGCTATCAAGGCCTCCAGAAACGGTGGAACCAGCGAGGTGCTGATTCAGGGTGTGGACCTCACCCTCAAGCAATTAACAGGAGCCTTGACGAGATTTCATGTCATACCGGTCGAGACGGCCGGCCAGCTATTCGATCCCGCAAAACATCAAGCCGTTGCGTCTGTCGCGTCAGAACATGTTCCGGAGCGGCATGTTGTGGACGAGTTGCAGCGAGGATACCTCCTGCATGACCGCATCTTACGGCCGTCCATGGTAAGCGTTTCAGCCGGGCCAGGTGGCAGCGCATCAGAGTCAGACAAGGCGATCGGTTCATCGTAACAATATCAACGACAGACCTAGTATAGAGAGGAGTAGCCACATGGGCAAAGTGATCGGCATCGACCTTGGAACCACGAATTCCTGCGTTTCCATTATGAGCGGCGGTGAGCCGGTGGTTATCGCGAATGCGGAGGGAGCCCGCACGACACCGTCCGTCGTCGCGATCACAGAAAAAGGCGAGCGCCTCGTCGGACAGATTGCGAAGCGCCAGGCGATCACGAATCCGGAGAACACGATTTTCTCGGTGAAGCGCCTGATGGGCCGCAAATTCCGCAGCCAGCAAGTGACAGACGCGGTCAAGCGGCTGCCATATAAGGTGACCGAGGGAGACAATGGCGACGCCTATGTCGAATTGCGCGGCAAACGGTACAGCCCCCCGGAAGTCTCTGCCATGATTCTTCAGAAGATGCGCCAGACCGCGGAGGACTATCTGGGTGAAAAAGTCACTGAAGCGGTCATCACCGTCCCGGCTTACTTCGACGACAGCCAGCGCCAGGCCACCAAAGATGCAGGCCAGATCGCCGGCTTGAATGTCCTCCGGATTATCAATGAACCGACAGCGGCATCCCTCGCCTACGGTCTGGATAAAAAGAAGGACGAACGGATCGTCGTCTATGACCTGGGTGGCGGCACCTTCGATGTCTCCGTTCTCGAGATCGGCGATGGCGTCTTCGAAGTCAAGTCGACCAACGGCGATACCTACCTCGGCGGTGACGACTTCGACCAGCGCGTCATGGATTGGCTGGTCGATGAATTCAAGAAAGATCAAGGCATCGATCTTCGGAAAGACCGTATGGCCCTCCAGCGTTTGAAAGAAGCGGCGGAACGGGCCAAGATCGAACTCTCCTCGTCACAGGAAACGGAGATCAATCTCCCCTTCGTCACCGCGGATGCCAATGGACCGAAACACCTGGTGATGAAACTGACCCGCGCGAAACTTGAACAGCTGGTTGACGACCTGATCAAACGCTCGATCGAACCCTGCAAGAAGGCCCTCTCCGACGCCGGCGTATCCACAAGCGACATCAAGGAAGTGGTTCTTGTAGGCGGCATGACACGCATGCCACGAGTCATTCAGGCGGTCAAGGAGTTCTTCGGAAAAGAACCCCACCGTGGTGTCAATCCCGACGAAGTAGTTGCCGTCGGCGCCGCCATTCAGGGCGGCGTACTCAAGGGCGAAGTGAAGGACGTGCTCCTCCTCGACGTCACACCCCTCTCGCTGGGGATCGAGACACTCGGCGGTGTCTTTACCAAGTTGATCGACCGGAATACCACCGTTCCGACGAAAAAGAGTCAGGTCTTCTCGACGGCTGCCGACAATCAAACGGCCGTGACCATTCGCGTCTTCCAAGGCGAACGCGAGATGGCGAACGACAACAAGCTGCTCGGACAATTCGACTTGGTCGGCATTCCTCCCGCCCCACGGGGAATGCCGCAAGTCGAAGTGACGTTCGATATCGATGCCAACGGCATTGTCCATGTCTCAGCCAAAGACCTGGCGACCCAAAAAGAACAGTCCATCAAGATCACCGCATCCAGCGGCTTGAGCAAGGATGAAGTCGAAAAGTTGGTAAAGGACGCGCAAGCCCACACAGAAGAGGATAAGAAGCGACGGAGAGCCGCAGAAGCCAAGAATCAGGCCGACAGTCTGATCTACCAGACGGAAAAGAACCTGAGCGAGCACGGCGACAAAATCTCCTCGGAAGACAAGACCAAGATCGAAGAAGCAGTGGTCGCGCTGAAGAAAGCACTTGAGGGAACGGACCCTGATGCGATCGAGTCTGCCACCAATACCTTGACGACCGCATCCCACAAGCTGGCTGAGCAAATGTATAAAAACGCTTCGGCGACAGCTGCGGCAGGTGGAAGCGCCGGAACGGCAAGTGGCGCCGGTGAGACCAAGACAGATGACAAAGTCGTCGACGCGGAATTCGAAGAAGTGGACAAGGATAAGAAATAAGTTAGAATACCGTCAGCAAGACCGAGCTTCGTTGACTCACGAAGCTCGGTCTTGCTGCACTTTCATCTCAAGAGATGCCACCCGTGTCCAAACGTGACTTTTACGAAACTTTAGGGGTGAACCGGACCGCGTCCGACGACGAGATCAAAAAGGCCTATCGGAATATGGCCCGCCGGCACCATCCCGACCTTCAGACGGAAGAAGCGCAAAAAAAATCGTCAGAAGAAAAATTCAAAGAAGTCAACGAAGCCTACGAGACGCTGAGCGATCAGCAGAAGCGCAAGCGCTACGACATGTTCGGCCATGCCGGAACCCAACAGGGTGGTACTGCAGACGGGTTCGGATTTGGTGGAAGCGGATTCGGCGACGCCTTCAACGATATCTTCGAGGATTTTTTCGGCGGGCAGCGAGGGGGTACTCGGGCAGAGCGCGGCAACGACCTCCAGTACAACCTGGACTTGACCTTCGAAGAAGCCGTATACGGGAAAGAGGCCAAACTCAAAATCCCGCGATGGGAAATGTGCGACGACTGCAAAGGGACCGGCGCGAAGAGCGCGGCATCCGTCAAGACGTGCCCCAGCTGCAAAGGGGCTGGACAGATGCGCTTCCAGCAGGGGTTTTTCAGTATCACCAGACCTTGCGGCCAATGCGAGGGGGAGGGACGAATCGTCACAGAGCCCTGTCCGGCTTGCCAGGGCCGTCAACGCATTTATCGAGAACGGACCATCGCCGTACACATTCCGGCCGGTATCGAATCAGGCATGCGCCTGCGCCTTTCGAACGAAGGGGAACATGGAGTGAATGGCGGCCCGCAAGGCGATCTCTACGTGGCGATTACGGTCAAACCGCACCAGACCTTCAGACGGCAAGGTCAGGATATCCTCTGCGATGTGCCGATACATATTGTCACCGCCATACTCGGTGGGAAAATTGAGGTCCCCACACTCAAAGGCAATACGGTCCTGAAAATTCCAGCAGGCACACAGCAGGATAAGACCCTGCGCATCAAGGGGCTGGGCATCCCCAGCATTAAAGGCCAGAGTACCGGCGACCAATTATTTGTCGTGAAGGTTCAAATTCCCACCAAACTGACCGCTCATCAGAAGGAATTGCTCAAGGAATTCGGCAAAGAGAGCGGCATGACGGTCGAAGAAGACGGCGATGGTTTCTTCGACAAGATGAAGACCTTTTTCGAATAGCGTCAGGCCCCTTTGTCCAGGTAAATCTGCAGATACTTGCAGATCGTTTGCTGTAGCCAGACATCTGCATTATGTCCATATTCTTCGTTGGTCCTGACGCGATCACTCCCCCCACGATCCGCATAACCGGTGATCTCCTCCATCATCTTCGCGATAGCCTCCGCCTACACGCAGGAGATTCTCTCACTCTGAACGATGCATGTGGAACCCGCTTTCAGGTGGAAGTGACCTATGTCAGCGCGCATGCCATAGACAGCCGAATCCTTGCTCGGCAGATCGAGCCGACAGGAAGGACCTCGCCCATTGTACTCGGACAGGCCTTGATCAAAGGCGACAAGATGGACTGGGTCATTCAGAAAGCCACAGAACTTGGCGTCGCGACCATTGCACCCCTATACAGCCTGCACAGCGTCATCAAGCCCAACCTCCAACGCCTCGATCATCAACGGACCAGATGGCATCGCATCGCGCGTGACGCAGCGCAGCAATCCGAACGTTGGAATATCCCCACTATTGAAGACCCAATTGGCCTCGCAGAGATCTGCCGGCGCTACGCCGCAGTACCTTTAAAAGGCATCCTGACGGAACGCTCCAGCAACCTCTCACTCGCCACCATATCCTTGCCACAGGACCGCCAACATCCGATTGTCTTGTTAATTGGGCCGGAGGGGGGATGGTCAGCAAGCGAACAGGGCCTGGCACAAGAGCAGGGCTTCCTCCCGCTTAGCCTCGGGCCACGAATCTTGCGGGCCGAGACTGCAACAATCGCAGCCCTCAGCATTCTCCAATCAAGACTCGATGAGCAAGGGAACAACTAGAAAACTACAGGATGCTCAAAAAGGCCGTTTCAGTATCCTACTAGCCGTCAGCGGCCAACGGCCAGATGAACGATCGTGCCTTTTTCTCCGCTAGCCCAGCCCTGTGTTCCGTCAGGGAACGAGAGGCCAAACAGCGAGACCTTGGCGATTGCACCCTGCTCTGTCCAGGTAAAACCGCCATCGGTGGTTCGATAGACCATGCCCCGCTCCCCCGCGATCCATCCGGTTTGAGGATCGGTAAAGCGCACTCGCAAGAGATCGGTCAGCTTCGTGCAGTTACGAACGCAGGGCAATGTGCGATCGGTCCATTGACGCCCACCATCTGTTGTGTGGAAAATCGCGCCCGCGTTCCCGACAGTCCACCCGATCGACGGATCAGAAAAATACACATCGAAGAGAGTGACAGCGCCCTGTGTCTCTTGTGGAGTCCAGGTCATCCCTCCATCGTTCGTCACCAGGACGGTTCCCACTGCCCCAACCACTGTCCCGTGCTGTGCGGTGAGAAATTGTATGCCATAGAGCGCTGCACTGGTCTTACTCGATTGATCAATCCAATGGGCCCCGCCATCTTTCGTATGAAGAATGGTTCCGTTCCCACCAATCACCCACCCCTCGCTATGCGACACGAACGAGAGGCCGTAGAGCGGTACCTGGGTATCGATAAGTTGCGCATGCCAGGTATTGCCACCGTCTTGGCTTCGGCGGATCGTTCCATTGGCTCCGACGGCCCAGCCATGTTGCTCGTCGTAAAAAAAGACGCTCATGAGGCTCTCTGTGGTACCGCTGCCGACCTTCTTCCAATTCTTTCCCCCATCGACCGTCTTCAGAATTGTACCGCCGGATCCGACAACCCAGCCGAGCCGAGGAGTATGAAAATAGAGCCCCATCAAGAGGGCTTCCGTATGGCTTACTTGAGGGGTGACCGTCAGAGGAGAATCAGCAGCCCACGCGGGCGAAGCGCACAACAGGATCATCAGCACCATAATCACGTGGCATCCGCCACGTGACGGAGTGAGGATCGACCATGATCTAGCAAGCTGCAAAAAAAATCGGTGGACAAGCCGAGACGTACCATTAGCCCCGGCGAGGCTTTCTTGCATCCCTTTCTGTACCATCAGAATGGGTCCTGATTGATCTCCCACTGCGCGCGTTTCTCCATCCCATGTTTCACTCAGGGGCGGCCTAGTCGATCCTCGAGTGCGCGCATCGAACGAGCACCTTCCGAGCGTGCGCGTTCCGCGAGCAGGAGGACGACCAGGCTGCCCTCCCCGCTTCTCACTGGCTCGTGTCTGCATCAGAGCGGTTTTTATTGAAGTAGCTAGAATCCGGCATGCCTTTGGCGACAATCGTGAAGGTACCTGCTTCCAGGGTCAGCCATTTCTTCGGGGTACAACAAGTATCGTCAGGTTGCACATCCCAGGAACCCCGCCGCACGATCAACGGGCCAGTTGCAAGGTCAGGGAAGAATTCATGCCGCTTCCCTACACCGTAGAGATTACGATGGGGCACTCGTACGACAATTTCCGTATCGGTCCAAGACACCACCTGTGCCGCGACATTGCTAAACAGCACTTCTGTGCGCGAAACGTTTTCATCCAGCTCTAGATTCTCTCGCCGCTTATAGGCCCCTTGGTTGAGGCGCAAATCCGCGTGCTCGGCTGTTTTCAAAAACGAGCCGAACCCAGACCCCTTAATCGTGATCAGCTCATCGAGCCCCCCTGAGTGGGGACTATAGGAATCGATCTTCGGCGTCACGAGGGTGAAGACGCCAGCCTCGGTCTTTAGCGTATCCTTCGTCGCGCAACAGGAACCGTCGGGGTGAGGCGTCGCCGCCCCTCGATACACCACAACCGGCCCACTCTTCGCACTGAACGGCACCCACACATCGATGCGATCGTCCTGCCAGCGATAGATGACGGCACGGACTCCGCCGATATCGACTCGGTTCTCTCCCGTGTTGAAATCCATGAAGGCGAAAGGGGTCGATCCACTTTCCGAATAGAATCCGAAATGTTCTCCGCTGATCCTGAGCAGAGTGCCGATTGGAGCGGTCGAAGGCGTCACGCCGGTCACTCTTGGTGTGTGAACGGTAAAAGTTCCGACTGTTCGCTCACGGCCCTGCACGGTCAGCCCGATAGGTCCGGTTTCGGCATCCATCGGGAGATGCACGACGATCGTATGATCGGACCACTGAGCGATAGTAGCAAGGTGCCCGCCGAACGTGACTTTGTCCCCGGAACCCTTTGCAGCGCCAAAACCTTGACCGAAAAACACGACCTTCGTCCCGACCGGCCCGCTCACGGGATCGACCCTAATGCTGGGGATCAGCTTCAGAGGGACTGCGTTGCTGACCGTATGCTGGACCGGCGCACAACAGGACCCGTCGGGCAAAGGGTCGGACGAGGCCAATCGCACGACCACGTCACCAGACGCAGCATTCGTGGGGACCTCGACTTCGATCAGGTCATCTTTCCAGCGACGGGGCCTGACGACCACGTCGCCGATCTTCACATCGTTCACGCCGAACATCGTATTAGGGTCGCGGGGGCCTGCCGTCGCACCGAAATGTACGCCGGTAATCTGCACGGTATGTCCTGGTTCGATTTCTTCCGGTGTCACCGCGGTAATCACGGGCTGCAATATTATTAGTTTTCCAGCTGCCATCCTCTTCTTTCCAGCGAAGACTTCGACGGGACCGGATTGAGCATGAAAGGGAACCTTGACCTCGATCAGATCGGACTCCCACCGCTGAATCAAGGCTGGGATCCCACCGACCGTCACTCGATTGACTTGCACGGATCGAAACGTACCGAACCCCTTGCCGCCAATCGCTACGGTGGAGCCTGGAACCGCCGTTGCAGGATGTAGTTCGGGCGCGGATTGAGCAGCCACACAGAGACCAACGCTCAGACCTACCCACAACGTCATCGTAGCCACGCCGGCTCCGAATACCTTTATCAATTGGTTCATCTGGTCTCTTTGGTTTGTTTGGTTTCTTTGGTTTGTAAAGGAGCCCGTCATGAGACAGAGAGAATCAGTTCTATTTCGACGGGAGCCCCGCGAGGCAATTCAGCCGCCCCTACAGCTACCCGTACATGACGACCAGCCTCCCCAAATATCTCGACCAGGAGATCCGAGGCCCCGTTGAGAACTTGAGGTTGCTGCACAAAACCTTCCGCCGAGGCTACATGCCCGACGACCTTCACAATCCGTGTAATCCGATCCACTGTCCCGAGTTCCTGCTTCGCAATGGCCAGCGCATTGAGGAGCGCGAGCCTGGCCGATTCCACCCCCTGCTCGACCGTCAGATCACGTCCCAGCTTACCGGAAAAGGCCAACTGCCCCTCTCGCATGGGAAGAACGCCGGACAAGAACAAGAGATCTCCGGCCCGGACAGCCGGAACGTATGTCGCCAGAGGTTTCGGCGGGAGAGGCAACTCTATATGCAGTTCCTTCAGTCTACGTTCGTACGACATCCCCGGCCCTGCTTGCTCCCTCCACCCCTTACGATTCACGAATCACGTTTTACGTCTTATGCACTACCCCGCCCGGAGCGCATCGAGAAAACTCTCCCCGACAGGAAGTTGCTCCCCTAGCAGAGCCTCGACAATCGTATGTCCCAGATCAGCGGCCGAGGTCCTGATGCCAAGATGAACCCCCTGTGCCAACTTCGGCCCGGTGACCAAGAGAGGAACATATTCCCGCGTCGGAACCTGACCCTCTTGTGTGATATCTCGTCCATGATTACCCGTCAGGACAAGCAGGTCGCCTGGGCGAAGCTGCTCCAGCAATCCGGGGAGCCGTCGATCAAAATCATGGAGGGCCGTAGCCGATTGTGCAGTATCCGATTCCAAGACATCAAGCCCTGCAACGATCAATCCTCGTGGAACCTTTTTCAGCATCTTCGTGACCTCGGTCAATAACGCCCCCCACGGTCCAACGGGGAGAGAAGAGGTGAGGCCACGACCGCTGAAGAGATCGCTGACTCTCCCTACTCCAACCAAAATTTGGCTCGCACGATTCAGTACGTCGAACATAGTCGGAACGGGAGGTTCCACCACAAACTCGCGAGGTTGGGGACCGAACTTCAGTGCGCCAGCATCGCCCACGAGGGGATGGGCTGAAACACGCCAAATACCCCAGGGATTCTTGAGTAATTTTCTTGCATCCCGACAGCGTTGAAACAAATCGTCCCTGCGCATCGCCTTCTCATGCGCCGCCACATGGCAGGTTCTTCGTCCATCCGTCCAGATAATCAACGCCCCGGACGAAAGGTGTTCCGCTTCGCACTCGTGCACCATGGCTAGATCTGAGGCGCAGCGATTGCCGATAACCTTGCGGCCAAAGACCTGTTCGAGGACCGCGACCACATCGGAAGGAAATCCGTTGGGATACTGCGGCACCGCCTCGGTTGTGATATGGCCTGCCATCTCCCAATAGGCCGCCATGGAATCTACCCCTTTCGAGAGGAATCCCAGTCGCCCGAAACATGCTTCCGGCTGCGACATCGTCCGCACACCTCTGATTCCTGTGATATGTCCAAGTCCAAGCCCTTCCAGTGTGGGGAGGGTGAGCCCCCCAACGGCATCGGCCAAATGGGACAAGGTATGGGGGTTGGCATGACCATACTCTGCCGCATCGGGCAGAGCTCCGACACCCAGTCCATCAATCACCAGCACCATAACGCGTGTGACCATGAGGGCACTATAGCAGAAGCGAGACGGGCAATGAAGTTCTGAGTGCAGAGTTTTGAATGAGAAATTTGAGCTTCAGCCTTCAGCCTTCAGCCTGTGGGCCCACTCTCCCACAATTGCCAGGCTTGCACTGGTACCGATCCGATCCGCACCGGCCTCCAGCATGGCCAGCGTGGTTTTCCAGTCTCTGATGCCACCCGAGGCCTTCACCTTCACCCGGCCGGCCACAGTCTCTTTCATCAATCTCACATCTTCTACCGTTGCGCCGGCAGCGCCGAACCCGGTCGACGTCTTCACATAGTTGGCTCCTGCCTCCACAACCAACTCGCAGGCGGTACATTTCTCTTGATCGGTCAGATAACAGGTTTCGAGTATGACCTTGTGTTCGACGCCCGAGGTCGCCTGCACGACTTCGGCAATATCTTTGCGCACATATTCAGAATCTCCCGACTTCAGTCGACTCACATTCATGACCATATCCAGTATTTGTGCGCCGCGTCGCACCGCGTCAACGGCTTCGGCGACTTTGGTCTTCGTCGTGTGACCACCGAGAGGAAACCCGATAGGGATGCCGACCCGAATTGCCGTGCCTTCGACAGCACTTACGGCATCCTCGACATAGCAAGGCGGGACGAAAATCACAGTGAACCGATGCTCCTTCGCTTCCTGGCACAGCCGCAGGACATCGGCCCTTGTGGCATCCGCGCGAAGCACCGTATGGTCTATGAGAGCCGGCAGGTTCCATTCGGGCATCATTCAAGAAACTCCTGCTGTGCGGACAAGGCCCCTCTCCCCGGGGGCAATTGACGTCTGAGAATGGGGGCTACGACGAAAGGGCCGTTTCTGATATCTTTCAACCGCTTTGTTATGTTCGATCAGTGTCGCGGAGAATTGATGGGTTCCATCGTTCCGGGAAACAAAATACAGAGAACTGGAATCAGACGGATAGAGTGTTGCGCGAATCGCCTGAATGCCCGGGTTGGCAATCGGTCCGGGCGGTAATCCCTGCACCCGATAAGTATTGTAGGGACTGGGGCTCGACAGATCTTTCTTGCGCAAATTTCCGTCGAAGGACGGCAAACCATAAATGACGGTCGGATCACTCTGTAATGGAATATGCTTCTTCAGCCGGTTGTGGAACACCGCAGAAATTTCAGGTCGCTCACTGCCGGCCCCTGTTTCCTTTTCGATGACGGAGGCAAGGGTCAAGACCTCGTGCATCGTCATCTTGAGTGCCTCCATCCGTGCAAGGAGGTCCGGTCCGACCACCTGTTTGAGCTGCTCGACCATAGCCACCAACAGTTCCCGCGCTTTGATGGGGCGAGGGAACTTATACGTGTCGGGATAGAGATACCCCTCCAGCGTCTCGGCTTTGATTCCCAAGGATCGGATAAATTCCCTGTCCCTCGCAAGGCGGATAAACTCCTCACGATCCGTGAGGCCCTGTTGCGAGGCAACATCGGCAACTTGGATGATGGTGAGCCCTTCGGGAATCATGACCGGATGGAGCACGACTTGGCCGCTCAACAACTTCGAGAGGATTTCTGCCGGCGTCATGCCGGGATTCAGCTCGTACTCTCCCGCATGAACTTTTCTGTCGGCCGATTGGGATTTTCCAAAGAGGACAAAGGCCATACTGCTCTTGATCAATCGTTCACGCTCAAGCAGCTCCGCGACATGCTGAAACGATGAGCCATCCGGGATGATGACGACTTTCGAAGGCGGGTGTTCCTCCGCGGGGATGACCGGACCTTCAGCCCAGCGAATTGTCTGATAGGCGGCGACGCCGATTGCGACGGTCAAGACCAGCAGACACCCGAGAATGATCCGTAGTTTCATGAGGTGGCTCTACCGTTTCTCCCTCTGCATCCTGATCCGCCCATGATTCCGGTTCCCTCTTCACCGCCGGCTCGAGGCTCGCCAGATAACTCTGGAGCAGGATCGAAGCAGCGATGCGATCCACCACACCCTTGCGCTTTTTCCGGCTGACATCGGCCGCGATCAAGAAATCTTCCGCTGCCTTCGTGGTCAACCGCTCATCCCACAGAATCACGGGAACATTCACGCCCTGTTCCAATCGGGTCTGGAACTCTCGCATCGCCTGGATTGCCGGCCCCTCGCGGCCATCCAATTGCATCGGGAAACCCAACAGGACCTGCCTTACCTCATGTGTGCCGACGAGGGATGCAATATGGGCAATGTCCCGGTCCAGCGTGTGCCGATTGAGCGTTTCAAGCGGTTGGGCTGTCCAGCCCAGCTCATCACTCAGAGCGACTCCGATCCGCTTGGTCCCGTAATCGAGCGCGAGAATCCGTTTACTTCCCATGAGTGTACCGCTCTACCGTGCGTTCGACCAGACCAAAAACCTTTTCCAACGCCACATCCAGTTTGGCCGGATCCTTTCCTCCAGCCTGCGCCATCTCCGGCCTGCCGCCGCCGGTACCGCCGACTTCCACTGCCATCTCCTTAATTAGATCGCCCGCTTTGAGTTTGCCGATCAGGTCCTTTGTCACGACAACCAGCAGAGACACTTTCCCGTCTCCCGTCGCGGCGCCGAGAGCTACGACACCGCTTTTCAACTTGTCCCGCAACTGATCGGCCAGCGCCCGCATGCCGTTCACATCCAGACCATCGGTCCGCTGCACATGGACCTGGACGCCGGCAATCGTTTTCGTCCTGGCTTCGACTGCAGACCCGCTCGCCATTTTTAACTTCAGCTCTTCCAGTTCACGTTCTTTGTCTTTCAACTGAGTCATCACCTTGCGTGTTTTGGCAACCAACTCCGACTGGCCGACCTTGAGCACGTCCGAGAGTTCCCGAATGTCCGTTTCCAGCTTCTTCATGTGAGCGAGTGCTCCGCTACCGGTCTGGGCTTCGATACGGCGTACACCGGCAGCAACTCCGGTCTCCGACAGGATCCTGAACAGCCCGATATCCCCTGTACGTTGGCAATGAGTTCCCCCGCAGAGCTCTTTACTGAAAGACTCCACTGTGACAACCCGCACCTGTTCGCCGTATTTGTCGCCGAAGAAGGCCAAGGCTCCCTTGGCCACTGCATCCTGAATGCTCATCACCTCAGTGGCGACCCGCTCGTTCTTCCGCACCTCGTTATTCACGGACGTCTCGATATCGTCGACATCGCGGGAAGACAGGGGTCTGAAATGAGCAAAGTCGAATCGCAAGCGATTGGGCCCGACGAGCGACCCATATTGTTTCACGTGAGGACCCAACAAATCACGCAAGGCGGCATGGACCAAATGGGTAGCCGTATGGTTCCGCTGAGCATCCTGCCTCGTGGTGGCATTGACGGTCATCCGCAGCGCCTCACCCTCGCGAATCCGTCCTTTCGTGACGGTCCCCTTGTGCAGAATCAACGTCGGCACCGGCCTCGTGGTCTCCTTGATCTCGACCAGCCCATCAGGCCCTACGAGGGTACCCTGGTCACCGACCTGCCCACCGCCTTCAGCATAGAACGGCGTGACATCCAAGGCGATTTCAACCTCATCGCCTTCCGCCGCTTCTTTGACCAACCGGTCATCCTTCAAAATCGCCTGCACAAGACTCTCGTTTTCCAGCCGATCGTAGCCAATGAACTTTGTCGCTCCAAGCCGCCCGGCCAATTCAGCAACTGTGGGCCGGGCCGTTTCCTGCTCGAACCCTCCTGTTTTGCGCGCACGGTTTCTCTGCTCTTCGATAGCCTGGTCGAATCCCGCCTCATCGAGCCTCATCCCCTGCTCGCGGCAGGCCTCTCCTATCAAGTCCATCGGAAACCCATAGGTATCATAGAGTTTGAAGACGTCGGAACCGGTGAGAACCTGACTCCCGGAACCACGCGCTTTGGCGATCATCTCGTTGAGAATCGGCAAACCCTGGTCGAGGGTGGCAATGAACCGTTCTTCTTCACCTCTGGTCGCTTCGGCAATCGTCGCGGCAGCGCTTTTGAGTTCCGAATAGGCACTGGCCATCTGAGTGACGACCGCCTCGGTCAATTCGTAGAGGAAGGGCTCGACGATGCCCAGCAGCCGCCCATGACGCGCGGCCCGCCGCAGAATCCGGCGCAACACGTAGCCACGTCCCTCGTTCGACGGCAATACTCCATCGGCCATCAAAAATGTGATGGCACGAAGATGATCCGCCACCACGCGCATCGACCGGTCAGTATGGTCTTGCTCCCCATATCGAACCCCGGCCCTATCAGCCACGGCGCTGAGCAACGGGGTGAATACATCACTGTCATAATTGCTGTAGACGCCTTGCGCCACCGCCGCCAACCGTTCCAATCCCATGCCCGTATCAATACTGGGCTTGGGTAATGGATGCAGCGTTCCCTTCACATCCCGGTTGTACTGCATGAACACGAGATTCCAAATCTCGATGACGCGGTCACCTTCACCATTCGGCCGATCATCACCCGGCACCGACGGCCCCTGGTCAAAATGGAGTTCCGAGCAGGGGCCACAGGGCCCTGTATCCCCCATCTGCCAGAAATTATCTTTCTCGCCGCACCTGACGATCCGCGAAGGCGGGACTCCGATCTTCTTCCATAACCGGTCGGCTTCGTCGTCGTCGCGAAAGATCGTGACCCACATCCGATCCTTCGCCAGACCAACTGTCTGGGTCAAAAATTCCCAGCCGAACCGGATGGCATCGTCTTTAAAGTAGTCGCCGAAGGAAAAATTTCCCAACATTTCAAAGAACGTATGGTGACGCCTGGTATAGCCGACATTCTCCAAATCGTTGTGCTTGCCTCCCGCGCGGAGACACTTCTGCACGGTGACCGCCCGGTTGTAGGCACGCGTTTCCTCGCCGAGAAACACCCGTTTGAACTGGTTCATCCCGGCGTTGGTGAAGAGTAGCGTCGGATCGGCCTGGGGAATCAAAGCAGAACTCGGCACGGCCTGATGGCCATGCTGTTCAAAATATCGAATGAAGGCTTGTCGTAATTCTTGCGTACTGTTCATACTAGGCTTAACTCGCAGTCCGAAGGCTGAAGGCCGAAGGTTGAGATGACCCCTTTCGATTCAGACGATTGAACATTCAACATTCCCGATGCGCGCCATCACGGTCTCTATGGTGTCTTCGCCGAAGCCACGTTGGTTCAAGAGTCTGGCAACCCGGCCAAGCATCTGGGGCGAGGTAAGCTTCCCCGCCGTCGCAACCACCTGCATGGCCAGGTCCTGTTCACTCACCTTGCGGTAGCTAGCCCCTACTGTCGCCTGCACGATGGATTCAGAGCAACCGGTGGCGAGCAGCTCCTCTTGAAGGCGCGCACGGCCCATCGGCATGCGCGCGAGCCGCTGATCGGCCCACCGTGAAGCAAAGGCGGCATCGTCGAGGTATTTCAACGAAGTCAGCCGTCGAACTACGGTGCGAACCTGAGTAGGAGAGGCCCCTTTCGCCGCGAGCAGCTTTGCGATCTGGTCCGTCGTGCGATCCCTGCGGGCCAGAGCGCGCACCGCGAGTTGCAGCCACTGATCCGGAGACGATGCCGCCATCAAAAGACCGTTGTCTCGTTTGTCTGGTTTGTTTGGTTTTTTTGGTTGAACGAAATAACAAAACAAACCCTCAAACCAAATAAACCAATTACACCCCCACCTTGTGCGGGCGCCGCTCCTCGCGCTTATCTTCGGCCCTTTTCTCGTCTTTCACAGGCGTCACAATGGGCTTTTCCGGCGTACGCCCCGGCAAACCGGCCAGGTCACGCAGCTTCCCTTCTATTTCACGAGCCAGCGGCTGATTACTCAACAGGAAGTCTCTGACTGCATCGCGTCCCTGCCCAAGTCGTTCGCCCTGATAGGAGTACCAGGCTCCGGACTTCTCCACCACTTTCTTTTCAACGCCCAGATCGACCAACTCGCCGGATTTCGAAATGCCCTGGGCAAACATGATGTCGAACTCCGCCTGCTTGAACGGAGGCGCCATCTTGTTCTTGACCACCTTCACGCGCACGCGGCTACCGGTGACATCCTGCCCCTCCTTGATCGACTCGATGCGCCGGATATCCAGACGCACGGATGAATAGAACTTGAGTGCATTACCGCCTGTCGTCGTCTCCGGGTTGCCGAACATCACGCCGATCTTCATTCTGATCTGATTGATGAAAATCAGCGTCGTCTGCGATTTAGAAATGGCTGCCGTCAACTTGCGAAGAGCCTGCGACATCAGCCTCGCCTGCAGCCCCATATGCGCATCGCCCATTTCGCCTTCGATTTCGGCTCTCGGCACAAGTGCTGCGACAGAATCCACCACGATGACGTCGATCGCCCCGCTCCGGACGAGCGTCTCAGCAATTTCCAGCGCCTGCTCGCCGGTGTCCGGCTGTGACACCAATAGATCGTCCACCTGCACACCCAGCTTTTTCGCATAGGTCAAATCCAGCGCATGTTCTGCATCGATAAAGGCGGCGGTGCCTCCGGCCTTCTGTGCTTCTGCAATGACATGCAGCGTCAACGTTGTCTTGCCTGAAGACTCAGGGCCGAAGATCTCGATTACCCGGCCGCGGGGAAGCCCGCCAACCCCCAGCGCAATATCGAGCCCAAGAGATCCGGTTGAAATCGCCGGAATATCACCGGGAGCATCGGCCCCCCCCAACTTCATAATCGCCCCCTTCCCATACTGTTTCTCAATTTGGGACAGGGCCAGATCTAGCGCGCGCTTCTTCTCGTCTTTTTCAGCCATGGTTGCTCCTCATGTGATAGAGAGATTAGGGGCGATTATACCCAAGTTACGAGAGAGAAACATAGTCCGAGTTTGAGGCTGAAGGCTGAAGGCCGACGACTGAAAACCGAAGATCGTGGATCAGATTCGGAGTTCCGAACACTTCAAACCTTCGGCCTATAAACCTTCAGCCTTCAGCCCTCTCATCAGCCTATTCCCACCATTTCATTGACCGACCGAGGGCTTAGGGATACAAGTAACACTATGTCTTCAACTCTCCTCCCAGACATCACCGATCGCAAGCCGACTGTCCTGATCGTAGACGATGAGAGTGCTCCCCGCTCGGCCCTCACCCAGATCCTCAAGCAGGACTTCCACATCCTTACGGCGGAGAATGCGCATGCAGCCCTGGCTGTCCTCAACGACCACGGCGTCGATCTCGTGACGCTGGATCTGAAATTGCCTGACCGTTCCGGATCGGACCTTTTACATGAGATCAAGCGTGCGCATGCCGAAATCGAAGTCATCATGGTCACGGCCTACGGCAGCCTTCAATCCGCGATGGATTGCATTCGCCACGGCGCAGCCGGCTTTCTCCTCAAACCGTTCAATGCCTCAGAACTGCTGGCTATTTCTCTGCAGACCGCGCAAAAGAAACACCGGCTCGATCAACTGCGCCCGACCCTCGTCAATTCGACGGCGCTCTGGGGACCGGAGCCGTCCTGTGCGAAGGCCTGGGAGGCTCTCGTCTCAGACTACTGCACCATCAATCCGCGCCCTGCCTCTCATGGCGATGAGACATCGCCGTTGGTTCCCCTTATCTCCGACCTCCTGGAAGCCAAGGATCGTTACCTCCTCAATCATGGAAGCCGTGTCAGTTTTTATGCGACGCTGGTTGCCAATCGGCTCGACCTTCCGATCGCCGAACAGCAGTCGCTCGCACTCGGTGCCCTCGTGCATGACCTCGACTTGATCAGCATCCCTGGCCCCCACATACTGAACCGGGAATCCGATCAGCAGATCCATCATCCCGGCCTCGGTGCGAAGATGGGCCGAGCCATGGGATTACCAGCCGACGCCGTGCAGATTATTGCACTCCATCATGAGCGATGGGATGGAACAGGCTACCCCTTTGGTCTAGAAGAAGAACGCATACCCTTGCTCGCTCGCATTGTCAGTATTGCCCAAGTGTTCGATCAGCTTACTGCCGAACAACCTGAGCGAACAGAAGTCCCCGTCATGCAAGCTCTCCAACAGATTGAACAGCAAGCAGGCACCGCCTTCGATCCCGCCTTGACCGAACTGTTCTGCAGCATCATGCGCGAGCAGCCCCAACGTCAGTGAATTGGTCCAGCCAGCCTTTCTTGCTTATTTGGTTTGTCTGGTTCATCTCGTTTATCTGATTCGTTATACAAGAGATTGTATCGCAGCCCTTCCCCAACCAACCCCTTCTCTTGGTCCATTACAGAAAACACTTTTAGCTAATGAGGCTCTTCTAAGCAACCTGACGAGGTCGGGGACGTTGACAGCCTTTCCTGCGACATGTTAGCGTCCAGCCGAAAATACAGTATCGGACAGGGGAACAATGGCGTTTCCCACCGGCCGCAAGAGAGCGATGTGCGGCTAGACAATGACGTCCTCCAGCCCAGCGGGCGAGAGGGCGTTTTTTATTCTCCGATTTCTAGAGCGGGAACAACTGAACGGTAGGTGCATGGGACCAAGATCAGAAACAGGTCCCTGTCCGGAGAATCAAATCAGATTCAGCCTGGATCATTTTACATTCAGACAGAATGTCTGGCTGGACCATTTGCAGTGGAGAAAAGAATTACGACATACATGCAAAACGTCCTTCCAGTCCTGTCATATAGAGTTTCGTGCCGATCCTTCGTCAGGACGACAACCCCTTGGTCTACAGTTTGCTTACGTATAGACCGGAGACGCAACAGAAGGAGTCGAACCACATAGCCTATATTCAAGATAGATACGTGAGTCCGCTCAATCACCGCATGCATTAACCGCATACTTCATTGTGACGGTTAATACCGATAGATTCGGAGGGGATATGTCAATGATCACGGCAGACGACATGGCCCGACCGCTCAACGGACAAAAGCAGTCACCGCGTCTCCAGCAACAAGTCGGTACCGGCATCATTCTCTTCAATAGCGCGGGCCACCTCTTGTTTATCAATAGCGAAGGCCGGTCATTTATCAAGCAACTGCAACCTCTCTCAATCAGAGAAAACGGCACCAGTCTCATTCCCGAAGAGATCCTGACGGTTGTCCGCGCTCTCGTCGCCCGTCTCATGCACTGTGATCACCCCAAGGACCTCGAATTCTTCCAACTGGAACGACTCTGTGTTGCCCCCGGCCAGCAGTTCCTTCTTCGCGGTCTCTGTATTCCCGATGAACCCCTTGCGCGAAACAGCAGATGCCTCGTCATCATGGAAAAGCTGAATCAGCACAAACTCGAATGCACTGACGCAGACATCCAGCGGCTCTATCACCTGACCGAACGCGAACAAATGGTCATCATTTATCTCAAGCTCGGATTTACCAACAAAGAAATCGCCGGACGAATGAATCTCAGCGAGTACACCGTCAAAGAACATCTGAAGAGGATCATGCATAAAACAAAAACCACAACCCGTACGGGTCTCGTGGGCCGCATGATCTTCCCGACATCTGAAGAACCATCCTGCATACCCCTTCGGGAGCGATAGCAATCGGCCTCTCTTAGCTACGCCATCCACCCACCCCCGAATATTTCGCACTCGATATCTCGAGACAGGCCCTGTACCATACAAGGCCGCAACTCAGTGGCGTGACCCTCAATTACATTTCAGCTTCACGGCTCCCGGGCGCGCCTCATAGCAAGGGAAGGTAGAAGATGACGACGGCAGGGTATGTCGCCGGTTTCATCGGCGCCGGCCTTTCACTGGCGAGTTATGCGATGAAGAGCATGATGCCGCTTCGCGTGGTGGCGCTGGGATCGAGCGTCTTCTTTTTGACCTACGGATGGGTCGAGGCGGCGCTGCCCACGATAGTGTATAGCGTCGCCATGATTCTGATCAACAGCAAGAAGACCTGGGAGATACGCGCGCTGGTCCGCGCGATCGAGCAGGCAAAATCCGATATGCCAATCGCTGATTGGCTGCTGCCTCACATGACGCGGCGTCAGGCCACGGCCGGGCAGACGCTGTGGAAGAAGAGCGATGTGGCCACCGAGATGATCTACCTCGAATCCGGCACACTGCGCCTGGTGGAGCACGACGAACTATTGGCCCCCGGCGCACTGATCGGCGAAATCGGCCTGTTCTCACCAGACAACCGGCGCACACTGACGGTCGAGTGCGCGACCGATTGTACGCTCTACAGCCTCACGAAGGACGGGATGGCACAGCTATACTTCCAGAACCCCAAACTCGGCTACCACATCATGCGATTGATCGTGGCGCGCCTGATGCGCGACGCCGACAAATCGCGCCAATCTGCCCGCCTTGAAAGCCAACAGCCAAATTCAGGCTGAGGTCGAGGTTAAGAGAAAGAAAGAATAAGGCCCTTGCATTTATCCCGATTCCAGCCTACCCTGTCCAAAGTTAAGGAGATCTCCGAACCATACGGGGGTCATATGCATTCCCTCCTGCCACAACAACAAGATCCTCTGTTGGGGAGTGCCATGAACATTTCAACCCCTTCAAGTAGAGGTTCCCTCGCTCGAGGGGATTCATATTCCTTTACGATCCTCTTACTATCGTTTCTGCTGGTCTATTCATTGCATACTTTTTAAGCCTCGCAGTGGTAGCGGAAAACAGGAGGTGCTCCATGAAACAAATATCCGTTCCGAAATGGGGTGTGATAATCGGTTTTCTTATCAGCCTGCCTCTTGTGGTGCACGCGGAGAACAATCCAAGCGGCACCACATCGCTTGCAATGGACGTCAAAGAGCAGAAGGTGTCGACCGGACAAAGTGTGAAACCTGTCCTCTATAAGCCACCTAGCGGTATTGGCGCACCTTCAGCCGGCCGGAGAGTGGGAGGAGGAACTCGCGGGACCAACAAGTCTGTCCCGATTCTGTCCGTGCTTGCCCCTGGCCATACGGGTCTGACCATACGTGAACAACCGGATCTCTATTGGTTTGCCTCAGACGTCGTGACCAACCCGGTGGAATTGACCCTGACGGTTGAGAAAGGTGAAACCCCTCTACTGGAAAAGCAATTGCCGATTCCCACGCATGCGGGGGTACAGCGGGTGCGCCTCTCGGACTATGGGGTTAAACTGGTTCCCGGCGAACGTTACAACTGGTCGATTGCACTCGTTCTCGACCCGAAGCGTCGGTCCAAAGATGTCATCGCGGTAGGAGCCATTGAGCGAGTCGAACGCGCCGGGCTCGATCAAGCAGCCAGGCCCACGACCGACAGCTTTTATCGATTCGCGGCTGATGGGCTATGGTATGACGCAATGATGACCATTTCGGAGTTGATCGAATCGGCACCGGCCGACCAGGCTTTGCGCAAACAGAGGGCCGATTTGCTGGACCAGGTCGACTTATCCGAGGTCGGAAATTTTGACCTCACGATGCAGGATGGAAAGGCCGGGTAGGAGCCGTGACCTCCTGCGCGTGATCGACGACTCGGTAGACCATCAGAGTTTGTTCTTTGCCCTTGACGCTGACTTCCCCAATCGGATCGAGCACAAAGCGATTACCGAGATAATGCTTCGTGCCCTCGTCGATCAAAATTCGGCATAAACGCCGGCCGGGTGTTTCCTGAACGGTATCCCGATCCAGGCTTTCCAGTCTCGCCGCCGTGTTCACCGCGTCACCGACCGTCGTGTATTTGAGTCGTTCAGAAGTCCCGACGCTCCCGGCAACGACCAGCCCTGTATGAATGCCAATCCGCATCCCGACCGTCGCGAGCCCCTCCTGTAAATGTTTCATATTGAGCCGATGCATCTGTTGCTCCATGGCGAGAGCACAGGTCACGGCGTTCACCGCATCCTGGGCGATTTCCTCCTCCGAGTTCCGCGGGAGCGGCACACCGAAGTTGGCTTTGATCGCATCCCCTGCGTAATCATCGATGACCCCTCCGTGTTTGATCACCAGCCCCGCCATGACATCCAGATAGGCATTGACCCAGTGCATCAGCGCTTCAGGAGTCATTTTTTCTGACGCAGCCGTATAGCCCTTAAAGTCGGAGAAAAAGACCGTCGCGGTTAGTTGTTGCGGCCTGGGGCGCCCATCCTGCATAAACTGGTCGCGCTGACGCCAGACCGCTTCAGCCACTTCCCCGGACACGTGTTTGGAAAAGAGATGCATCAGCAGGGCGCGCTCCTTCCGCTCCCGGCTCAACACAGACACCGTTACGGCGGACCCGGAGAGAGACCAAGCCAGTGCTGGCGGCACGAGCGGGATCCACCATCCCTGAGCAAAGGCTGCGACCACGATGACGCCCAGGACGAACAGCCCGCCCACCGCACCCAGCGCAAGCCGCCACGGAGAACGTATCCACACACCTAGCACAGCCCCGCACAGTGCCCATAGAATTGTCCAAAGCCATTCCTGTGCTTCACCGGGCGTGGCAATCGGGCGACGGCCATCCATCGCAGCCCCAAGCATCTGACTGATGATGTGGGCATGAACAACCACTCCTGGAATCATACGGCCTGTGTCATTCCCCGAACTGAACGGCGTATGGAAGAGATCAGGCACACTCTCGGCCGTTACACCGAACAGGACAATCTTGTCCCTGATCGCGTCCGGTTTGACCTGATCGGTGAGCAGGGCAGTCAGAGAAAATGCGGCTGGTGGATTTTGCCCACGGTGAAAGTCCAGCAGAATTTGATACCCGCCTGCGTCTGCACCGACATAGCCTCCGTCATAGGACCCGAACCGCCGGAGTGTTGTCGGTCCCAGGCGAAGCTGCTCAGGATCGTCGGAATCAGGCTGGGGGCCAATCCCCTCTTCAGCAAGAAACAGCATCGCCAGTCTGATGGCAAAGCCATAGGCCGTTTGGTCTCCCGCCTCCTGAAAGAGCAAACCACGACGAACAATTCCGTCGTGATCGATGAGGAGATCATTGAACGAAACCTGCTCGGTCCCGGCCAGCACAGGAGGCGGAGGAATACCGGACACTGAACCGCCCCCGAGCTTGGTCACGGTAATGATCTGAGGATGTTCGACCAAGATCCTGTTCAGATCTGTGTGACCAGGCTCCACAGGAATATCACGATAGATATCGACTCCGATCGCACGAGGATGAAACTGCACTAGTCGTTCCAACGCCTCGGCCAGGATCGCATCGGTGATCGGCCACCGTCCTTGCTTCAGAATATCCTGCTCGGTAACCTCGATCAGCACAATGCGGGGATCAGACCCTTCGGCCCCCCGGCGGGATTGGATCAGCCAGTCATAGACTGTGAGTTCAAGCGGCTCGAGAATCGAGGTACTGCGGATGCCGAGCACGGAGAGCCCGATCACGACTCCGGCAAGCAGGCTGACAGCAACAAGCGATTGACCCAGCTTCAGGAGATTACTCACGGCGAGAGCATAGACTAGAGCCAATTATTGAGCAACAAAAACGCCGCCCAATAAGCAGGATGATCGTACTCTGGATGTTCGAGAAATTTGATTTGTGCACGTTGGAGCGCCATTGCTGTGGATGCGACAGAATCGTCATGCAATTGCCGATAGAACTCTGTCACCAGGGCGGAAGAAGCCTGGTCATCCAGGAACCACAGAGAAGCCAAGGCGCTCCGAGCCCCTGCCTTGATCGCCACACCAGCCAAACCGAGCGCGGCCCGGTCATCCCCTGCAGCCGTCTCGCAGGCGCTCAGGGTAATAAGGGCCAGGGGATTCTCTCGAAAACGAAGCAAGCCCACGTACCCTTCGAGCTTGTCCATCGTCATCTTGCCATCATAGGCAAGCAGGAACGTGTTTTTGCTTTCACTCTGGAACTGTCCATGAGATGCGATGTGCAGGACCGAGTAGGGCTGTGTTTTGAGTTCCTGCTCCACACCAGCCATCCGGAAATTCTCGTTCATGAGCACGGTGCCTCCGAACAACTGATGGATGGTCGCCACCTCGCCCGAGACATGGGGCAGCGGCGGAAAATCCTGCACCGCTTCGGTGAGGCCCAAAGTCAGTACTTTGATGCCTTTACGATCCAGCGGCCGGGGATCCGTAAGGGTCACGCCCGGCGTGGTCGCCACCGCATATTTCTTGATGAGAAATTCCGTGCCGTCATGTAGTGCGGCCAATGGAATCGTCCGAAGCGCGCCATCAGGCACAATTACCAGCGTGTCGATCCCGGCACCGGCCCATAGCGGTTCAATCGGCTGGATCAGCCACCCGTATAATTTCTTGGCGTGGGATAGATATTCCCTGGTACTGCGTTTCTCCAGAAATCTCCGGAATGTATGAATTTCCTCCGTTAAATCCTCTTCACCGACCGGAACCGTTTTTCTCACCATCCCGGAAGGGAGGCTCACGAGGAGTTCCAGACGATCCGACAACATAATGGGGTAAATGATGGCAGCCGTTTTCGAGACGCCCTCCAGACCGGTCACACGGGACCGCGCTGCCTGTACACAATCGTCATGAAAGTAGTCTTCCAGCTCAGCCACTTTGAAGAGTTCAACCGTATCGCGGGCCTCGCGAAGTGTGGCCTCGCGCTTTTGTGCCTCGGCCTCCCCTTCAGAACCCCGAAGCAGAAGATCCGCCAACTCAAAATACACGGAACCGACCGTCTGACGAAAGGAAGCGCCAGACTGGTCTGCCGCAGCAGCAGCTGAAACTTCAGGACGAATGGACTGGACTGCAATTATCGCCTGCCGATAGGCATCGATCGCTTTTTCAGGTCGTCCGAGGCCTTTCAAAATCCGGCCTGCCTGCCAATGCCATCGATAGAGCGCTTCGGGTGCAGCCGCTTGCCTGGCCATCCCGATCGCATATTGTGTCACACCGAGTGCCTCCCCATACCGACGCTCATCCTCATAGAGTTTCCCCACATGACCCCAGGCATAGGAAGAGGCGCGGGGGTCGCCGAGTCGATCAGCGATTCGAGCCGCATCATGAAATGCCTGGTAGGCCGCGAGAGTAAGGTTTGTCTTCTGCTCCACGAGGGGCGCGCGCAGCTTGGCATAGGTCGACCCGACCGTGATGAACGAAGTGACCTGTTCGTGCGAAGGTTCCAGTGCGCGTAACATGCCGGTTGCCTGATCGAGCTTTGTCTTGCTTTCGTGATATTGTTGCAGAGGCACTGCCACGCGGGCGCCATTGGTCAAAGCAATGGCCGCCAAGGGCTTAGCCTGAGCCGCTTGAGCCATCTGGAAACTTTCTGTGTAGGAAGCCAGCGCGTCCGCAAACTTTCCCTGCGAAGCGGCCAGATTCCCCAGATCATTCACGATGGCGGCAGCCGACGCTGTCAGGGACAGAGTCTTGGCCTGCTGGAGCGCTTCCTTCAGCGCCCCCTCAGCCTCCGCATGTTGTCCCGCCGCCTGATACAGGCTGCCTGTCCTCCAAAGAATCCTGACCGATAGGAGAGGATCGTCAGTATCGGCTGCAAGGGCCTTGGCCTGCTCCAACTGAATCCCCGCCGTCCGATAACGGCCCAGCGATTGGTACGCCTCCGACAGACGAATCAACGCATCGATCTGCTCCCGACGCGCGGAAGACTTCTCGTAAACCTCCGCTGCCTCAGTCCATTGCTCAACCGCCTGCTCAAAATCGCCACGCAGATATGCCTGGCTGCCGTCCTGCATCAGCTGATCAACCGGAAGCGCCTCCTGCGCATAGCTGTCCGCAGCCAGTCCCACACAGAGATACAAGGAAACGCTCAAGAGAAAAGCGCGTTTCATGATGAAACTCCCTCTGGTTTATTTAGTTTGTGTGGTTCATTTGGTTTGTCTGGTTTCTATCATTCTTCGAGCCAAACCAAACTAAACAAACAAGACAAACCAAATAAACCAGACAACATTCTTTCCTGTTAAAACGCCTCGATTACCAACTGCAAGTGCACACCATAATCCTGCAGATTAGTGTGGTGAGCCTGGGCAGGAGGATTCAGACGCTGACCCCAATAGACTTCGAACCGGCTCCCCTCCCAGAAATGCCAGATCGCTCCGACTCCCACACTTGCCAGCCACTCGGGAGAAGGAGTCGTCACGGTGGTATTCCAGCCCCTGCCGTAATCGAAAAACGGCACGAGGTACAGAAGTTCCTTCCCGACCGCCGACGTGTATACCGGAATGCGCGCTTCGAGGGATCCCAGAAAAACATTGTCCCTGAGCATCGTAAACTCCCGATAGCCTCTCACACTGTAGCGCCCGCCCACCGCCATCTGCTCGATGACAAAGAGATGTTTGTTACTCACCTGCAGATCGGCTCGTGCCAACAATTGGATGTTGGCGGGACTGACCCGACGGACCAATTGCGTCTGGCCCAGCCAGGAAAAGAATTCTCCGGTGGCCTCTTGAGACGCACTATTGATCGTCGCCCCCAGGATGGGAAGACCGAAGCTCATCCGGGACAGAGCCGAGATGACCTGGTTCGGCGCCCGATTCACATACTCCTGTGAGAAACGCAGCACCGATACCTGGGAAATTCCATTGGTGGATCCACTCTGGAATTCAAACGGATTTCCTAGAAGCGTCGTCTCGAACGATTGCGACTGGCCGGTCAAGGCCAGGGCCAGTTCCTGCGAGGGCGAGCGAAGGACCGGCTGCCGGAGGGTAAACCCGAAGGATTGGAGCTTGCCGGTAATGTCCAACGGCTTGAAACTGCTCTGAATCGTCGAGAAATCGAGCTTCCGATAATCGAAACCAAAAGTCGTGTCGTACGGGGTGATCGGGATGAGGTAGTTGACGTTCAAGTTCGGATTGATCCCGCTGCCATGAGCATTCGTATCGGTGCCGAACGATTGACCGTATCTGACCCTGAGCATGTCTCCGAAGCCCAACAGGTTTTCATCCGCGATGGTCCCAAAGACCTGATTGGAACCGACTCCCGGCGACGTGAAGTTGTTATATTCGAGCCAGGCTTTGATCGGCCGGCGCTCTGCTACCCGAACGTTCAACAGACTCTCCCCACGCCGCTCGCCCGGTTTCAATTCGGCATTGATCCGCTCGATGCGTCGGTCCGTTTGAAACCGCTGCAACCGCTGTTGGAGGGAATTCACCTTGACCGGCGGACCCGCGTCGAGTCGAAGCCGGCTGGTGAAATAGCTCGTGCGGAACCAGTAATTGCCCTCCACATTGATCTGGCTCAGTTTCCCTTCGACGATCTGGATCGTAAGTACTCCGTCCACAATCGCTTGATCCGGCACCAGGGCGCCCGATGTGCTGTAACCATGTTTCACGTAAAGTAATGTCAAGGCGACGCGCAGCGACTCAATATCTTCCGATGTGATCTCCCGATTGAGGTAGGGATTAGTCACCCCGGCTAATTCTTCTGCCGTGAAGACCGTGCTCCCCAGGACCCGAATCTCTTCGGTGAAAACCATCAGTGCGGGGATAGGCCCGCGCCGTTCCGGGACAGGAACGGAGGGCAAGATGCTAGGCAGGGGCGGCTCTGACTCCGGCAGTTCCTTGGGCATCGGAGTTGGAGCAGGCACAAGCGGCGAAGGAATGGAGTCTTGCGCCCACCCGACACCGGACAGAATCGAGACCATGAGGACAACCAGCGCTGCAACGACCAATCTCACAGGCAAGTTCCTCGAACGCCCTCGTCTGTTTGGTCTATTCGGTCTGTCTGGTCTATCTTGTTGGTGTGCTCTATTTCGACTGTCTGGTTCTTTCAGATACATTCGACGAACCAGACAGACAAGATAGACCAGATAGACCTGGTCTCCAGATCACCGTCGGCACCCGCTTCCCAGCTTCGCCAGTTGGAGGGGCCTGGCATCGTGTTCCGAGAACAAACCTGCAGCAGCCATATGTGAAAACTGCGGAGGTTGGCTCGATAAAGCCGATCCACCAAGCTCGGTCAGGAACGATGAACTGGGCAAGAACCCACCGGGCTCGACCGGCAACCCTTCACGAGCGGCAACGACGAAGGTGCTGAACGTGCCGTCCGCAACCCGGGCCGCGCACTGTTGGGCGAGCAGGGCCGCGGCGCTGGAGAAGTCCTGGGACAGGACCACTAGCTCTCCACTAATGTTCTGCACTGGCGCCCGTATATCCACCGTGCCGCTGATGCCGAGCTCGGAATCTGCACTGATATTCTGCTGGCTGAAAGGGTCAGCCAAAAACACGTTCGCGACGATTGAGATGGCCCCACCATTTCCCTCGAAGGCCTTAGCCTGAATCAGGCTGTTTTGCAAAATGACGAATTGGGGATCAATCGTGATGTTCCCCCCGGAGGTTCCCTTAGGCCCATGGACAGAAGTGAGGAGGTTGCTGTTGACCAGTTGGACCATTCCGGCGTCGGATGCGATGATCTCTATATCACCACCGCTCGCCTGGGTGGCTTCTGTCGTCACCGAACTGTTCTGCATAATGACGTTCGATGCGCTGGTGATCGTGATGTTTCCGGCATTGCCGGTGCCAGTGCTGCTGCTGTTAATTAATGCCCCATTCGACAAACCCACACTGCCCGCGTTCAGATCTATGTTCCCCGCTTGGCCTTGACCCTGGGTGTTGGTCGCAATCGAACTGTTGTTCAAGGTAAATGTATTCGTCGTAATTTTTATCCGGCCGGCAGGTGAATCGCTCGCCTGGCTTAAAATGCGACTCCCACCGGAGATATCTACTTTGACGGCATCGATGGTCACATCCCCTCCCGCCGCTGTGGTGGACGTCGTAGCGGCTCGGATCACGGCCCCATCCGCCAGGGTGAGCGACTTGGCATATACCGCGACGTCGCCAGCACGGATCGGGCCGCCGACGCTATCGGTGATGATACCTGATCCAGATCCTGAAAGGACGACAGAATCCGCCATGCTTCCATTGCCCTGCAGTCCCTGCACCGTGATTCCGGGGCCCACTTGAGTGCTGATCGTCTTAGTTTCGATGGTTGCCCCACCTGAGAGATTCGCCTGCTGGACATTCACCACGACGCCTCCTTGGCCCACATGTTCAAGGCCTAAATCCGCAGATACTGATGAGTTGATGGTGGTGCCAGTCCCATCCATCTTCAAAGACTCGGATGTGATGGTCACTTGTCCCCCATCACTGACTGCAAGAACCTCAGTCATCAGGCTACTACCGCCGGAAAGGGTCACCGACTCCGCCGCGCTACCCTCTCCCTGCAGCCCTTGGATGATCACTTCCCCGCCCCGACCCCGCCCTTCCTCCGAGGTGAAGTTTTTTGTTTGGCTCAGGATCGAGGCACCACCGAGAATGTTTGCGGTCATCACGTTCAAGACCACATTCCCTCCAACACCACCCCCACCCTCACCAGCATCATTACCACTAGTCCCCGTCGAGATCGAAGAGCTGTCCATCGTGAGAGTACTAGCATTAAGCTGAACTTTTCCCCCATTTCCTGGCCCGACGGTTTGCGTCGAGATGCCGGAATTCGAGAGCGCGAATGAGTCTGCATGGCTGCCGGCTCCCCCCAGCCCTTGCACCGTCACGTTCCCCCCATTTCCGGAACCCACAGGCGTACCCGTATTAAAATCGAGCCCAGTTGAAGTCTGAACGAACGTTCCGTTGGTAAGGTCTACGGACGTGGCATTGATCGAGATGTTCCCCCCATCACCGTTTCCACTGTTGATGGTTTGGACGACCGCTCCAGCCATTTTGACAGTCCCGACGGTAAGCTGGACGTTGGCTCCAGGATCTGTTCCCGAATTTGACGTCACGATGGAGCTACCCGAGCTGAGTAAAATTGTATCTTGTGAAGCGGTGCTCGCTGAGGTGTTAAGTGTCGCATCGTTCACGGAGAGCACGAGCTGCCCGCCTTTGAGAAACACCACCGTGTGAGTGCCGCTGACGTTGATGCTCGAGTCAGATGCCATGGATAGCAACCCATAGGATGTATACGATGCGGGAAGGGCCGGGTTCACCGGATTATTCGGAATCGACTGGAGTGACGTCGCGTTCGCGAGAGACTCGCCTGGTAACGCTGCGAATTCTCCCGGCGATGCAGTGGTCGCAAGGTGAATCCTTCCGCTTGGCACTGAAAGTTGTGATCCGCCTTCGATGACGACATTTCCGCCGACGAGGGAAATGGATTGGCCTGAGGGAACTGAGAATGCGCTGCCCTGAACTCTAATCGTGGTGGTTGGATCAGGCGCGGTCAGGAAGCCGTAGCCGACTGGGTTTGCCGATGACAAAAACCCAAAGTTCGCCACAGGGTCCATGACAAGGATACTATTCGCCAGGCTGTCATTGACTGGGTTCGCATAGAAATTTGCACTGGTGACCCCGTCGGATAAGCGCACGTACTGCGCCGTGGTAAAGCCGACTGACCCGCCCACATCTAATGAGCCGGTGGGTCCAAATACGGTGCCAAATGGATTCATAAGGTAAAGATTTGCATGTGGATAGAACGTTGCGCTATCGAGTGTGCCGAAGATGTTGGAAGGATTCCCGCCCGTCACTCGACCGAGGATGTTACTGATCGAATCGTCTAAGCTGAGGTTGGGTGTTTGAAACCGTGCAATATCACCTGCCCCGACATTAAACTGACCGAAACTGTGAAACAAATTGGGCCCCAGCGTTGTGCCACCGGTAATCCCGTGCACATTTCCGCTGGGTGGTAAGACCTGTGTGCCGAGATCGCCTGCGCCAGTCGTCTGGGTAATATTCGTCTCGACCTGCGCATCACCGATTGATGGCGAAATGAGAATCAAGGCAACGATTGGGATGAGCGCCCACAGGAAGGCCTCCCTTATAAAACATGTTGAGCCCAACTGCACAGGACGGGTATTCACCACTTCCTCCTGATCACGACCTTATGAGCTGAGAAAGTCCGTGAAGTGAAGGCTATCTCACAACAATCGCGGCCTCACCCACGCGACAGAAGCTGAGAGCCTCTTTATGCGACCGTAATGGCCCTTCCCTCGAAAGTGAAGGGCCATGATGCGTTGCATCACCGACAGGGTCTTACAACCTGACTGACCGTCAATGGACGTGCATTTCCAAGAGGCAGGCCCCCGCCTGCAGGCTGGTAACAGTAGCGCCAATTTTCGTTTTGTTATTACCAGCACCTTCAGTGAGAAGCTTAAAAGTGCAGTTGTTGCTGTGGGTAATAACCTGGTCCAACTGGGTGATGCCAGGAGAACCGGGATAACCGGTTATGATAATAGTGCGGTCACTCGCTGGAGGATCGAGCTGGAGGTTGCTGAACGTCCTAGCCTGGTTCCCTTGCGAGTCAAGCGTCAGCTGGCAGGGGGTAGGTTCGCCAGCGGTTTCCCAGTGGGAGCAGTCCATATCATCACCGCTCACAAAAACGGTGAACGGTCCCTGACCGGGAGCAGTACTTGTCGGGGTACCCTCAATAAGGATGACGATGCAGGCAGGTTCGCCACAGACTTCCGCTGGCACTCCGCCCGTCGCAGCATTAGACAGATTATCCGCCTTGCTGTCGCCATCTAATTGTTGAGCACACTGAAATAAGAAAGAGGGCTGTTCACCTGGAAGTGGCGGATTTGTATCCCCGCAAGCCGGAAGCGGACCCTTTGCCTTATTACCCGGATTACAAGTTCCACCGCAACCAGTCGCACTGTCGGTCAGATTCATCACGTCCCGTCCTTGAACGGTGAATGCATAATCGTACTTGATCGTCGGTTTGCACTTGTTGTTGGCCGTATTGCAAGTGCCGAACTGCGTTGGACCTGTGTCCTTGGTAAGGCCTCCCTGACCACCCAAGGTTATCGGGGTAGTGATGACATTGGTATCAGCGGTTCCTACACTAATACCCGTGTCTGGGCTGCAACCGGTCGCAAAGCAGGCCTTCGCGGTGAGCACCATCCTATCGTTTACAACGTTTTCATTGAAATCAGGAGCATTGAAATTCCCGCCCTGGTGCACAGCCCAATAAAAGGGACCCGCTACATTTCCGCTACCAGCATCGAAAGTCTTCCTAAGGGTCATATGTCCCACCTGGCAGACGGAACAGGGGCCCGGCAGCGTAGCCTGATTAGTGGTTGATGTTGCGTTAACATTCGACGAAATGGATATTCCAGTGATGTACATATTATCGGTAGCAGTGTCCGAGTCCTTAATTAACACTCTAGCCTGGTTATTGCTGGCGACGCTGCTCACCCTCCACCGTGAATTAGCGGCAAAAACACTATTGGGAAACGATATACTTCCGCCGGTTGTAGGTCCGGTGATGGAATAGCAAACAAAGCCCGCCGGGGGAGCAGTAGAGCTAGTGCAATTTGTCCCGCCCGCAACAGTAGTGAAACTAGTCGTATAGGTCACCCCACTGACCACTTCATATACCGTTACTGTCGGCAGCGATTGTGCGCCTGAAGGAAGAGGAACCATGAATCCTCCCATGACTCCGACGATCAACAGAGCCGACACAAGCCCAGCCCGCTGTAGAAACTTCCACCGATACTTCATACGACACCTCCCGGTGACCGTTAAAATACTGTTCCCCACAGATGCATATTTATGAGCCTTTTCGTCGCACGTGCGCTCTTTTACACCTCTTGGCAATTTATTTACAATCCCCACAGATGAGTCCCCCTCATATGAGGGGATAGGCGAAGGCCCTGAAGCGGGAACGGAAGGAGGTCTGTGCTGGATTTGGGTTCTTGGTAAAAAAACCGACGGGAGGATGGTGAGAGAGTTGAGGAAGAAGGGACAGGCACCGCCGAAGACGGCGGAGCCAGTCCCTCTTTGTCTCACTTACACAGCCTTGACGACATTCTTCAGGGCACTCAATAACTTCTCTTGATTGACCGGCTTCGCGAGGAATTCTACGCCGGCTGCCTTGAACATATTGGCGGATTTCTCCATCTTCGGTGACCCACTCAGCACGACGATCGGACAGGTGGGGTATTGGGAACGGTAATAGGGGATCACGATGATCTCGTTGATCTTCGGCATATTGAGATCAGTCACAATCGCACTCAAGGGCACCTGACTACGTGTTGATTTCACCAAGGCGACTCCTGCCTCTGGATCTTCGGCTTCATCCACATCGTATCCTGCCTTCGTTAAGATAAGGCGCACGGATGTTCGCACGTCCGACTCATCGTCCACGACAAGCACTCTCCCTTGACTCATAATGCCTCCCCTCTGTATTAAGCCCTTGGTCCCCTAACCCCGCTTCTTAGTCCGCGCTATCAGGTATCACGAGACCACGATATCTGCCTATCCCCTCAAATGAGGGGATAGTTGAACGTCTGTTTGGCTTGTTCCTTTGGTTTATCTAGTTTGTCTGGTTCGCACCACACGAGCTCCTACCCGATTAGCGCCTGTTCACCGATAGCCCTCTTGACTGCCTCCAACAGCGTGTCTGCCCGGCCCGGCTTGATGAGATAGTCCACAACACCTTGTTTGAACAATGCCTCAGCTCCCTGGACATCGGGATACCCGGTCAGCACGATGACGGGAACCGTCGGAAGCTCCTGGCGTATGAAAGCGATGAGATCATGCCCATTCACTTTGGGAAGATGAATATCGCTGATGATTGCCTGGGCTGAAAAGCCAGAGTGGTAGGATTTGATCATGGCCATGGCTTCCTCGCCATCAGCTGCCTCGATAACTTCATAGCCAGCTTGTTTCAGTACAAGGCTGACTGTTTTCCTGACATGCTCGTCATCATCAACAACAAGCACTCGCGCCATAGACATGCTCATACTGTGATTGGTCTGTCTAGTTTGTTAGGCCGGTCCAAACTAGGACCTGACAGATTGAATAGATAACATCTTATACTCCTCCAGCCTCCCTCCCACTATCCCCTCAAATGGACTCCCCTCATTTGGGTCTATTCACCCCGAAACCCGCAATCCGGTATAGTGTCGACCCATAATAATAGCCGTGCGACACAAGCGGGATGGGTGTGTCCGGATCACCAAAGAAACCGGCAGATACACCAAACAAACGAGACAGACGCTTGGATAAGAAGGACAACCCATTGACAGAACAAGTTGTGCCGAAGGAGCGGCGTGCGGCTCCACGCCGTGAAGATGACCGGCGAAGGGTGAGGAAGGATCGGGAGCTTGAGGCAGCGCGCCGTATCAGCGAAGCCCTATTCGAACATCTCACGCCAGACGAGCTGGTGGCCAAAGCTCTCCGCACGGCACTTGAGGTGGTGCAGGCAGAAAGCGGGTCGATTCTCCTCGCAGATCCGGCCTCACAACAACTCATCTTCCGCCATTCCATCGGAGAAAGCCCCGTGAAGGCTGGGACGGCGATTCCCTGGGTTCAGGGGATCGCCGGGTCTGTCTTTCAGTCCGGCACTCCCCTCGTCGTGCGTGACGTCAAGCATGACCCTCGCCACAGTTCCACGATCGATGAATTGACCAAGCACACAACCCACGACATGATTGCCATCCCGCTGAAGCGCTGGGAAGGCGAGCCTATCGGCGTGCTTGAGGTCCTGAATAAACGTGGCGGCCTACTCGATGACGACGATGTCGCGATTCTGAGCATCGTGTCCGCGATCACAGCATCGTCAATCGAACAAGCCAGGCTCTACCAGGATGCGAAGCTGGCTGAAGTAGTCCGGTTGCTCGGCGATATCAGCCATGACATCAAGAATCTCCTGATGCCTGTGGTGGTCGGGGCCGAACTGATGGAGGACGAACTCAAAGACTTGTTGGGAGCCGCCGTCAGCCGGGGAGACACGAAGGCCAAGGAAAGCTTCGAACGATGCAATGAAGTGGTCGGAATGGTGGACAACTCCCTACGCCGGATTCAGGACCGGGTGAAAGAGATTGCCGACTGCGTCAAGGGACTCAGCTCTCCTCCGGAATTCTCGCCCTGTCAGCTGGACAAGGTGATCCTGGAAGTGACAGACACATTAAAGTGGTGGTCCGACCAGAAGGGAGTGTCGATTCGCACCTCTGAGCTCGGTCACACGCCGACCATCGTTGCCGACGAACGCCGGCTCTTTAATGCACTGTACAATCTGATCAATAATGCGATTCCAGAGGTGCCGTCAGGCGGCACCATTACTGTGTCAACGAAGGAAGAACCGATCGGAGTCGGTCTCCTTGTGACCATAGAGGATACGGGCAAAGGCATGCCGCCCGAGATACGCGATACACTCTTTACCCCAGCGGCCAGGAGTAGCAAGCCGGGCGGGACCGGATTAGGCACAAAAATCGTGAAAGACGTGGTGGATGCTCACCATGGCAGAATCACTGTGGAGAGCGCACTCGGGGTCGGAACGACGTTTCATCTCTACTTGCCCCTTCGGCCTCCGGAGTCCTCCCCCACGTAAGCAGGAGTATCGGCAGCGGTCCGTTGGGGTTACAAACGAATTATATGTCGGAACAACCCGTAGGGCGCTGCGCGCAAATGGTTCCTGAACCCTCGCTTCCCCTGGGAAGCAGAGTCAGAACATGCAAATCCACGTCTTAGGGTGTCACGGCGCCGATCAGCTCGTCGGCGGAACCGGTGGACCGGTACGCCAAGAGACGTGTGGATTTCTCATCGATCACTCCCTGCTTCTGGATGCCGGCACGATCGGAACCAGACTCTCTCTGACGGAGCAACGACGCATTCGGTACGTACTCCTCAGCCACCTCCATTTCGATCACATCAAGAGTCTCCCAACCTTGGCCGACAATCTGGCAGAGGACTTCGATGAGCCGGTGATCGTAGCAGCGGCTGAATCGGTGATCCAAGGGTTACAGGATCACGTGTTCAACAACAAGGTGTACCCGAATTTTTTCGAAATACCGAATCGGAAGCGCCCGATCTTACTGCCGCACGTTCTCAAGCCTGGTCAGCCGGTGACATTCGGGCAGCTCCAAATCATGCCGATAGAGGTCAACCATTCGGTACCCACTGTGGGATATATAGTAAAGGACCGGCAAGCTGCGTTGCTCTATAGCGGCGACACCCATGAGACAGAAGAAATCTGGAGCCTGGGCCGGACGATCCCGGAACTGAAAGCTGTCCTGATCGAATCTTCCTTCCCCAACCAGCTCGCGGCCTTGGCCAAACAAGCCAAACATCTCACACCGTCACTCTTCGCCGGAGAGTGGCAAAAAATCAAGAACGAGCAGGTACCTGTCTATGCGTACCATCTCAAGCCGCCATATAAGGATCAGATCCTGCGCGAGCTTCGTGAATTACAGATTCCCGGTTTACAGGTCCTCGAGGAGGGGCAAACGCTGACGATCTAGCCACGCTTTTCTGATCACTCCCTTGAGGGCGGGCTAGATGGTTTCCAACTGCGCGTGTCCAACGAGGGTCTTCAGAGACCGCACGTTGCACGAGCACAGGAGACGTCTAGTCTGCCCTCATTTGCACTTCCCACAGCTTTGTATAGACCGACCCTGATGGCTTTAATTCGCTCTTGATGAGTGCGACCGATCCCATCACCACTGTTCCGATTGCAAGCGGACGATCCTGGACTCCGCTCCTGGCCAATGCGGCTCCAACCTGCCGTTCCCCCACTCTGATTCGCGCCAGGGTCAGATGAGGGCTGAAGGGTTTCGTCTCGCGAAGAAAACCCAAGCCGTCACAGGTCTGCTCGATGGTGCCATGGATCTCTCCCATTCGCCCCGCCTCTGCCCCCCGCTCCCAGGCTTCCGATGGTCCGACCCACAAAACGCGCGGGCTGTGGGGACGAGGAAATCCGCCGAGTCGTTCAAGCGGCACATTTACAACGCGGTGACGGCCAAGCGTCTGCCCAAGCGCAACGCGGAGAGGATCGACCACCTGCTCATCCATGTCACCAAGGAATTTGACGGTCAGATGAAGCGACAGGGGCTGCACCCATGAGATGCGCGTGACGCCCTTCATCTCCGGCTCGATCATACGCTTCAACTCCTGTTGGAGAGAGGCAAGAGCGGCCCGCAGTTCTTGAGAGAGTGTGACAGCAAGGAAGGCTCGGATCACACTAAACCTTCCCGAGCAGCCACCGGCGGAGAAGGTCCAGTGCGGCTTGTGAGGACCGGTGTTTGATGACATTCCGATCGCCGTGAAACCGGAATTCCCGCGTGATCGGCCCGCCGGTTCCATCATCTAGACCGATGTAGACCAGCCCGACAGGCTTGGTCTCGGTCCCGCCGCCCGGCCCGGCAATGCCCGTGACGCTGAGCCCCAGCGATACGTGAGCACGCTCACGCATACCACAGGCCATCGCCGCTGCGACCTCTCTGCTCACCGCTCCATATTGCGCAATCAGTGTCTCCGGCACTCCCAGCATCTCGGTCTTTGCCTGATTACTGTAGCAGATGGCGCCACGATCCACATAGGCAGAGGAACCAGCCACCTGCGTGAGCCGGTGGCCGATCAGTCCGCCGGTGCAGGATTCCGCCACCGCCAGCGTGAGTCCCCGTTTCGTGAGTTCTCGCCCGACGACCTCTTCCATCGTGTCGCGTCCCTCGGCAAAGAGCCACACGTTGAGTCGTGAACGGACGTCCTCTGCCAGCTTCTGCAACAGCTCGCGATGCCTCCCCTTTGCAGATCGGACCCCCTTCGTCGTCAGTGAGACCAGGACACCCATTGGCGATGCGAGCAACCCCAGATCAACCGGCATGCGTTTCGAAATGAGCCCCTGTAATTTGGCATCGATATCCGCTTCAGCCAGCCCGAAGGTATGGAACACCTGCCGAACGATCGCAGTTCCTGGCTGCCTGCCTGACGATTCGCCTGCAGCACGCAACAACGGCAACACTTCCTGCCGCATCATTGCTTCCATTTCCGACGGTACGCCAGGCAAGCAGATAATCAACGCCTTCTTCCATGTCACACAGAATCCCGGTGCAGAACCGACCGGATTCTTCAGTACGGTGGCTCCGGACGGAATCATGGCCTGGCGCAACTGTGAAGTGCTTGGGGTGCGCCCCCACTGCGCAAGTCTGGCCGTCATCCCATCCAGCGCTTCCTTGCGACGACTGAGCCGATGTCCGGTC
>Ga0207670_10000094_pt1 | contig 61745 bp, 105 predicted proteins | sample KBSS23HmetaG_FD_184339 | JGI IMG/M metagenome (GOLD analysis project Ga0207670, IMG submission 184339) | Switchgrass rhizosphere microbial communities from Kellogg Biological Station, Michigan, USA - KBS S2-3H metaG (SPAdes) (version 2) | ecosystem: Host-associated > Plants > Roots >...
ACGGGGGGCAGGTCTGGGGGCGGCTTTCAGGCGTATCGAGCGGTCAGGAGGTCACCGTGACAGCGACACAAGGGATACACCGTGGCAGCTCGACGAAGGCCGCTCCTTAGGTGCGCCTGGTGCCGGCACCCGATTGGCTTCCGGCGGTGAACCTGTTCATCCTGGTCGCGGTGCTCGTCTCGCTGGTGCCGCTGATGTACTGGTTCTACAAGACCCGGCCTGTTCTTTCGGCGCGGCTGTTGGGTATCGTCGAGGAGATGAAGCACGAGCTGCCCCCGGCGCTGGTCGGCGAGATCATGACCCGCTGGGACCTGAACCGCTGGTCCGAGCGTCTGGACGATCTGGAATCACAGGTGGACCATCTTTCCAGGCAAAGCGAGCAGAACGGTGACGAGCCGTTCCCAGGAAAATAATGATTGGAACTCGCAGGAAAGCTGGTCTCGTTCGCGGCGTCCTTACTGGCGCTCTTTGGCGTGGTGGCGCTCGCGGCCAATGGCCGCACCTGGGCGACGCAGCAGGCGATCAAAGCGGTGCGCGACGAGCTGGCTTACGTCCGCGATGAGCTAAAAAGAAAAGATGAGGAGCTGCACAACTTCCGCCAGCAGCGCAAAGAGCACGAGGAGAAGCTCAAGCACCTGGAGCGGCGGTTCGCGGAGCTAGAGGTAATCGAGCGCAACCGCCGGCTGGCGATCTATACCTTCAGGGAATACGTCCGGCGGTTAGAAACGAACTGCGGCCGGCGGGGCGTGGAACTGCCCGAACGGCCGGAAGGGCTGGATGACCTGTGACCGCACATCTGACCGAGTACCTGATCGCGCATCAGAAGCTAATCGAGCGGATGCTCAATATCAACGAGTATCTGAACGGCGTCACGGTCCTCATCCTGCTCGCCGTCATCGTCGCGCTCTGGCACCAGCAGGGAATGCTCCAGCGGATCGAGCGGCAGGGCACTCGTGCGCGTTGACTCGGAGATGCGGGCCTTGCGGGAGCGGATCAGCCTCCTCGAAGCGGAGATCGAGCGGATGAGAGAGGCGGAGCATACCCTGCGGGGACAGATGGCTTCGAGAATCGAAGTGGCGTGGTTCCACGCTGCACTCGACCAGCGGGGCGTGCCGCGAGAGGACGAACAGGCACGGCTGTTGACCCTAACGCAGCGGTTAGACTGGCTGGCAGGGAAGAGAGGTTAGGATGCTCTGGATATGGCAGGTAGCGCCAAGTGTGGCGCACGCGGCGAACGCGAACGCGCAGGCGTGGACCGCCGAGGAATGGCGCGACGTATTGGTGGGAGTTATCGGCGCGATGTGGCTCGGGTTCAACACGTGGCAAAACTCCTACCTGAGGAAGCAGAACGACCAGATTTCCGCACAGGTCGCGGTTCACGAGGAGAACTCCCAGGCTCGAGCGGCAGCCCGCGGCGACCTTCCCGCCGCCGGTCCTTCGGATGTGAGGCTCGGCTAATGAGCGGGATCTTCGGCATGGACCTCCGTCTCCAGCGGGAGAACGAGCGCCTGAAGCGGGAGCTGGCCCGCGAGAAGGCGGATAACCTTGAGCTGCTGCATCAGAACGCCACGCTCAAGGAGGATGTCGCCCAGTGGAAAGCCTACGGGCAGCAACTGGGCGCCTACGGACAGATCATCAACGACAACCTGAAATGCCTCCGCGAGGAGGTGCAGTGCTTGGGCAAAGCCCAGGAGAGGAGCTTTAAACACATGTCGGAGCAGCTTACAAGCCTCAATTCGGCACTCGACGAGGTAGATAGCGCCGTGACTGGCCTCGCGCAGGCCGTCGCTAACGAGACGCAGCAGGTCCTGGCCGAGCTGGAGCGGCTGAACAACCAGAACCCGAACATCGACCTGGGACCGGTGATCAACCGCGTGACGGGGATGCGTGACAACGTGAACCAGCAGGCGCAGAACGTCTCGAACATCATTGCCGACGCCGCGCCCGAGCCGGTGCCCGCGCCTGAGCCGGGACCGGAGCCCGCGCCGGGTAGCCGACGCAAGTGAAGTTCGGCGATATCCGCCGCCTCCTCGATTACGAAACGGTGATCGAGGAGGTGGTGGACCGCTTCAAGGCGGCGAAGAACGCGAAGGTAGGGGATGAGGTCGTGATCCCCAACGTGCGGACGCGGGTCGGGAAGCAGCTCTGGCAGGTAGATGAGCACAAGATGAGGCGGTTGGAGTAGCGATGGCGCAGCCTGACTTCACGGTGGAGTTCCTCGATCCGAGCGACCTATCACCGCACGGACTGAACTTCAGACGCCATTCGGCTCCGCAGCGAACGGCACTCGACGCCTCGCTCAAGGAGCACGGGTGGCTGTCTGCACCGATCGTGAACCGGCGCACGGGGATGCGGATCATTGACGGTCACGCCCGCGTTGAGCTAGCGCTGTCGGAAGGACAGGCGACCGTTCCCTGCCGCGTCATTGACGTGCCCGAGGAGCAGGAGAAGCGCATCCTGCGAGCCTTCGACCAGATCGGCGCCATGGCCGACGAGGACACCGAGGCGCTCGACCGGCTCATCGCCGAGATCAACGACGCCGACCTGGAGCGGCTGCTGGGCGAGCTGGAGGAGGAGGGCGGCGGGTCGGGACTGGTCGAGGGAGCCGACGAAGACGCCATTCCCGAAGACGCCCAGACGCGCTGCCAGGTGGGCGACGTCTGGGAATTGGGCTGGCACCGGATCGGCTGCCTGGACTCGCGGGATGAGGAGCAGGTGCGGCGGCTGGTGGCCGATGATAAGCCGGGGATGGTGTTCGCTGATCCGCCCTATGGCGTCGACATCGTTCAAGTTTCCGCTGGCACGCGAGATCCTGATAAGTACGGCTATGCCTTCGGCGGCGTAAAGAACGGGAAGCGCGGCACCGTCGGTGCCGCGAAGCCTTTTGGCTCCGGAGCGGTTAGAGGCTCCGTCGGAGCCTCTAACCTGATTGATGTGGGCAAGTACGCCCCGATCATTGGGGACGAGACGACCGATACCGCCGTGACCGCGTGCACGCTCTGCGCCTCTCTCTGGCCCGATGCAGTGCAGGTCTGGTGGGGCGGTAACTACTACGCCAACGCGCTGCCGCCTTCGTCCTGCTGGCTGGTCTGGGACAAGGAGAACACCGGCAATTTCGCTGATGCCGAGCTGGCCTGGACCAACCAGAAGACAGCGGTGCGCATCTTCCGCCACATGTGGAACGGGCTGATGAAGGACAGCGAGCGCGGCGAGAAGCGCGTCCATCCGACCCAGAAGCCGGTCGCGCTGGCCGAGTGGGTGTTCACCTCCTACGGCAAAGAGGGCGACACGATCTTTGATCCGTTCCTCGGGAGCGGCATGAGCCTGATCGCAGCGGAGAAGATCGGCAGGCGGCTGATCGGAGCGGAGTTGTCGCCTGAATACATGGACATCGCTGTCGAGCGTTGGCAAAGGGCGACTGGCCGCGAGGGGAAGCTGCTGGCACGGAGCGCGTAGGCGCGAATACTTGAGTCATGGACTTGCAAATGGGAAGGGTGTCACAAGAGGTCAGCAAGGAACGAGAGCGCGAAGCGTGGCGACTGCGCCAGCACGGATGGACGCAGCAGCGGATCGCGGATCAGTTGGGCGTGACGCATCAGGCGGTAGACCTGATGCTTTCGCGTATCGAGAAGAAGCTGGCCGAGCAGTTCAAAGAGCAGGCTGCCGAGATCAAGGCTCGGCAGACCGCCATTCTCGAAGTCGTCACCGACGAAGCGCTGACCCAGTGGCGTCGTTCCTGCGAGGATGCTGTGACCGAGGTCACCGTGAAGGGCAAGGTGACCGGCAAAGGCGGGAAGGCGCAGGGAAGCGGCGACAAGGATGAGAGCCGCGCCCAGGTGACCCGAACCGTGGTGGGCCAGAGCGGTAACGCGTCGCTTTTGGCGCAGGCCCGTGGCGCCATGTCCGATGTGCGCACGATCTGGGGATTGGACGCACCGAAGCGCGAGGAATGGACCGGCAAAGATGGAGGTGCTATCGAGATCCACGATACCCGAGCCGAACTTGCTGCTCGACTCGCTGCTCGCGCTGCCAGACGACGAGCGGACAGCGATGATCCGGGAGCTACCGGAGGCGACCGCTGAACGCATCCTGTGGGACTGGCCGCTCTGGGCCCGCCCGAACCAGCTCGCGCCGCCCGGTGACTGGCGCGTGTGGCTGGTGCTCTCCGGGCGTGGGTTCGGCAAGACACGGCTCGCGGCCGAGTGGGTGCGTGCCAAGGCGGAAGCGATGCCGGGAGCGCGGTTCGCTTTGATCGGGCAGACGGCAGCGGATGTCCGCGACGTGATGATCCGCGGCGAGAGCGGCATCCTGGCGGTCAGCCCGCCGTGGTTCCGGCCGATCTACAATCCGAGTATGCGGCTGTTGGTGTGGCCGAACGGCACGGAAGCGCATACCTATTCGGGCGATAGTCCCGACCAGCTCCGAGGCCCGCAGCACCATGCTTGCTGGTCCGATGAGCCTGCGAAATGGCGTTATCTCACCGAGGCGTGGGACAACATGGAGATGGGCTTGCGGTTGGGAGAGCAGCCCCAGGCGGTGGCGACCACGACGCCGCGCCCGCTGCCGCTCTTGCGCCGACTGCTCTCTGATCCGTCATGCGCCGTCACTCGCGGTCATAGTTTCGAGAACGCGGAGAACCTGCCGGCCACCTATCTCGATCGGCTGCGTGCTCTTTACGCCGATACTCGCCTTGGGCGTCAGGAGTTGGCTGGAGAACTTCTGGAGGACGTTGAAGGGGCGCTCTGGACCCGCGATCTCCTCGAGCAGTACCGAACCCACGAGACGCCACAGATGGTCCGAGTGGTGGTCGCGGTTGACCCGGCTGTATCCGAGGGAGAGAACGCGGCAGAGACGGGCATCATCGTCTGCGGCAAAGGGACCGACGGGCACGGCTATGTGCTGGACGACCGCAGCCTGTCGGAGAGCCCGCTCAACTGGTCGCGGGAGGTGGTGGCCGCTTACAGCCGCCACCGCGCCAACCTGATCGTCGGCGAGAAGAATCAAGGCGGCGACCTGATTGAGAACACGCTGCGCACCGTGAAGCCGGGCATCGCCTTCAAAGGGGTCCACGCCAGCCGGAACAAGGTGGCCCGCGCCGAGCCGGTGGTCTCGCTCTACGAGCAAGGGAAGGTCCATCACGTCGGGATGTTCGCGGCGCTGGAGGATCAGCTCTGCGGGTGGGTGCCGGGCGAGAAGTCGCCAGACCGCCTCGACGCGCTAGTGTGGGGAATGACCGAGCTATTCAACCTCGACGAGGAGCCACCCAACCCGCTCGAAGGCATGGTGCTGACGATGGGCGCCAAAAGTAAGTGGGCCAACCCAGGAGCGTAATATGCCAACGGTCACCTACAACCGCAAAGCTCGCGCCGCCCGCGCTCCGCACCGGCCGCCCTCGGCCCTCTACGGCCAGCGCCTGCGCGTCACCCAGGATGATCCGCTCGCGGGCGTCCTGGCCGGGCTCACCTACCTCGCGCCGCCCGACAGCGAGAGCACCTGGCGCACCGGGAAGCTGGACGCCAACACGCTCGACAAGATGCCGCCAGCGCGGCTCTTGGAGCTTTTGGCCGACCTTTCGCCCGAGATCAGCCTCGCGCTCTGGCAGTTCAACCGCTTTTGCAACCCCGGCTTCGACGTGAAAGCCTACACGCCCGGCACGACGAAGGTGAATACCCGCGCCCAGGCCGCCCTAGACGCGTTCCTGACGGTTCTCGGCGACCTCTACGGCTCGATTGACGTGGTGATCGCAAGGATGTATATCAACGCCTGGATGCGCGGCGGGTTCTTCGCGGAGATCGTCCTCGACAAGGCGGGCCGGATGCCGATAGACCTGGCGACGCCCGATGCTCGCTGGCTCCAGTTCCGCCGCGAGATTGATCCCGATCGGGGCGCAGTCTGGGTCCCGTACCAGTGGCAGGGATCGGAGCAGGTGCGGATTGATAAGCCGACCGTGCGCTACGTGCCGATTGACCCGCTGCCCGGCTCACCCTACGGCCGCGCTCTCGCCTCACCCGCTCTCCATGTGACGATCTTCACCCTGGGGATGCTCCACGATCTGCGACGGGTAGTACAGCAGCAGGGCTGGCCGCGCCTGGAGATCATCCTCGACCTGGAGCAGCTCCTCAAAACCGCGCCTGCCGATCTGATGGGCGACTCCGACAAGCTGCGGGCCTGGCTCGATGACGTAGCACGTGGCGTTGGTGACGCTTACAAAGTTCTCGAACCGGATGATTGTTACATCCATACAAGCGCCACCTCGTTTGGTTCCCCTGTGGGCACCGTCGACTCCTCCAGCCTTGGCGCAGTAGACGGGCTGATTAACATGCTCGAAAGGATGTGCGTGCGGGGGATCAAGAGCACAAACTTGCTAATGGGACTGGCAGAGCAGGGCTCGGAAACTCACGCCAACAGAGTGTACGAATTTCACATCCAAGGAATCAAGGCAGTCCAGCATTTGGCAGAAGGACTGCTGGAATACCTGATGGAGTTGGGCCTCCGAGCGCAGGGTATCCAGGCTACGGTTGAGTGGCGCTTCTCTGAAAACCGGGCGGCGGAAATGTTACGCGATACCCAAGTTGCCAAGCTGCGACTTCAGAACGCAGCGCTGGCGTACGCGCTCGGTTACGTGAGTCAAGACGAAGCGGCGACTATGGCGCTTGATCGCGAGAAGGCCGATCAGGAAGCGCCCCGCATCCCGACCGCTGGTATTCAAGGTGGTGGCGGTGGTGGTGCGACGAACCCGGAGGCGGTGCAGGCGGAACCGGGCTCGAACCGGGTGCTGGCTCTGGTAGATCGGTGGCTGGAGGAGCCGGAGGAAAAGGGGAACGGTGACTGGGAGGAACTGAAGTCGGCGCTAGAGGAGCACCGGCTCGGAAGCCGCCCGCTCTTTGCTGCCAACGGAAATGGGAACGGGAAGCACGAATGAGCTATCGCTGCCTGTTCGAGAGCGACATTCGCGGTCATGGTGTCACCGGATCGCGGACCTTCTGCGACCGCTACGAGCGCGGCGACGCGATGACCCGAGAGAAGGATCAGGACCCGACCCTGCCGCTCTGCCCTCGCTGCGAAGCGGAGTGGCAAAGACGGCGGGCTGCTGCTGACCGGGTAATTAGCCGGGGAATACAGGTGGGATGAGCCGTAGTGTCTACGACTGGAAGTATGACGAATATCGCGGCGGCTATGTCAACCGCCACACCGGGCAGGTGGTTCCCTACGAGCTGGTGCGCCGAGCAGGGATCGTCTCCGAGAGCTTGCTCAAAGCCCGCACGGAAGGCGCGAGAGCGGCGCTCCTCTATACCTTCGACCGGATCAACGAGCTGGCCGCCTCGCTTTCCGCGCAGGAGAGCGCCGAAGGAGTGATGCCCTGTCCCTGCTGTGAGGGTGCGGGTTCCTTCCTGCACTGCCTGATGTTCGTTCAGTGCAGCGTGTGCGGTGGGAGCGGGAAGCTGAAGCGGGAGGAGGAGCCGTGAAAGAGTGCATTGCGCCGGATGAAGAACTGGCTCGGCTCTGCGCGGAATGGGGACTGCATCCTGAGGAAGCACTACCCCGAGGCGAAACGTGGCTGCACGAGCGTCGGAACTGGCAGGCAGAAGTGCGCGGGCTGCGGGCACGGATTGCCTCTTTGGAGCAGGATATCGTCGCCGAGCGTAACGAGAAGAAGCGCATGGCAGACGTGGCGCTCTCCTTTGGCTGCCACCTCGCTGGCTGCATTCACGATCACGCGAACGACTGCAACTGCGGGCTTTGGCGGGAATTGGGGATGGTGCCGTGAGGCGCAGTAAGGCGAAAGACAAGCTGGCGGATATGATCGAAGAAGCCATTGACGCCAGGATTGAGGAGCTGATGGAGTACTGCGAGAAGCACCGGCTTTCCTGCTCCGTGGACGTGAAGGTGTGGAAGTGGGGAGAGAAAGCGGAATGAGCGATGAGGAGCGGTTCGCCGCCGAGGTGAGACGACAGCTTGAAGCTGCTGGCGTCGTGCAGAAGCAGCGGCACTGGTCGCGAGCGCGGTCACAGGGTGTCTGGGAAGATCCGCGCTACACGCTGGAGAGCACCGGCCGGATGGAAGAAAGCCGGGGATGAGGGAACTGTGGCCGCTGGCGGTTGCGGCGGCCGTGCTGGTGGTGTTGGTGGTCGTCGGGCTGCGCTGGACGAGGTTCTGGTGATGACGAAACCGTGCAAGCAATGCGACGGAACCGGGAAGCAGCTCCGCTGGCTCGGTGAGGTTGAAGCCTGCGAGGCTTGTTCGGAGACCGGGATTATCGAGGTTGTCGAGGAGCCGCTCACGCCGTGGCAGCAGCAGATCGAGAGCCGGGTCGCGTATCTGGAAGAGTGGTTAAAGCACCAGGAGCCGCTCGGTGACCCGGAAGTGACGGCTCAATGCCAGAAGATCATCAAGGACTTCATCATGAAAGAGCGCCCATGACACCGCCGATGCTGCTTCGTTCCTGTCCGGTGTGCGGTGGCCGCGGTCGTCGCCCGATCCCTGGTCTCCCCGGCCTCACTGACTGCGACGCCTGTTCCGGCAGCGGGAGGGCTCAAGCTGACCTGGATATTATCCCATTCTCCGAGGAAGCGACGACACCGAACATCCAACACCGAACACCTAACACCGAAAGGGTGAAGAGGAAGCGATGACCGTACCCAAAGAGCACAAATGCCCGCACTGCGGCTGTCGTTGCGCGTGGAACGGCAGCGCCTGGATCATCGTGGATACTCACGGCCGCATGTCGCTCTCGGGAAGCGAGTTCGGCAAGGTGGAGCCGGAACCGGAACTGCGGAAGTGCCCACAGTGCAGACGACCGCTGCAGATTGGCAAGGCGAGAGTCGAGGAGGTCGTGGAGTGAGCGCCATCTGCCACTACGTCTGGCGGATCTGCGCGGACTGCTCGCGGCGGCTAAAAGCGCTGGAGGATGAAGCCTGCCCGGTGTGCGGAGGAGCGCTCGTGGACGAGAGGAAGCTCACGGAGCGGCAAAAGGTGAAGCGATGAGCGAGAAGCTCAAATGGCGATGGTGTTCCACGTGCTACAAATGGCGACAGGTGCCGACGATGCAGTGCCCCGCGTGCGGCGGGATGATGAGCGTCGGGCGTATCTCCCGCGAGGAGAAGCCGGTTGATCCGCGTCTGCAGGAGCCGGTCGGGAACCGGGAAGTGAAGCCGCTGTGAATGAGACATACGCCTGCTGTTGGAATCGGGTGCTAACGCTCATCGAAGTTAAACACCTTCACTATCTCACAGCTTCGATTGGCTACGACCGCGCAGCATTATTGATGGGCGGTCAGAAGGTTCCGGCTTACGTTTGTGAGCCGGTCGCTAACCGGGAGATGAAGCCGTTGTGAGGATGATCTGTCTCGACGATCTGCGCGGCTCGCTCCTCGTCACGATTGTCGCCTGCGCCTGCGGGCAGCGACTCAAGGTTGCGGAAGGCGGCGCGGTGCCCCGCTGCTGTGGGTTGGCGCAGATGGTCGAGCATCGCACGGTTGCCTGCGCGAATGAGTGCCTGGAGAGTTGTGGCTGTCCGTGTCATGGAAGCGGACAGCGCCGGGCAGGAGACTAGTTTTCATTGCTGACGATGGCCGATGAGCGAAGAGAAGAAACCCGCGAGCGGTCCCCGCGAGAGCGCGGCCTGCGCTTTACGGATGTGCGCGACCAGACCGGGCGGCTGCTCTTTCGCATCTCTTCGGCCGGTATTCTGGAGATCCGCAAGAAGGGTGAGACCGTCCTCATCAACCTTTGGGACTACCTGAGCGAGGCGGAAGGATGATCCTGGGTCCCGACGATCTGCACCTCCTCTTCAATGACGAGACGAATAAGGCCGTGCTCTGGCGCAAACGACAGCAGGCCCAGAATGTCGTCCTGCTTGAGTTCGAGATGCGAAACGACACCGTGCGCCGCTGGTTCCTCCGGTGGGGCTGGTGTCCACGCGGCGAATATCTGCTCGGATCACCCTCGCACGTTCACGCGCCGGCCTATGGGGAGTGGTTCACGCCGCTGTTCGACTTATCGCATGACGGGCCGATGCACAAGGGCGGGCGGTCAGGGATCGGCATTCACGGCGGCGGAACGGGTCTCTCTGACCCCTACGCGCTGCACCAGGGGTGGGTTCCGACTCACGGCTGCTTGAGAGTCCAGAACGAGGACAACGCCGCGCTCGTGCAGTTCGTCAAGGAGTGCCAGGCGGCAGGGCACAGCGCTTATATCACTGTCACTGGAACAGCGGGCACGCGCTGATAGGTTGCAACCAACCGCAACCGGTGTTATAATCCTCGATAGATAGATTTCTGCACAACTGAATAGCGCCAGAGCGCCATGAGCGCCCTTCGGACGACAGACTGCCTCCGAGCAGCGTCCGCGAGGGCGCTTTTTGCGTACCTGCCCGGAGGGGCTCTGGCGATGCCGGAAGACGAGATCAGCGAACCGGGTTCCACCACCGAGCCACAGGGCCACGCTTTCGCCTTCCCGGCGCGAGTCATGCCGGTCGAGGAGCGAGCCCAGGCTGCTTCTTCCGACGATGAGCTGCTCGCTATTGCCCGCGCCCAGGCGTCCGATCCGGCTATCTTCGACGAGTTCCCGCCCACCTTCTTCTCCGCTGCGGTTTCTACAAATGCCTTGGACTCGTTTTTTACCAGAATGCATCGGACCAGCCTCCAGAACTTCGCGGAGGACCTGAACACCGGCCGCAGCCTGCAGGACAGCCACAACACCTTCCGCCTCGCCTCGAACCTCGGCTATTCCCTCCGTGGTCGCTATGTCGGTTCAGGCGGAAACGGCGTGCAGCGCACGGTGGGCGACTTCTACTCGGTGCCGTCCGATACCGAGACGCAGGCGTTTGTGAACAAGATGCGGGCTGGGACCGTTCGTGATGTCTCGGTCGGCTTCTACCTCGGCGAAGAGGGCCGCTACGTCTGCGATATGTGCGGCAACGACGTGATGAGCCGCACCTGCGCCCACTATCCGGGGATGCTCTATCCCGAGAGCGAGAAGGAAGGCGCGAAGATGGTTCGCGCTACCGCCACGATCCACGGCGCACGGCTCTCCGAGGTGAGCGCGGTCTACGACGGCGCGACCCCTGGCGCCGGCATCCTGAAAGCGCAGCGGGCCGCCGAGGAAGGCTCGCTCCTTCCCGAGACCGCCCGCCTCCTCGAAGTCCAGTATCGCATTCATCTCCCCGCCGCCCGGCACGCCTGGGCCGGCATTGACACCGAGACGAAGGAGGCAGCAATGCCGAACAAGCAGACCGCCCCCGGCGGGGACGGCACGTTCAGCGAGGAGCAGATCCGCTCCACCTTGCAGGAAGCGAAGTGGACGCTCGGAAGCGACCTCTTGGTTTCCCTGCGTGAATTGGCCGACGCCGCGCACCAGGCCGCCGCGCACGAGAAGCGGGCCAACGAGGCCGAGAAGGAGCGCGACACCCACAAGGCGGAAGCCGAGCGGCTCGCTCCCTTGGCCGATATGGGGCGCGTCTACAAGGCCGATCTGATCGAGGAGACGATCACCGAGTGCGTCCGCGCCTTCGGGAACGCCTACCCGGTCGAGACGGAGCGGAAGCTGTTGGAAGCCGCCGAGATCGAGCAGATCAAAGCCAAGCGAGATTTCAACCGGACTCTGGCTGCCCAGAGCCTGACCGGCGGCAGGGCCACCACAGACCCGGACCGCGATCCTGATTCTTCGACCCGGCGAGACGGTGTGCCGGCCATTCCTAACGCCGCTTACCAGGCATAGCGAGGAACTACGCAGATGGCGAACCCCCGAAATGTGACCGATACCGAAGGGATTGACGCGGTATACGCGACCTTCGCTATCGATAACTCGACGATTGTCTACGACGGCACCAAGGTCGGCGGCGCGGCCACCACGATGCTCAACAAAGCCGTGACCTTCTCCGCTGCCAGCACTGTGGCGCTCGCGGCGGATGGGGACGCGATTGTCGGCCGCCTGGATCTGGTCGAGGCTGACAACAAGTGCAGCGTCCAGGTGGGCGGTTATACGAACCTACCGGGCGGCACCGGCGCTACCCTCACTCGCGGCTTCAAGTTCGTCGGGGCGCTCCTGTCCTCGGCGAAGGGCTATATCCGCGAGGTGGCTTCCGCTACCGCCGCCGAGTTGAACAAAGGCCGCGGCCAGATCGTTGACGCGACGGACACCGCCGCCGTCAAGATCCTGCTCGATTAGGAGACACTGATGCTGACGCACGATCCTACTCTCCCTGTGCCGGCGGCAGGTGCTCCGAATGGAGCCGGGCCGGTGACCTCGAACCAGCAGCCCCGGAGCCGCGAACTGTTGCAGCGAATGGTCGGCGGGCGTCTCTACGAAGAGGCGGCGAAAGCCGGGATGGGCCTTTCGGCCTACCTCGAGCAGGTGGATCCGCAGGACCGCTACCGGGACGGAATGGACGCCTATTCTCGCCTCCTGAAAGAAGCGAAGATCCGCGTCAACTCCGACCTGCGCTTCGGCTACTACGCCGACGAAGGCTCGAAGTTCTTCGACAGCCCCGAAGGCCGCAGCCTGTTTCCCGAGTTCATCATCCGGCAGTGGAAGCGGGCAACGATGTCCAGTCAGCGGGCGGTCTACGCCTCCACCGACTCCGCGCTCGGTGGCGTGCTGGCCCCGTTTCAGGATACCGGGATGCCGCGCTATGCGCAGTTGGCCCCCGCGGTGCCGATCGATCAGGTGGTGGCGGTCACGACCCCGATTGATGGGGATGTCTACCGCGCTTTCTACCTGACCGATACCGCCGCGCAGGAGCGGCTCGTCAGGGTCGCGCAGGGAGCGGAACTACCCCGCGCCAAGCTGGCCGGCTCTGACCGCACGATCCGCCTCTACAAGTATGGCCGTATCCTCGAAGCGACGTATGAGATCATGCGCCGGATGCGGATTGACCTGATCGCGCTGCACGTTGCCCGCATCGCCATCCAGAGCGAGATCGACAAGCTCGCCACGATTATCGATGTGATGGTCAACGGCGACGGCAACGCGGGCACGGCGGCCACAAACTACAACCTGACCACGCTCGATAGCACCACCACCGCGAACAACGTCACCCTGACCGCGTGGCTGGCGCTGAAGCTCAAGTTGCTCAATCCCTACCAGGTGACAACCGCGCTCACGCAGTCGGCAGGCGCGTTGAAGCTCCAGCTCCTCTCCACCGGCAGCGCGAACATCCCCCTGGTCTCGATCCAGGCGCAGGCGGGTTTCGGCGGCTTCACGCCGATCAACCCCGAACTGCGAGATAACGTCGCCTTGGGGATCACCGCCGACGCGCCCGCGAATGTGGTGGTGGCGTTTGACCGCCGTTTCGCGGTCGAGCGGGTGGTAGAAGTTGGCGCGAACATTCAGGAGATCATCCGCTTTGCTGAGCGGCAGACCGAGGGGTTGAGCCTGAGCGAGGTCGAAGGTTACGACGTCTTGGATCAACGAGCAACAGTAACGATGACAACCAACGCCTAGATCAGATCACATGTTTCCAAGTGCGACCTTTCAGGATATCAGCCAACGGTCCAGTCGTGATGCCGAACTCGGCAATGAGCTGGGAATAGGTTGCGCCTTCTGCTCGTCTCTGGCGCAGAAGGCGGACCTTCTCCGGCGTCATCTTGCTGTTGTGGTGGGTTGCTCCACGCGGATAGCGTTCGGGATGCTTTCTCGCACCGGCGCGATCACCCGTGGCACCTCGGCCTTTGGCGAGCATGTCCTGGATATTCCCACCCTGATCGTCAAGCCAGAGATGGTCCGGCCTAACGCAGGGCTTGTTATCGCACTTGTGGCAGACCTCGATGCCAGGAGGGATCGGGCCGTAGTGGAGCTCCCACGAGAATCGGTGCGCTCCGTCACAGCCCGCGCCCTTCGGGCCTTTCGGCATCTGTCCGTAGCCTTGTCCTGCCGTGGAGGCTGTCCAGACCCAACACGGTCCCAATTCGGGGCAGTGAGGCTGCACAGGTCCATTCTTGTCCACCTTCTTCCAGAAGCGATCTTCGGGCTTCTGGCGGACGTGTGCGCGACAGCAAAACTTCGCGTTGCCGCGGGCAATGTTCGAGGGAGTGGCGGAGAACGTGGCGCCGCAGGTAGCGCAAACACAGTCAACACGAGCACCACGAGGTTTGGTAGAATGGGGTTGCATGGGAAGCTTCTTCCTTCTCTTGCCGCGCCCCGGAGTCTGCCAGGACTCGCGGGGCATTTCTGTACCTAGTTTCTACAATCAGGCACGGTTTTCCTACCTGATAGGAGCAAAAAACATGCCAGACGAGAAGCCGAAATTGATTTCAGTTGTGCCTGGGCCAGCGACCGAGGGACGAAAGGTGGGTTTCTGGGAGCGAAGTCGCGAGCACCCAGGCGGCGAGGTGTGGGTCGCGCCGGATGCGGACAGCGGCAAGGAGCCGCGCCCAGTAGAGATTGCCGAGACAGGGGAGGCGCTGCGGGCGCTCTCCGATGGGCGGATCGTGCGCGTCGGCAGCCCCGAGGCGAAGGCGCTGGAAGAGGGGAAGCCTGACGCCCCGAAGGCCGGGAAGTAAGGAGGGCACATCATGCCTGAAGCAACCGGCCTCGACAGCCTGAAGATCGGCGGTAGCTCGATCTTTCCGAACGGGCTGGACGAATACACCTTCTGGCTTTCCGGAGCGCAGACGACCGGAACGCTGAAGCAGCAGTTTCTCGTGTGCTGTCCCGGCACCATTATCGACGTGCGAGCCTACATCACCACGGCGCCGGTAGGCTCGACGTTTATCGTGGACGTGAACATTAACGGAACCACGGCATTCACGAGTCAGGCCGCTCGGCCTACCATCGCGGATGGAGGCAATGCTTCGACAGCTACACTCCCGGCTGTTACGGCGTTGGCTGTTGGAGACCGGCTCTCCATTGACGTGGATCAGATCGGCAGCGGAACGGCGGGTTCGAACCTGAGCGTGACCGTAGCCGTCAAGCGGACGAACGTCGCGTAAGATGGCAGACCTGCTGACCGCTGATCTTTACGCACAGGTCCGCGCCTGTCTAGATACCTCGCTCGACGCGGCGGGTCTGCCCGACGAGGTGATCATTCAGACGCAGTACGCCTATGCGGCGGCGGATGAGGTGCTCGCCCGCGATCCCTTGGCGGCGACCTACACCGACGACGCGAAGCTGCGCCGGGCGCAAAATGCAGTCGCCCTCCTGACTGCGGCCAGATTGTGCCCGGCGCTTCCGAACCTGACCAGTTTTCAGGAAGGCGATCTGCGCTACCAGTTGAAGGAGTTCGATCCGGTCACCAAAGCCGCGCAATTACGGGCGCAGGCCGCCTCCGAGCTGGCCTTAAACACCAGCACAACAGGCGCGGTTCTGCCGCCTAATCACTTCTGGCTCGCCGCTGGCCGAAGGGGAGCCTAGCGTGGCTGTCTCACAGATTGCCAGAGGACGCCTGACCTGGCTGAAGGGCCAGGCGGCACAGTTTCATACCGATACCGCCGAGGTGATGCGGACGACCCGAGTCGCAAACGCGGAAGGGGGTCAGACCGAGACCGAGGCGGTAGTCGCGACGGTACCGTGCCGGCTGGCCGCGCAGTCTTCTTCCTCGGCCATTGGCAGTGAACGGACGGAAGGCGGGCGGGTAGTATCGGTGACCTTGTGGACTGCTTATCTGCCCGTAGGGACCGACGTGCGGCCCCAGGACGCGCTGATGGTCAATGAGGTGCGCTACGAGGTCGTGGATGATAGCGGTGCCGCGACTGACAGCGCGGTAATCGCGGTGAGCTTGCGAAGGGTGGACTGACCATGGCGCAGCGAAGTAATCCGGGGCGGGCAGATATCGCCGTCGGCGGCGAGAGCACGACCACGACGCCAGTGGCGACCCTGACGCGGCCCGCCACGGTCACGCCGTATGCCGTGGGCGACGAGATGACCGACACCGGGGGATTGATCCTCCAGTTTGCCGGCTGCGCCTCGGCGCCAGGCCAGGGCGGGACAATCACCGGGCTGCTCGTCACCTGTTCCAGCTCGCCCGCGACCAAGCTTTCCGCCGAACTCCGGCTCTATCACACGACCTCTACCCCCCTCGCTGATAACGGGATCTGGAACGCCAACTCGACCGTGAACCGCACCCTGGTGGCAGTGCTGCCGTTCTCGGTCGCGCTCGGCGCGGGCGCGTCGGGGAGTGAGGTCAACTGCGTCTATGACCTTTCGGGGCTGAACATCCTTTACAAATGCGCTCCCGCTGACACGAAGCTGTATGGCCGCATCCAGGTGAAAAACGCCTACACGCCCGTCTCCGGGGAAATCTGGGAGTTCACGCCCCGGCTGCTGGTGGACTGACGATGCCGCTCTATCACGACCGGCGGCTGTTCGCTCAGCGGGGTTTCGGAGCGGTCCGCGCCGAGAGCTTTACGTATAGCTCGACGATTGCCGCGATCTCGAACCTGTTCGCCCGCGTCGTCTACCCGGAAGCGTCAGGCTGTCCGGTCGCGGTCCTGATGCACGGCTGGAACCAGCAGGCGTCCGATTTTACCGCCGCTTCCCTGGAGCGGATCGCTCGCCTCGGCCTGTTCGTCGTCGTGCCGGGAATGCGGGGCAGGGATGGCGCTTCGGGAACAGCAGACGCGGGGCTCGATGAGCTTCAGGACATCATTGATGCGGTCAGTGAGGCGCGACTGCGCTATCCGGGTGCCAGCCGCACCGGCGCGGCGATCATCGGCTATTCAGGCGGTGGCGGGAACGCTATCTCCTGCGCGTCCCGGTTCCCTTCCGTCTTTCAGGTCTGCGTCGATCATTTCGGCGTGACCGACTACGCGGCGTGGTGGAGTGAGAGCGCGGCCGATCAGGCATTGTTAGAGAGCCGGATTGGCGGCACTCCGGCGGCGGTCCCGGCCAACTATGCCGCCCGCCTCCCGGTGACCGGGCTAGAGAATTTCACCGGGAAGCTGTTCCTGTATCACGATCAGGGTGACACTCGCATTCCTTCGACCCACATGGATCGGGTTGTAACCTACCTGGCCGGGTTCGGGAAGACGGTGACCAGTAGCTCGCTTACCACCACCGGAAACGATCCGCGCTGGCTGCACAACCTGCCGGACCCCGACCAGCCAGTCCGGTTCACCGAACGGTACTGGGCGCCGGCTGTGCGGGCGCTGGCGTGAGGAGATAGAGCATGGCGAATACGGTCTACAACCGGGCAAAGGGTCTCTTACTTGATGGAACCCTGGACTTAACCAGTGACACGTTGAAGGTCATGCTCGTTGGGACCGGCTATACGCCCAACGCTGACGATGACTTCGCCGATACCCCGGCCGCGTCCGAGATCAGCGTCACCGGCTACACGCCGGGCTTCGCGGGCTCGGGACGGAAGACTCTGGGCACGAAGGCGTTCGTAGTGAACGACACTAACGATCGGGGCGAGTTCACCGCCGCTAACCTGACCTGGACCGGGCTCGCGGCCGGCGCGACGATCAAATGGGCCATCGTCTACAAGCACATCACCTCCGATGCGGCCTCTCCTCTGATCGCGGCGCTCGATGTCCACGCGACGGGACTGGCGACTAATGGCGGGGATATTGGGCTTAATTTCACATCAGGCATTGTCCTGCAGATCACTTAAAGGGTATGGCAAATATCCGCGACCTGACGATCACCGACCTGGCCGACGCGGCGATCACCGTCAACCGCTTTCAGGTCTCCTGCCGCGTCACCGAGGGGCTGACCGACGCGCTGATCGCGGACCTGACCGGCGCGAATGCGGTTGTCTTTCCTGCAGCACTCGGCACGCTCACCGTGAAGCAGCGCCGCTCCCTGCTGCGGTCGGTGATCCGGCGGCTGATCATGATGCGGGCCGGTCTGGACGACGGCACCGAGAGTGAGTTCTAGCGGTGGCTACCTTCTATGTGAGTCTAAATGGCAGTGATGCCAATAACGGCCAGGGACCGGATGCCAGCCACGCCAGCAATAAGCCGTGGCGGACCATCGCGAAAGCGCTCGGCGCGGCGGGGATCGCCTCGGGCGATACGGTCTACATCGCTCCCGGCGTCTACCGTGAGATCGTCACGGTCGCGATGACCTCGGCGGTGGCCGAGACGTTTGTCATCGGCGATATCGAGAACGGGCAGGGTTTCAAAGACGGATCGGGAGTGCTCCTCACGCCCGGCGAGGTGCGCCATTCCGGCTACCTGACCAATGACGTGAGCGCCCCGAGCGCCTCGATCCTGCTATCTCTAGCGACCCGCGATAATCTGACCTTCCAGCAGATCACCTTCCACGGCGGGACGGGCACGCCCAACTGCGTGGATATTCCGTCCGGTTCCACCGCAATCAAGCTCACCGATTGCAACCTCGTTAACGCTTCCCTGACCGCGCCGCTGATCAACGTCGCCGTCGCCGCTGATACAGCGGTCAATCTCATCCTCGACCGGTGCCTGTTGGTGGGCGGCTCGACCTCGGGCGCGTTGAACGTCGTCGCCGCGACCAGTACCGTCGCCGACTACGACATGGGGATCGAGGTGCGCAACTGCAAGTTTTACGGCGGCAGCCGCAGCGTCAACGTCTCCGCCTCGGGCGCGAACTCGTTTAAAGCGGGCGGCCTGAAGTTCTATAACAGCCTCTCCTTCTGTCCCTCAAATGCGGGGATCAACGTCGCCACCAACATCGCGACGAGCATTCCCTGTCTGGCCTATAACAACGTCTTCTACGGCTTCGGAACGGCGCTGGCGGCAGCAACGTTGGGACAGATCACCGAGGACTACAACCTGATCTGGGCGGCTACGCAGCGGACGAACGTGAACGTCGGCTCGAACTCGAAGACGAACAACAATACCGCGTTCCTTTTTGAGGTCGGCCAGGCGCACCAGCAGGGGCGGCTCCCTCGCGTCTTCATGACGCCGACCTTTGACAGCCCCGCACTTGGCTTTGGCAACCAGTCGGTCGGGATCACTACCGACTTCAGGAGCCGCCCTCGCCCGGCGGGCGGCAGCAGCACCTTGAACGCGGTCGGACCGCTGGAGCGCCACGATACCGCCGTAAAGAGCAGCGCCGCTAACGCCGACGGCGGCACCGGCGTCGCGCTGGAGTTGACCGGGCCTGCCGATCAGGAAATCCTCATTCCGGTCGACGCGGTTTCGACGACGCTCTCGATCAAGGTCAAATGGGACTCGACCCACGCCGATACGAACAAGCCGCAGGCGATCCTCCTGGCAACGAGTGAGATTGGCGTCGCCACGCAGACGGTCACCGCGGCGGGGACAGCCGGCTCGGCCTATGAGACCCTGACCTTTGCCGCCTTCACGCCGAACGCGAAGGGATGGGTGACGCTCCGGCTCAGGAGCCGCTCGGCGGGCGGTTCTGGAAAGTGCTGGTATGACACGCTCGGAGTGGCCTGATGGCTGATCCGCGCACCTTCGATTACTTCGGCAGCGGCGAGCTGTACCCGTATAACCGGGGCCTAACGCCGACGGTCAGCTTCAGCTACTTCAAGGCGGGCGAGCTGATCAAGGGCGCGATCCCCGAGGCGTTCCCATCGCAGACCCTGACTGCCAATGCCGGAGTCATGACCCTCGCGGGCGGCACGGCGACAGCAGTCCCCGGTCAGGCGACCTTAACGGCGACGGCAGGGATCATGACGCTTCAGGGCGGCACGGCAGCGGTCGCGCCGGGAGCCAGTACGTTGACGGCGACTGCAGCGGCGTTGACGCTGGCGGGCGGCAGTGCCAGCCTGGAGCCAGGGATTGCGGCGCTCTCTGCCGGCGCGGGCTCGCTGCAGCTTCTAGCTGGGACTGGCACGGTGATCCTGGTAGGTGATGCGTCCGGCCAGAACAGCCAGGCTACGCTCTCGGTGCGCGGGCGGGCGATCACCGGCTATCCCGAAGCTACCGAGTTACAGATCCACGCCGGGAACGACGAGATCATTGATTTTCAGGTACTGAAGACTAACGGTGACCCGCAGCCGATTGACGCGTGGATCGAGTTCTGGTCCTCGCTGAAGCGATCCTTGCGAGACAGCGATGCCGACGCGGTGTTCGTGAAAACGCTCACGGGCGGCGGGATCGTGCTTGATGATACGGCGCTTGGAACAGGGCACGTGGTCATTAGCGCCGAGGATACGCAGCTCCTCCGAACGCCGCAGCGGTTCTTTATCGACGTGCAGGCAAAAGATGGGCTGGGACAGATCCATACGCTCCAGGTGCGGATTATCCGCATCCGTGGAAGGGTTACAGAGGCTGTCAACTGATGGCTTTAAAGTTCGTCCTGAATACCGCGCCGCTCTACCGCCTGGCCGAGCTGACCGACCGGAAGCTGGACGAGGCGGCCGAGAAGCTGGCGCAGGAGACAGTCGAGCGGGCACAGGGATTAGCGCCTGTGCGCACCGGCTACCTCAGGGATCACATCACGAAGGAGCAGGAAGGCGAGCTGCGATGGGCCGTCGTTTCCGAGGCGGATTACTCGGCTCACGTCGAGTACGGCTCAAAGGGACGCGCTCCGCAGCCCTTCCTGACGCCGGCGATGGAAGAGGCGAAGGAGAAGCTGCCTGACGTGGTAGCGGCAGCGATGAATGAGGCGGCGAAAGAGGCAGGCCGTGGCTAACGAGCGGCGGGCCACAGATCGCTTCGTGACCGAGAAGCTCCTCGCTGATACGGCGCTGGTCGCCTTGATCGGCGGTTCTGCAGCGCCACGGCTCTACGCTGATTCTCTGGTGCCGCAGAGCGCGGTCATGCCGTTCGTGTCGTTCGGGCCGCTCTCTTTCTTGGACCGGAACGCGCTCCCGGCGACGGTGACGATCTTCTCGATGCCGGTCTACTGGGTGCGAGCGGTGGTGCAGGGCCGTGACCTGACCGTGGGTTATCAGCTTCAGGACCGGATTGATGAAGCGCTACGGGGGAAGTCAGGCAACGTCAGCATCGGTGCAGAGACCTACTACGTGGGACCGTGGTTCCGGCGGGCGGTCAGACAGCTTCCGCCTGAAACAGAGGGGACGATGGTCTACACGACGATTGGGGTTGAACTGGAGAGCCGGGTGCAAAGGCTCTCCTGACAAAAGAGGCGCGGCCTACACCGGACGCAAGGTCGGGTTCGGTCGCGCACTCTGGTTATATCGCAGACGACGAGGAGACAGGAAAGCCGCGTTCCTTCAGCCTTTCCGGGACGCGCATCTGATCTATTCCGGTGACCCATCCAGGCTTACGGGTCACTCTCAGAGGGACGAACGCAATGCCGCAGCAGATGGCGTTGGGGCTATTCACGCCACACACGCCCGAGCAGGATTTGAGAGACGTTAGCCTGGTGCAGGCCGAACCTGGCACCGATGGCCGCTTGCGTCAGTCCTTCTTCCGCACGCAGTCGTCGGATCTCGCGCACATCCTCCCAGGTCAGGCGGCTGTTCCCGTTGCTCTCTCCTCTGTGGCTCTTCTGCGGCATGGTCAGCGGCTTTTCAACGCGCACGTTCCGCTTCGGCCGAATCGTTGGCTGACGCAGATCTCCTTCTTCCGGCCACACTTCACCTCTGACGATAAAGCCGATCATCGAGTGGTTGACGCCGAACCGCTGGCCGAGCGCGGTAAGTGTCAGCCCTTCCTCGGAACGCAGTCGGCGAATCTCTCTGACCTGCTCTCGGGTCAGCTTCCCGTTTCCGTTCGCTTCACCGTTGAACTTCTGGCGCACCTCGGGTCGCTTCATCGGGCTTTGATCGCCGCGAGGCGTGTTAGCGCGTTGTTTCGCCATGCTCTGCGGAGTCGGGATGACGGTTGTTACGCGGCCTTTCGCGTGCCCGTCCAGCATGTTCTGTCGGTGAGTGCCCTCTTTCAAATGTGCTGGGTTTACGCAGGGAGGATTGTCGCAGGTATGCATGACTTCCAGGCCAGGCGTGATCTCTCGGCCGTGGAACCACGCAAAGGCAACCCGGTGTGCCTTCTCAAGGCGTCCGTTCCAAAATATGTGCCCGTATGGCTTTCCGCGCCTCGCTCCAGAATTGGCACCTTGCCATTCCCAGCAGTCATCTGGCCCGCCTATTTTCACCTTCGCTTCAAAGCGATCAATCACAAATGCCATTTGCCAACCCCCTTCTTTATTATACCGCAAGCAAGCAGGATTTGTGCCTAAAACAGGCAGATAAGGACTAGGTTGAAGAAATGCCTGGCGACCGTGCTTCAGTTTATCAGGCCACCCAGCTAGGAGTCGAAACGACGGCCGGAACAGTGACTCCGGGCAATCGCAGAATTCTCGACTTCATGGTGAATGCGCGGCCGAACGTGCCGCTCACCCCCTACCGCCCGATGGGGTCTGTGGCACCGACGACCGCGATTATCCAGAAGGAATGGGCCTCTGCCGCTGTTGAGGGAGTGATCGGCTACAATTCGATCATTTACATCCTCAATAGTTTAATCAAGCAGATATCCCCGAGCACCCCTGCCGGTGCCACCCTCACCCGCCTCTGGTCGTTCAAGCCGTCGAACTTCGCTCCCGACACTCCCGCCACCTACACCGTGGAGAAAGGCTCCTCGGCCGGCGCGGAGCGGTTCGCTTACGGGATGTTCACGAACCTGACCCAGCGCTGGAACCGCACCGAGGCAGCGCTCACCTCGGCGATGATGGGGCAGGCGTTGACCGAGTCGATCACCATGACCGGCTCTCCGACTGATATCGCTGCCGCCCCAGTGGACCCGCGCTCCGTCTCCGTCTTCGTCGGCAACAACACGACCACCAACCACGTCCAGACGCTCGCGATCAATGCTGCGACCGGAACGTATGTCATTACCTATGACGGCCAGAGCACGTCGGCGCTCGCGGTAGGAGCAACAACAGCGGCAGTGCAGAGCGCCCTGACGGCGCTGACCAACATCGGCGCAAACAACGTCGCGGTGACCGGCACGCCCGGCACCTCCTACACGATTACCTTCCAGGGTGCTCTAGCGGGCATCCAGGTCTCCGCGTTTACCCTTTCCGGTTTCACCGGCGGGCCACCGACGGTCACACAGACAACGCCGGGCGGGCTCACTAAACTGACCCGCGTCTCATCGGCTGAGATCACCCTGCCCGATCAGTACAACTACGGCTTCACCCTGAACCAGAGTGACCCGAGCTTCTCGTTCTTCGTGGACCAGGGGATGGAGCCGACGGCGCAGATTGTCTTGGAGCATGACTCCGCTTCCGCCGCGCTGATGGCGGATATGAGGAACCGCGCCCAGAAGTTCTGCCGCGTCGTCTCGATCGGCTCGAATATCGAAACCACCTCGGGCAACGCCAACCCGAACATGATCGTTGAGACGTTCCCGTTCAAGTTCCTCGAAAGCGACCGGGGCGACGTCGACGCGGTGTATACCAATACCTATAACCTGGGGCTGCAGTATGACAGCGTTTTCGCCGGCTGGTTTCAGGCCGACGTTTACAACTCGATTGCAGCTCTCTGAGGTGACCTATGAGGCTGTCGCGCTTGATGGAGCCGCCGCGTCCCGGCACGAGCGAGCCGGGCACAGCGGCGGCGGAATGGGACGGGGAGACGCTCACCGTGGTCTACAACCCGGATCGGATCGAGCCGCTGGCGACGGACAGCTCGACCGCCGCGCTGGAGCCGGCGCTCTGGGGTTGGGATGAAGTAGACGGGAGCGGCAATCCGAAGCCGATCAACGCCGACGGGATCGAGGCACTGGCCGCGCAGATGCGAGCGGCGGTCGCTGAAGCGATCACGGGCGCATAAGAGGAGAGAACCATGAGACTGGAGACACTGACGCGGATACCTGCCGCCGAACTACCGCCCGATCCGAAAGAGATCCGGATTGAGGTAGCGGGCGGGAAGGTAGGGTTGACCTATCACCCGGTGCGGGCGAAAGAAGCGACCGGGAACGTGGGCGAGCAGTTGGAAGCGGCGCTTCTGGCCTGGGATGTGACCGATGAGAACGGCGACCTGCTGCCGGTGAACGCCGACTCGATCCACGCGCTTTCGCCCACGGTGAAGGAGACGCTCCTCACTGCGATCCAGCGGCCGAAGAGTAAGGACGCGCCGAAGATCGAGAAGCCGGTTGAGGAGGCGAAGGTGGAGCTGAAGCCGACCGGGCACGGTTCCTTCGAGCCGGTGGCCGAGAAAGAGACGAAGAGTGGATCTAAGTAAGGCGAAAAAGGCAACGCGCACGGTGAAGGGCGAGGTATCCGGCGAGCCCTTCACCGTGACCTATAAGCCGAACGTTCTGACGATGGGCGAGTGGTATCGGCTTCAGAGAGGGCAGGAGAACGAGAGCCCCGACGACTCGTTCATCGTTCAGTACCTCTTGATGGTGGCTGACATCTGGGATCTGACCTATGATGGCAAGAAGCCAATCCCGATCACGAAAGAAGGATTGGCAGACGTGCCGATGTCCATTCTCTCGGCCCTCTTGACCGCGATCACCGAGGACATCCTCCCAAACCAGACGACGGCGACCAGCTCCGGATCTTTCTCCTGAGTGAAGGTCGCCGTGGCTCGGCACCCGACTGGTATCTGGACCGGCTGGCGATGAAAGACCTCGGGATGAACCCGCTGGAGTTCGAGGATCTGCCCTACTACTGGCGGCAGCGGGCCCTCCTGGCGATGTCGACCGAGAACAGCGTTGAGAAGGAACTGATGGACCGCGCAAGCCGAGGAACCTGACTTTGAACGTCTCCTCCATACACGGCGAGATCACGCTTGACGCCAGCGGTTACAAAAAGGGTATCGACGAAGCAGCCAAGGCGACCCGGCAGCTTGGTGATCTGCTAGGGGACGCCAAGGCCCGTTTCGCCGCGTTCGGAAGCGAAGAAGCGCGGGCTACCATTGACTGCATCGCGCACACCGAGGCGGAAAAGAAGCTCGCCAACCAGTTACAAAAATCGGCTGAAACACTGCGCCTCGAAGCTGCCTTCGCTCGTGACCTCAGCACTGCCCATGCTCGCCTTACCGCGATCCGCGAGGGTGAAAGCGCGATTGCCCAGAAGGTCATTAGCCAGTACGCGCAGATGACCGTCGAAGAACAGAAGGAGCTGACCGCTGCGCGAGAGGCTATCGCCACCCACGAAGCGCAGGAGAAGGCGCTCGCCAAGCTCGGCGCGGAAGCAGAGCGGCTGCCACAGCGGCTGCGGATGATCGGGCGGGCGATGACCCAGGTCGGCCGCGAGATGACGCAGACGCTGACGCTGCCGATCCTCGCCGCCGGCGCCGGTATCCTGAAAGCGGGCGTGGACGTCGACAAAGGGATGGACGCGATCCAGATAGCGACGGGCGCGACCGGCCAGCGCTTGAAGGCGCTTCAAGCCGACTTCAAAGCGGTCGGCAGCACCGTCCCGAATAGTCTCGCGGACGTGGGCAAAGCAGTCGGTGAGGTCGCGACCCGAACCGGATTGACCGGCCCCCCGCTCGAAGCGCTCACGCGGCGACTCCTGACGATGCAACGGCTGATGGGCGGCGATCTCGCGCAGAGCCTGGAGCAGACGACGCGGCTCTTTGGCGATTGGGGCGTGAAGGTCGGCCAGCAGTCCCGCGTCCTCGATCTGTTAGGCCGCGCCCACGAGCAGACCGGCATCAACCTCGGGAAGCTCACCCGCGAGCTGGTGATGTTCGGCGCTCCGCTGCGGACAGTCGGCTTCTCCCTGGAGCAGTCGGTCGCCCTTTTCGGGAAGTGGAACCGGGAAGGTGTCAACGCCGAGCAGGTGGCGACCTCGATCCGGATTGCCGTCTCGCGGATGGTGAAGGCAGGAGTGCAGGACATTCCCGGCGCGTTCCAGGCGGCCATCAAGGCGATCCAGGCCGCGAAGTCACCCGCCGACGCGCTCGCTCTCTCCTTCAAGCTATTCGGAGCGCGGGCCGGCACGGACATGGCGCGAGCGATCCGCGAAGGCCGCTTCGCGATTGACGACCTGGCGCGGTCGCTGGTGGCGGGCGGTGGGACGATCCTCGATACGGCGAAGAAGACCGACGACTTCGGGGAGCGGTTCGCGGTGCTCCGCAACAAGGTGGAGCTGGCGCTGCAGCCTTTAGGCTCCCGGCTGATGGATGCGCTCGACAACCTCGGCAAATCACTTACTGCCAACGTCCCACGCCTCACCGCGCTCATAGACGGCTTCCTGAAGCTGCCCGTCCCGGTGCAGCGGGCGGCAGAAGCAACGCTCCTGATTGTGGCGGGAGCGGGCCCGGCGCTCGTCGCGATTGGGAAGCTGATCAGCGCCTGGGGCGCGGTGCGGCTGATGATGCAGTCGGCCGCTGCGCAGGCGGTCCTGACCCAGGCAGCGGTTGCCGGACCGTGGATCGCGGCGGCGATTGCGGCGATCGGGGCGCTGGCCTACGCCTGGAATACGGATCTTGGCGGAATGAAGACCGCCGTTGTCGAGCTGGGCAGGGAAATCTCCGAGTGGTGGAACGGAACGGTCAAGCCGATCCTCACGGCGTTTGGAGAGGGCGCGGCCAGCATCGGGCATAACTTCGTGCTCCGCTTCAACGCGATGCGCGATGCGGTCAATGACCTGACCGGAGCGCTCATGAGAAGCGCGGCGGGCCGCAAGGCGATTGAGGCAGTGCGCAGCGCCGGCCAGGCGCAGCAGGGAGCGCTCGGCGGGGTTTCCGGGTTCGGGATGCTGTTCAACCGGCTCGGACAGAATGCGGCCGAGCGGACGCAGCGCGAGCAGTTTCGGGGGCTGGCTGATTACCAGGACGTGCCGCCCGGCGCCTTCGCTCCTCGTCCTCGCCCGCCCGCGCCTCCGGTTCCTCGACCCGCCTATACCGGAGTCAGTCCCTTTGCCGATCCGCTCAAGAAGGCACGCGCTCCGAAGCTCACCGCCGAGCAGAAGGAAGGCATCCGCTTTGCCGAGGAGCTGGCGCAGGCGCAGGCGCGGCTCTCATCGGTGCTGGCGGGTGAGGATAACATCGCTGCCCAGGTCGCCGCCCGCTATCACCTTCTCTCGGCAGCGCGGCGGGCGGATCTGGTCAGTGTGCTGGAGCGGATACGCAAAGCGGAGGATGAGAAGAAAGCGCACCTGGAGGTCGTCCAGGCGATAGACAGCGCCCGCCTTGCGCTCCTGAAGTCGCGGGCAGCAGCCGGCGCAGGTGAGTTCAGCCGGCAAGCAGTCGCGCTCGACGTGTTCAAAAAGAAGTGGGCCGACCTCTCCAAAGAGCAGCAAGGCGCGACGGACAAAATCCTGAAGTGGAAGATCGAGCAGAAGGGGATTGACCAGGGCAAGGAGCAGGTCGACAACCTCAAAAAGAGCCTCGCCGACCTCCAGCTCGAATACGAGGGGCTGACCGCCGCGACCGAGATCCAGCGGTTCGTCGCTACCGACCTCCACCGGCACTGGGGCACCTTGACCGAGGATGAGAAGATCCTCGCCGCGCAGACGCTCCAGATGAAGCTGAACATCAGGGATGTCAATGCCGCACACAAAGCGTCAGTGACCCTGGTCAAGCAGCAGGCAGAAGCATTCGACAACCTTGGCCAGCTTCTCGATCAGGCGACCGCGAAGAACATGGAATTGAAAGGCGCCACCGACGCGCAGGTGGACGCTTTCAAGCTGCTGGCGATGCAGCTCGATCTGACCGATCCGGCGGTGCTCGATCTCGTGCAGGCTTACCTGACCATGGTAGACGCGAACGAGCAGCTCGAGGCATCCACGAAAGCGGCGGCAGCGGCAGCCCGCGAGAAGGAGAAGATCGACAACCTCCTCGCCAACACGATGGCCGACCTGTCCGCCGAATACGATCAGCTCACCGGTAAGGAACCGGAGCAGACGCGGGCGATCAACCGCCTCATCCGTAGCCACCGGGTGCTGACCGTCGAGCAGCAGAAGCAGCTCGCGCAGATCAGGCAGATGTTCCGCCAGCGGGAGCTAATGCGCAGCGTCCGAGAGTTCGCGGACGGGATGGAAGGGATCTTCGAGAACGCCTTCGAGGGGCTCTCCAGGGGCTTTAAGGGCTTCTTCCAGGGGATCTATCAGGGCTTCCGGCAGCTCCTCATGAAGATGGCCGCGGAGTATCTCGCCAGCCAATTGAAGCAGGTGGTGCTGAAGGGGCTCACGGCACTGATCAGCGCGGCGACCGGCGGCGGGGGAGGAGGTGGCGGCGGCGCGGTGCCTTCCGGCGGCGGTTGGGGCGGTGGGTTCGCCATGGGCGGCTCGGTGCAGGGAGGACGCCCGATCATGGTGGGCGAGGAAGGCGCGGAGCTATTCGTGCCCCGCAGTAGCGGGATGATCGTGCCACACAACCAGCTCGCGGGCGCGGGCGGTCATACCTTCAATGTGACGGTGAACGTCCAGGGCGAGCACCTTCCCGCAGCGCGGCAGAACGCCTCGGCGATGGCGCAGAAGATCGGGAGAGAGCTGTCTCGTCAGCAGCGGCGGAACGGGAGCGGCTGATGGCGCTTCCTTCTCCACCCTTCTATGATGACGTGTCCGTACCACAAGACCTGAGCCGGGACGCGGTATCGGGCTCAATGAAGCCCTCCCGCTTGATCCGGATGCCCAGTGGCCGCGAGCAGCGGGTCAAGCTCTGGAGCGGCTCCAAGAAGCGCTGGACGCTCCCGTTTGAGCAGAGGCCCCTCTCCCAGGCTGACACGCTCATCGCCTTCTGGGAAGCCAGAGACGGCGGGCAGCGAGCCTTCCGGTTCCGCGATCCCTCCGAGAACAGCGTCACCGATCAGGCACTCGCGCCGGATGGCTCGCCCTACGTGCAACTCGTGCGGACCTACTCCTCGGGCGGACAGACGCGCACGAAGAACATCTTCGCGCCGGTCGCCTCTATCGTGGTCAAGAAGAACGGCGGCACGATCACCCCGGCGGCGGTCAGCTACACATCGGGCGTCGTGACGCTCCCGGTCATCCTCCAGAAGAGTATCACCGCGATCAGCCAGGCAGCCTCGGCGGTCGTGACGGTGGGCGCGGCGCACGGCTTCGCGGTCAACGATAAGGTCTACCTCTCGGGGATCAGCGGGATGGTAGAGGCGAATGGGCTGGTCGGCACCGTGACCGCGACTGCCGCAACCACGATCACCGTCAACATCGATTCGACGCTCTTTACCGCTTACACGAGCGGCGGGACCGCCACCAAATACCTGACCACCATGGATACCTTGACCTGGACGGGCACGCATGACTATGTGGCCCGCTTCGAGGCGATCCAGCAGGAGATGGTCCACGATGACGCGTTTATTCGCTCGTGGAGCGTGCCGCTGATCGAGGTCACGCAGGGATCGGGCGAGGTGGAGACGATTGACCCGGTGACGCTGGCGGGGCTGGAGGTCTATCTCCGCAGCGATCAGGTATCCGGCAATGAAGGCGATGCGGTCGCGGCGTGGGCGGATATCAGCGGCAACGGCCGGGACGCCGCGCAGGCGACGGCAGGCAATAAGCCGGTCTTACGCGTGACGACGAACCTCTCCCCGAACGGGAAGCGGCTGATCGAGTTCAACACGACAGCGAAAGAGATGAGCGGCTCGCTGCCGGGATCGCCATTGAGCACCAGCCTCGGGTTTACCTGGTACTGCTTCTACCGGATCAACACGATCGGCGTCTCTGCGCTCGTCGGTCAGTACGTGATGGGCTCAACCATCGGGAACTATACCGAGGTCTTCGCTCGAGGCTCGGCGGGCTTCGGCTACTCGTCTGACACGAACTACGGCTTTGGATCGAACCAGGCGAGTAACACTCACGTCGCCACCGGGACGGCGCTGCAGACCGGCTGGCAGTCGCTGGTGCTGGTGCAGAACCCGCCGACCGGCGTCTCGGGGCAGAGCTTCCTCTATCTGAACGGGAACCAGATCGGGGGGCCGAACCCCTGGAACAGCAGTCCGAACACGAGCTATGCCATCGGCGGCACGTCGGGAAACGGCGGGCTATTGGGCGGGATGGGCGCGATGCTGCTGTTCTCGCGGGCGCACGACGCGGCGACGCGGAACGCGGTGGTGGCGTTTTTCAGGAGCTTCTTTGAACTATGATCAGGGAATTGAGGCGAGGAAAGACGGCCGGAGAAGTAACTAGCCGGTCCAGGTATCGGAGCTTCAAACCAGTGCTCGGTAAGGACGGACTGATCCACGCACGGCAGAACTGCGGCTGTCCGGCCTGTCTTCGACGTAAGCTCGCCGCCACTGACTATCCGCGAGACTTGTACTCGGAAGACCTTCGGTCGCTACGAGCCATGGGCTTTGACTTATAGTGGCGGTAACATTCGATGACGTGGAACTCGATAGGACAATCTCTCGCGGCGCAACGGCCGGCACGGTGAAGCTCTCGCGCTTCCTGCCGATGCCCAGCGGTAGTGAGCAGCGAGTCAAGCTGTGGAGTCTCTCGCCCAAAAGGTGGGAGATCGAGTTCGAGGCGAAGACGCCCACGGAAGGCGCGGCGCTGCTGGCATTCTGGGAGGCGCGGGATGGGCCGGTGCGGGCCTTCCGTTACTATGACTGGAGCGAGCACACCGCCACCAATGAGCTTCTCGCGCCTTCTGGCGGGCCGACCGTGCAGTTAAGGCGGAACTACTCCAACGGAGGGCAAACGCGCACACGGAACGTCTACGCCCCTATCTCCGCGACGGTGACGTTGCGGCGGAACGGAGCGAACCTCGTGGGCATCTCGGTTGACTACGCAACCGGGATTGTGACCCTGCCTTCGGTGCTCTCGAAGACACCGTTTACCGGGATCACGACCGGCACGACGACCTTGATCCAGTTCGGCTCGGCGCACACGTTCGCGGTGGGAGATGTCATCTATGTTTCGGGGGTCGTGGGCACAGTGGGCTTGAACGGACTGGCGGGAACGGTGCTAGCTATCAATTCACCTGCGAACTCCATTAGAATTGCGGTGAACAGTACCGGATTCGGCGCTTTCGTCTCGGGTGGCACTGCGACGAAATACATCGCAGCTTCTGATGTGATTGACTGGAGCGGGGAGCACAACTGGCCCGCGAGGTTCGACCAGACCGAGCTGGAGATTGAGCTGCAGGATGTGCAGGTGCGGGCGGTCTCTGGCGTCAGGCTGGTGGAGGTGGTGGCATGATGAACCGCGAGGAGGCGCACGATCTGGCAAAGGCTACCGCAGAGATGCTCGGTTATCCTTACTCGGTGGTTCGCTCCAAGGAACAGCCGGACCTCTACAACGTTTTTGAGGACGCCGCTGCAATCACAGCAAAGTGGTTCGAGGAAGGGTGGGAGATCGAGGCGACCTATCAGCCGCCAGAGGTGGTGGCGTGACCCGATCTACCGCCCGCGAGCTGGCGCAATACAGCGCGAGCATCCTGCGCCGTCCCTACTGCCTCTGCCGCTCGAAAGAGCCGCCCGAGGTCTGGACGGTGCTCGCAGAGGAGGCAATCGTCTTCTGGAAGACGGAATGGAAGCTCTCGGAGTGGGAGGTAGTTGAGACGTTCGAGCCGCCCGAGGAGGCCAAGGACTGATGGCCCGCGCTTTCTCTGTCTCGCTGAAGTCCTACCTGGCCGGCTCGATGATCTCGCTCGCCAATTGCGTGAAGATCACGCGCCTCGACGGCCAGATTTCAGGATTTACCTCGCTCGACGTGGACGTGACCATCGAAGGCTTGACCTATTCTGCCTGGACAAGTGTGGACGCGAGCGAGCTGGCAAGCCAGGTCGGTAGCGGAGTCGACAACCTGAACGTAGTCGCGCTGCTCTCCTCAACCAAGGTGAAGGAAACCGAGCTGCTGGCTGGCCTCTGGGACGGCGCGAAGGTCGAACTGTTCTTCTGGCCGTTCGACAACCCTTCCCTGGGCCGGATAGTCCTTCTTACCGGCACCTTGGGCGAGATCACCGAGGACGGCGGGCAGTTCACCGCCGAGATTAGAAGCCTCTCACAAAGGCTCTCGCAGCAGTTCGTGGAGCTGACCTCGCCCTTATGCCGGGTGCGCAAGCTCTTTGATTCTCGCTGTATGCCGAACGGCTCAAATGAGGGAACCGCGAACGGAACGATCACCCCGGCAGGGTGTCGTCCCTCGCGCACCGTCTCTGTCGTGAACTCGACGAAGCAGATCACCTTCAGCGGCGATGCCGGCGCTTCGACTCTCTACCGATACGGCATGGTGACATTTACTTCCGGCCTCAATATCGGCCAGTCCAGGGAAGTGAAGGAGCACACGCAGGGCGGCGGGTCAACGGCGGTTATCACCCTGCAAGAGCCGTTTCCATTCGTGGTTGCTGTGGGAGATGTGGCGACGCTGGAGTGGGGTTGCGATAGGACGCTGAGTCAGTGTACGAGCAGGTTCAAGAATTTCGTGAACCACGCTGGAGAGGCGCAACTGCCGGGCACCGATGCCATCCTTCGAGTGGGACGCCGACGATGACCGGCCTTTCCCTGATCGTCGAAGCCCGCACCCTGGTCGGTGTTCCGTGGTTTCACGCGGGGCGATCCTGGGAGCACGGCGTTGACTGCGCCGGTTTGATCTTGCTCCCCGCCTGGCGCTGCGGCGTGACGACCTTTGTCCCGCCGAACTACTCGCCCGGCGAAGGAGCCGAGATCCTCCTCCCCGCGCTGGCCGAGGAGTGCGTTGCGGTTGAGGAGGCGATGGAGCCGGGCGATATCGGGCTCTTTGAGGTGCGGCGAGGAAAGTATCATCTCGCCTATCTGACCGGGACGGGAACGATGCTCCACTGCAACAGCAAGGCAGGCGTGCGGGAGAGCCGGATTGATGACCGCTGGCAGGAGTGCTGCCTTGGCGTGTGGCGATGGAAGGCACTCGCCGATGGCTGGCCGTGTTAAGCCCCACTGCGCGACCTGCGGGAAACAGAAGCCGGTGCACCTCCACCACGGCAAGCTGTACTGCGCCGGCTGCCTGCGGGCCGGTGATGATGATGAGATAATCGTGCAGTCCCGCATCGTGCGGATCAGATCCGAGGCGACGCGAAAAGAGGCGCGGCGGATCAAGGAGGAGGAAGAATGACAGCACTCGTATTGATCCTGTTTCTACTCTGGCTGGCGGGCTTGATCAGTGGCTATGCCTTCGGAGGGCTCATTCACCTGATCTTGGTCGTGGCCGTGATCCTCTTTATCCTCGATCTGCTCGGGAGACGACGACCGCTGTGATGAACGAGCTGCTGATGATTGACCAGGGGATATTGCTGCGGGAAGTTGCCTTCGTCTTCCTGCTCATTGTCCTGATCCTGGTCGTCATTCACCGAGGAAAAGAGTAACGTGGCGACCGTCGCCTTGGGCGTCGTTGGCGCCATCATCGGCGGGGTAGTCACCGGAGGCGATCCGCAGGCTATCCAGCTCGGCTTTTCCGCCGGCACCCTGGCCGGGGGACTCATCGACGCGGCTCACCAGCGCCCGCAGCAGGTCGGGCGGCTCTCGGACCTCCGCGTCACGACCAGCCAATACGGATCAGCGATCCCATGGGTGTGGGGGAGGTGGCGGCTCGGCAGTCAACTGGTCTGGTGGTCCGATCTCCGCGAAACCTCGCGCAAGAAAGGAAGTAAAGCCACCGGCACACGGCAGCAGGTCTTCAGTTACAGTGTTGATGTCATGCTCATGCTGTGCCGTGGACCGATTACCGCGATCCGAAAAGTCTACGGCGAGGATCTGGTCCTCTGGGACTCGACCGGCGGCGGCAGCAATGAAAGCCAGCTCATCAGTGTCGGCACCAATACCTCAGGCCTCTTCAAGATTAACTTCCGGGGCTATCAGACGGCAACGCTGGCCTACAATTCGGCGGCGGGTCTGGTCCAGTCCACGCTGGAGGCGCTGACTTCTATCGGCCCCGGCAATATCTCGGTAACGGGCAGTGCGGGGGGGCCGTGGACGGCGACCTTCCAGGGGGCGCTTTCCGGGCAGAATGTGCCGCGAATGGACATGGACGAGTTCACCCTGGCTGGTGGCACCGGCGAAGGGATCACCACGCTTCTCCAGGGCGGCACGCCGTATGACATCACGTTCCGCTATGGCACCGCCACGCAGAGCGTCATTAGCGATATGGACGACCAGCAGCTCGCCAAAAGCGGCGAGCACGTCTCTGCCTACCGGGGTCGCGCCTGTGTCTATATCAACGACCTTGACCTCACGCCATGGGGCAACCGCCTCCCCAACTTCTCCTTCGAGGTAGAAAATGCGGCCGGTGTTAGCCTGGCGTATGACGACTTCAACCGGCCCGACGGCAACGCCGGCATCTCCTCCTCGGGTCATACCTGGCAGTGGTTCACCGTCCAGCCGCAGATCGACAGCAACTCGGGCGAGAGCACTAGCTCGCCGAACAACCCGGCGTATATCGAGTGCGGCGAGTCGGATGTCGAAGTTCAGCTCACGCAGGTATTCCAGGGCTCACCGATCACTGGCTCGGGCTTCATCGTCTTCCGGCTTCTGGACGACAACAATTACCTCTCTTTTGGTGACCGGCAGGGCTTCGGTCCTGGCTTCTATGAACTGCTGAAAAAGCAAGCCGGCTCCCACACTAACCTCGCGACCGCTTCCGTCGCTGCCGCCCATGGCGATGTCATCAAGGTCATTGCGAACTCGACCTCGATCAAGTGCTACGTGAACAACGCTCTGGTGATCGACACGACCTCTACATTCAACCAGACCGAGACGAAGCATGGCTGGAGCGCCGAGGCGGATGCACAGGTAGACGACTGGAGCGCGAGCACGGTCTCGGACGGCACCACCACACTGGCGACGATCCTCGCGGACATCTTCAGCGAGTGCGGGCTCACTGCCAACCAGTACGATGTCTCGGCCGCAACCGATATCGTGAACGGCTTTGCGATCAGCGACCGGAGCGAGGCCAGAGGCGTGATCGAAGGGCTGATGAGCGTCTACTTTGCCGATCTGGTCGAGTATGACGGGAAGATCGTCTTTGTAAAGCGCGGCGGGGCGTCTGTCGTGACCGTAGACGCGCTCGACCTCGGGGCCGAGGTGGTAGAGCCCGGCAGCGATCTGGAGCCCAAGCCGACCGTCCTGACGCGGCGGCTGCAGGAGTTCGAGCTGCCGTTCTCGGTCGACTTCGCGTTCATCTCCTCGCAGAACGGCTACCAGCAGTCCTCGCAGCGGGCCTTGCGCTATACGAAGGCGCACCTGCAGGAGCAGATCACGCTCTCGGCGCCGCTGGTGTTTGCGGAGAACGATGCCCGCCTAGTGGCCGAGCGGCTGCTGTATCAGGCGTGGGTGGAGCGGGAGACGATTGAGATTTCCCTGCCGCTCTCCTATCTCTGGCTGACGCCGGGCGATGTGATTACCTTGCCGGTGGGGAGCAGTTCCTTCCGCTGCCGGATTGCCGAGATGACCCTCGGGCTGCCGGGCGCGATTGCCTTGCGCCTGGTGCTCGATGACGCGGCGGTGCTGACCCAGGTTGTGCCGGGCGGCGCGGTCAATGGGCCGGTCTCGTTCACGACGCCGGTCACCAATACGGCGCTGATCGCGTGGAACGGCAACGCAGGCAGGGACGCTGATGCGGATAGTATCGGGCTGTATGTGGCGGCGAACGGGGCGACAGCGGGCGTCTGGGAAGGAGCGGTGCTCTATACCTCGCTCGACAATGGCGCGTCCTACCAGGAGAACACGACGCTCGCGGACGCGGCCACCTTCGGGACGACGACCTCGGTCCTGGCGGCCGGGACGACGACCGGCGTCTTTGACGACACTAACACGGTGGATATTACCCTGACCGCCGGAATCGACGTGCCGCCCGTCTCGATGAGCGACGCCGATGTGCTCGGCGGTGCTAACGGCGCGTTCGTAGGTGATGAGATGATCCGCTATGGAACCGTCACGAGCCTCGGAGGAGACTCCTACCGGCTCGCGCACCTCCTGCGCGGGCAGCGCGGCACGGATACATTCTGGGACGAGCACCGGATCGGGGAGCGGGTCGCGCTCGATAACGGCGGGATCACCCGCGTCAACCTGACCGGCAGCATCGGCGGCGGCGCTCCGATGCTCTTGAAGGCAGTCGCCAGCGGGCAGACACTCGCGGACGTGTCGCCTGTTACGGCCTACGTCTTCGGGCGGGAGCTGTTCGCGTGGTCGCCAGTGAATGTGGCCGGTGCTCGCGACGGCTCGAACAACCTGACGATCACCTTTTACCGCCGCGCCCGGAAGAACAACGACCTGCAGCCGTATCAGGACGTGCCTTTGGACTTCGCGCTGGAGCGCTACGAGACGAAGATCCTCCCTGGGGCAGGGACCAATATCAGCGCGATCACCCAGGCAGCCCAGGCGACGGTGACAGCGGCAGGGCACGGCCTAGTTGCTGGTGACAGCGCCTACTTTACCGGGATCGCTGGCATGACGAGCCTGAACGGTCAGACGCTCACGGTGGTCTCGGTATCGGGCACCTCGTTTGTGATTGACCGCGATACACGAGGCTATCAGCCTTATACGAGCGGCGGCACGGTGCGGAAACCGCTCCGCTCGATCAGCACAACCTCGCCTTCGGTGAGCTACAGTGCAGCCAACCAGACCACGGACTTCGGCAGCCCGCAGCCCTCAATTAGCATCGCGCTCTATCAGCTCAATGACGCGGGCGCTCGCGGATACCCATTCATCGGGAACGTGTAAAGGAAGAGAGAGATGGCGACAACGACTCGTTTAGGCATCACGCTCCTTGAGGTCGGTCAGACCTCCAAGGAGACTGTGATTGACAACGCGCTAAACTCGATAGATGCGGCTATCGCCGGCCTCTCGCTCACGAACGCCTTCACCGGGGCGAATAGCTTCAGCAACACGAGCACCTTCACCGGGGCGAGCAAATTCAGCGGAGCGGTGGGAGGGAGCGGCACGCTGCTACCGCTTAAAGAGGTAACGATCAGCTTTGCCACGGACGGCGACTATACTCTGGGCACGACCGTTGCGACCGAGGTGGAGGGAGTCTTTATCATCATCAGCAATGGAGTGATCACCGTGCAACGCAATCTTATTGTCCCGGCGACCACGGGCGGCTTGCTGGTCATCACGAACAATAATACCTTCGGGGTCCAGGTGAAGACTGCGGCCGGGACAGGGATTGTCGTCGCCTCGAACCGGAGGGCAATCTTGAAATCGGGGACTAATGTCACCCGCATCACCGCAGATACGGCCGTTACTCCTTGACCGGCTTCTTTCGTGGCTTCCCTTCCTTCTTGTGGCGGGCGCGGTGGCAAGGAGCGCATAAGGTTCTACCGTTATCGAGATCGAGACGCAATTCCGGATGCGTCGCGAACGGGAGAATATGATCCGAGTGAAGCCGCCCGCCGCGAGTGCCGCACATCTGGCATGTGAAGTTGTCGCGCTTCTTTACCGCCCGCGCCCAATTGAGGTAAGGCTGGCTAGTCCGAATACGAGCCATTATTGGGGTTATTCCCCCCTTCCAATTTGCCGGCTGGTGGCCTTTGGCGAACTGGAAGCACTTGGCACGCTCCAGGATCTGCCTTCGCTTCTCCTCTGGCATTGAGTACCACTTTAAGGTGTTAGCGCACTGATGACACCGGCCCTGCCATTTAGGAAGATACTGCGGGCGGATCTGGCAAACCCAACCACATTCTAGGCAAGGAAGCGTGATAGCCCGTCGTTTAAAGAAACGGATGACGTTTCTTCGACCGTGACACTTTGCGCAAAGGGCAGTGCCCCTCTGAAGATGAGCCCGAGGAAAAGGTTCTAGTGCGCAGCATTCCATGCAGATCAGAAGAACCTGACGGTGCTTCATTCCGCGGCGCTTTTTGTTCCCGCACTCCGCGCACCTACCGGTCCAGCCGTAGAGACCATGGCGAACCTTGGTGTAATCCTTTCCACAGTCCGAACACTGCACACGGACAGGCTTGGAGAAGCAGCTCTTGCACAAAGTGCTGGACTGGGGGAGCACTCGCTTAGCGACCGGTTCTAACGCGCCACAGCGCATGCAGATGACAAGAACCTTATACTGCGCTGGCCGCTTCTTGCAGGCGCAGGACATGCAGAGACCAGTCCACCGCCGAACGGAGTCTCGCTGCTTCAGCCATTCCTTGCCACACTCTTTGCACTGCACTTGCACCCGGTCTATCGCTTGTCCCATAACCATAGATTAGCCACAAAGCGTGCCATTTCCTACCCAGAGAGCAACCAATGAGCAAAACAGAGTTCGTGCCCGAGCGCATCGGCATCCAGATCGCGATAGCAAAGCGGATCAACGGCGTCAAGCTCGGCGAGGAGGTCACCGAGCAGCAGGTGATCTGGCCCCAGGTGGAGGAGAGCGGTCGGGTCATCGGCTTCGGCGCACTGGTCGAGGAGGCGATCCGTGAGGCGGTGGCCGTGGCGGAGGAGCGGGAGGCGGGGAGTTAGGTCACTCTTCCTCTAGGTGCCGGGCGAGATGCTTCTCGATGATATCGGCCAGGTGCAGGCTCTCATCCCAGTCGTTATCTCCCCACGCATCGCAGAGGTGCCGCAGAGCAGCGATGGCCGCCTCTCGCTCTGCGACGAGTGATTCGACCGTGTGCCCTTCCGCACCCAGCTCGCGCAGCGCTTGCTGTAGGATGGAACGCCAAGCGGCGCGGTTTCCGGCCTCCCAGTCACTCACCCCGTTCCTCCGTCAGCATCGCAATCGCGAGGTCAATCCGCTCATGCCAGTAGCCCCGCGCTATCCGTTCGATCATTGCCACCCGCTTCAGGTGCGCCGGATCGGTCTTCAGGCGCCGGCCCGCCTCCTCCCACTCCCAGAACAGAAGCTGTAGCCACGCCTCCTCGGGATCGGTCGAAAGCTCGGGCCCGCCTTCCTTCTGGACAGCAGTGCGGAAGTCGTCCACCTTCTGCGGCCACCAGACAGGCTGTTCGATCCAGGGCATCGGGTCGCGGTCACTCATCGCTCGGGCGCTCCCGTTCGACCAGCCGCGGCCGTTTCGCAGGGTCTGGCTGCTCGAAGTTCCCCCAGCGGCTGACATTGCCCTGGTCGTCTGTTTCAATCCTATTGAGCGCCTTCCACAAAACCGTAGAGGCCAGGGTGTTCCTGATAGCTGGCTCTTGGAGAGCGATCCTGGCAGCCGTCCGTAGTTCTACCAGTTCTCGCACCAGCGTCTCGATCTTCTGCCGATCTTCGTCGGGCAGTGCGACGGATAGCGACAGGCTGTACAGCGGTTCGTTCATCGTTTCCTCCTTAGGTGCTCAAGTCCTGCGCTCACTCCTTCTCCCTCACCTCTCCCGTCCGCTCTGCCCGCACCTCCCGCGCCTTCGGTGACCGATAGGCCGAGCGGGCACGGCGCTTGCCTTTGGCCTGGGCACCACGGCGGGTGGTAGATTCAACGCGGTGTTCGCTCATCCTCGCTCCTGGCCCTCTTCTAGCCGGCGGATGCCTTCAATGAACTCGGCGGCAAGCTGGTCGGGCACCTCGGCCACAAAGACCGTCTTACGGGTCATGGAATTGTAGAACCACTGGCCGCAGATATTAGGGACGAGCGGCGTGGCCCACCGTTCCCCGAGGAGCCGGTTCGCGGTCTCCTCGGGCATCTCAATCCGGGTCATCCTGCGACCGCTCCCTTCTGGCAGGAGGGGCAGAGATTCTTCTGCCATTTGTTCTGTGAGAAGGTGCTCTGCGCGGCGGTCATCACCTGCCCGCACTGTTCACAACCGATTGGGCTACCGTCGCTGCTGGGACGGGCGGGGCGCTCTGCTGCGGCTCCTCCGCCATACTCCTCGCTGCGCCCGTTGAGGTCTGGCAGTTCCTCAAACATCGTCTGTCCAACATTGATGGCGTCGCGCAGGACGCGCCCTTTTGCCCTTGTGCTCGCCATCCGAATAGCCGCTGTTGCGATCTGCGCGGAGCAGTTCGCGGGGCTGGCATCACCCAGATCCTCGAACACGCGGCCGTCCTCGAACTCGGCGCGAGCCAGGACAATGGCCGCGTGGTTGTTCTCGGGAGACGGTGCCTGAAGCAGCTTCGTCGTCAGGGATCGCAGGCCCGCCTTTGTGGCTGCATCGAGGATGCCAGGCCAGGTCGGGTAATCCTTTCCTTTGAGATTGATAACGAACTTGGGATCAACCACGGTGTATCTCCTCTCAACCAACCAACCTATAGCTATATTATTCCCTAAAACAAGCAGACTTTAAGATATTAGATCAGGTTCTCTAGATCACGCCGAAGTCGGCGCTCCTGGATCTTGATATCGGCGAGTTGATTCTCTACCTGCCGCCGTTTGCGGGCCAGTTGTTCAGCTTTGGACACGCGGCATTGGCACTCGTAATCGTCGGGGCAGCCGTCGCCTTCGACATATCCGCAAGCCGTGCAAGGCACCTCGCCCTTTTCGGGGTGCATGGCATCCGGCGTCCCGCAGCGCGGACAGGTCAGTTCCATCAGGCAGTGCGGGCACGGTGTTTCGCAATCGGTGTTCGCCTTGCAGAACCGGCAGGCATTCGGCCACCGCTCCCGCCACCGCTCTTGTGCTCGCTTCCGCGCTTCCTTCTTGTTCAGGCAGTCTTTGGTGTGTTCCATTACACGCTCTCAAACGGGTCCACGAACGGGCACTCGCAGGCAAACCCCGCCTTGCCGCAGCCGGGGCACTCGCGGCAGGTGGAGCAGGGCTGATCGGCGCTTGGCTCATCTTTCTGCCAGTAGCTGATCTCGTGGCCGCAGCGATGCGTCACCGTGAAGTCAGGCTCGTCGGGATCGGGATCGGGCAAGCTGTCTTCTCCCCAGGAGCCCGTCAAGTGCCGGTCGAGGGCGTGCGGATTGATCATGATTCTTCTCCTGTCAGCTCGTGCGCATAGTCGCGCTCCATCGTCGCCACAAACTCGGCGATCACTTCCTCGCGGATCTTCTCCGCTTCCCGCATCGCCAGCCGCAGATAGAACGCACCTGGGTTCACTCCCTGGAACGCGGCCAGGACGACGCGGCGCACGTTCTCTTCGTTCAGCGGCACTTCCATCAGCGGCTCCCCTTCAACCAGCGGCGGGCCGGTGCTCCCAGGTATCCACCCGTGTCCTTGTGCAGCAACAGCGCTCGGCGCAAGCACTGCGGCCGGTGGTTCTGGGCGTATGACATGAAGAACGGGCAGATCAGCGGCGGCGTGTCCAGCAGAGCCGCCGTCCACTCGTCATCCGTCGCGCTCGCCCAGTCGTTCGGGCGGTTCTGCAGGTGCTCGCTCAAAAGATCACCTTGTTCGCTTTGTCCCAACCAAACTTCCAGGCGCTCCGCAGATGCTGCTCAATGAACGGGCACTCCTCTTTCGCGTATCCGTCCCGGCGCATCTCCCACCCCCGGTTCTCGGCCGACTTCGCCAGCATCCGCTTGATCTGTGCTTCCATCGTCGTTCCCTCTTGCTTCATCGTCGTCTCTCGTGTCCGCGCTCCCGGTCTAACCGGGAGCCCCTCGTCATCGCTTTCAGGCAGTCTGCGGCTTGACGCGCCCGCCGCTCTCGATCCAGGTCCGGTGCCCCTCGTGCAGCTTGATAAAGCAGCGGGCTCCCTCGCAGGAGTGATGAGTATGACTAACGTCGCAATCCTTGCAGGTCGAGTAAAAGGTATAAGGTGAGCCCATCGCTTCGCGCATTTCCGACCGGCGGAGGTAATCGAGCTGCTTGTTCTGCGTGTTGGTCATGGTCGTTTCCTCTCTTGCTCTAGGTGCGGCTAATTAAGCGAAAATCTGCTTCAACTCATCCTGCGACAGCGGCCGGTTGGCGACCAGCTCGCGGGCTCGCTCGGATGCCAGTCGCTGGCGGGTCTGCTCCTCTGCCTTCACGCGGTCCGCTCGGAGCTGCTCGACCGTCTCGGTGTGGTAGCGGGTCCAAAGCTCGTTCTTAATCGCCAGCCAGATCTTGCCGTCCTTGCCGAAGTACTTGTCCTTCAGCTCCTCCAGGCGCTCGGTGGACAGGCTCTTGGCCGTCTCCTCGATCTGCTGGAAGCGGTGGGCGGCAGCGGCCTTCTGGTGCTTGCACTGGCCCGAGGTGCCCGCCAGCCGCTTGGTGTAGTGAGGGCAAGAGCAAGTCCCGCTGTTCAGGTCAACCCGGTAGCTCACCGTCTCGTCGTTGAAGCTGTCTATCGAGTAGATCCCCGGTGCGATCTTCGTGCAGGCCATTCTCGTGTCTCCTCTCAATCAAGCGGCTAACTGGTTATAGTATACCGGTTAAGGATTGCATTGTCAACCCTTTTAGGCGCAGCAAGAAGTTCTTTTTTTAAGAAGGGAGGGGCAACTGCCCCTCCCTTTCAGAGGACCTCGATGTCGGAAAAATGGACGCTCGTATCAATTTCGTTCTTGACGCTATAGGCAGTGTAGAAGTCGCCGAAGTAAAGCCCGTAGCGGAACGGCTGCTTGGCGATGGTGATCTCGCCAGCCTCGAACGCCAGCCCCATCTTCGTGGTGACGTTCCGCTTGATCCGAACCGCGATCCACTCCGCGCCGTCCCAGTGGCCGGCATACTGGGGATACTGCGCGTGTGCTCCCTCGGCCTTGGCCTTCACCGCTTTCGCCGCCCGGTCAATCTCAACGGCTTCGCCCTGGGTCATCTCGAAATCGGTGGTTGAGGTGCTCATCGGTCGGCTCCTTTCGGAGAAGGGTAAGCTCTATTTGCTTACAGGTTCAGTATAGCGTGAATGGGTTGCGTTGTCAACCCTTTAATTTACTAGGTAACCGAAGGTGAAGGCTACTGCTGCCATCCTCGTTCTCGACCTGCCGCCACTCGAAGCCGTTGTTCGCCGCCTTGATCCTGATACCGCGCAGGACGGAAGATCGGAAGACTGTCTTCACGCTCAGCCAGCCTTCCGGGTGCGTAGTCGTGGAGCACTTCTCTTTGATCTCTTCCCAGGTCATCCCACCGATCATCTTCTTCTCTCCTCTTCAAGCGACTTGGCGTCTAACTGCGGGCCCTACTTCGCGTAGCGCACCTCTCGGGCGGTTCCGGTTGCGATCTTGATCTTCGCGTCGTCCAGTCCGATCCGAAACCAGCGGTGCTGGATGAGGCACCAGCGGTAGGCAACCGGACGGCCAATCTTGTCTGCGGTGAAGGCTATCTGCATCGGGGTTTTCATTCTCGTCTCTCCTCTAGGTTGCCGTCCCTGCTTGCAACTAGAGTATAGCATTATAGGGTTGCGTTGTCAATCCTTTTTCGGTAGAATAGAAAAGTAACTCTACCGACGATAAGATTGACAGAGCAACCCTCTAGGGGTATCTTGTCTTCAGGGAGAGTTCATGGGAGGATCGGCAGAATTGATGACCGCAGCCCAGATAGCGGATGAACTGGGTATCCACCGCAACAATGTGCTCAAGGCGATGCGCGAGGGCTGGCTGCCGGCGAAGCAGTACGGTAAGGTCTGGCTCGCCGCTCGGAGCGACGTGGAGCACTACCGGGATCGCAAGAAGCGCGGCGGCGGCAACCAGCCCAAGAAGCGCGAGCAGCCTCCGGCACCGGTAGAGCAGCCCGTCCGGCGCCGTGGTCGCCGCCCCCAGGCGAAGCAGGAGGAGAGCGAGAATGGCCGAGGGAGTTGACCGCATCGCCCAGGCTCTTTTGCTAGTCGAGCAGTACGGCGGTATCGACGGCGGTCACCACAAGCAATGGCTCATTGACCGAATGCTGCGCTGCCTCCTGGCCGATCAGTATGAGGAGTGGGTGCGTGCTTATGATGAGGACGCAGGCGAAGAGTATAATCATTGGGACGTAGGTATAGCGCCGTGACTGATCCAATGTGCCCCTTCTGCGGCACCAGCCTTCGCCTCAAGAAGAGCACCCGCAACGGGAAGTGCCGCGCTTGTGGTCGTGGCATCCCTCCCACCCGCTGCGAACCCGACCCGACGTGGCAGGCGCGTAAGGTGACGATTACCGAGCAGCAATGGGTGAGGCGATGAGCGATGGATGACCTGGACCTGGCGCAGACGCTATTCGTCAACGAGGAAGGCGAGATCCGCTCCTTCCCTCAACACGCCAGAGCAGAGACGGTTCAGGAGGCCCGCCTGGAGCCGCGCCGCTGGCCGCTCGACGCTCCACCTTCAGAGACCGTGCCCCTAACGACCGTTGTCTGGCGGCCGGTGCGCGGGCTTCCGCGTTCGGTGCAGCTCGCTATGGCGCGACTCTATCGGGAACGGGAGGAAGCGCGAGAGATGACGATTGGCTGGTATTGGCAGTATTTCATGGGCGGCGGCGGTCAGTTTCCCATGTCCGAGGAGTTCCACGCGCTCGTGCGGCGATGCCGCGAAGAGGGCTGGATCAAGGAGAGCGAGCCGAAGCGCGGCAGCCGATAACCGAGCAGCCACATACGGAGGAACCTTTCGCCTGATGACCAACGCTCTCCTTGCTAACCGATTTCTCGTTAGCAAGGAGGCTCACAGTGGCGCTCTCAACCTGTCCGCACTGCGTTCGCTACTACGTCACCGAGGAAGGCAAGAAGCCGCGCTGTCCCGACTGTGGGAAGAAGCTCAAGGCAGCCAGCCCCGAGGAGTGGCAGCAGCGCCAGAGCCCAGGGAAGACGCCCCAGACGGGCACAGAGCGCACGCGCCGGGCTCCGGGGCCGTAAGGGTTTGAGACGCGGTGAGAGCGGGTAGAAGGCTTGGGATGACCTCTCGTAGCGGATAACTGCATACAGCCACGCGGAAAGCGGAGCGCAGGGGATGGCGCTCCGCTTTCTTGTTGCGTCCGTTACTGGTCAAGTTGACAAGGGTTAGAGGCGGCGTCGAAGGAAAACCAGGGCTGTAGCCGTACTCCCTCTACCTCCCGCACCCTGATCCTTCCGCCCGCCGACCGACCGCAGCGCACCTCCACGGCTTCGACCGTCCAACGCATGACCTGCCGGCGCTCTCCTTCCGGCATCGCATCCCAGACCCGATCAAAGGTGCCGCCCACGGCCGGAAGTGCTTCGCTCAAGCGGCGCAGCTCCTCCCGGTGGCGGTCGGGGCTCTGGAGCAGCCGCGCTTCCTGTTCAAGGTCGCGGATCTCTTCCTCCAGGCGCAGACGCCGCGCTGTTAGTGCCCCGCGTAGCAGATCACTGGCGTCGAACTCCGCGTCGACCGCCTGCTGGTAAAGTGTCCTCGCGCCAGCCAGTCGTCCGGTCACACCCGAGAGCCGGCCGCTGTCTGCCGCCTGCCTTTCGGCTTCGTGGATCAGGTACGCCTGGAGGGCCAACCGGGCGCGGGAGGGATCGTTCAGGACGGCCCTGACCTCGGGCAAGGCCGCTTCGTGGACTTTCTCCCGCTCGATATAGGCGACCCGCTTCTTCTCGGCGCTACGGCGCTCATAGACCGCCTCTCCGGAGGTCGCCGGATAGGTGCCGATGCGGCAGGAGGAGATACGCACCGGGCCGGGCGCCTCGGGAAAGGAGACGACATCGCGGCACCAGCCGCCGACGCCCGAGGTCTTCAGCCCTCTCGCCTTCCGTGCCGCCAGCACCTCCTGAATGAGGTCGAACTGCCCGCGTGTGCAGGCGTGCGGGTAGGTCTCATTCTGCCGCCCGCACCAGGTCCAGTCGGCGCGAGACAAGCGGCGATAGCGCGTGGGAACGTCAGTCGGGCCCCAGTGAATAGAGGGCCAGCCGCAGATCGTCGGGTTGGTCAGCGCGGTCCACAAGGTCGCCACCGGAACGTGGTGGCGGTGCGCGAGGCGATAGATCGAGGTCGTCAGCACTTCCTCACAGCAGGCGACGAGGATCGGGAACTGTTCCGGATGCGCGATGAGCCGCCGCTCCAGCGAGAGCCAGAGATAACCCCAGGCTTTAGCGCCGAGACGGACATCGCCGTTGGCGAGCTGCTCCTCCCGCTTGACCGACATCCGCTGCTTGAACACCTGCACCTCACAGCGGCTCTGCAGCGCCTGATAGCCGAAGAACATCTCGTCGTGCGGGAGCGTCAGGTCGTAGCAGTGGCCGGGCACGCGGATCTTGATACCGGCGGTGCGGAGTACCCGGACGATGCGGCCGATCTCCTCGAACTCTGCCCGCGAGAGCCGCGACACCTCGGGGCAGTAGAGGATACCGCCGCCGACGGGCGGTGACTGCTCGAACCGCTCTAGCCACTGGGCGAAGCGCGGACGCTGGTCGAGGCTCTCGCCGCTGCCGATCTCCGCGATGCGGTTCTCGGGCGGGATCGTCACGCCATCCTCGCGGGCCATCTGATCGCACTTGCGGAGCTGGTGCGCGACGACGTCGATATTCTCCGGATCGCCGAGAGCGCGGGATTTCCTGCCATAGCTACCGATCCACATTTCGCTTCCCTCCTTGCGCGGAGGTTGGCGGTGCTTGAATCATGCTCCTTTGTGACATTCGGCTGACAAGAAGATACCCCTAGAGAAAGAACGCTTGACTACCGATAGGGCAAGCATTAGACTAGGAGGCAGGAGGAGAGCAATGGAAACCTGGAAGTGGGTGTTGGTAGCGGTAGGAATGATCGTGTTTGGAGCTATCTTCAACCGAGGTCCGGTGCAGGGCACCGAGACTGCAGTGAGCGCGGCAGCGCCCGCGACAAGCGCGGAAAACGCCTGGGAGGCAAAGCCGGCAAAGACCGTCGAGCCCGAGGGCGGGCTGGTCCTCTCGAACGATTGGAAGTACGTCCCTTCTGGTTTTGGCACAGTCAAGATCGTCGGCACGGTGACCAACAACACCGGCCGCGATATTGGCTATGCGCAGATCAGCTTCACCGGTTTCGACAAGAGTGGGGCGCAGGTCGACACGGCGCTCGCCAATATGGCGAACCTCAAGGTCGGCGCCCGCTGGCGGTTCGAGGCGGTCAGCTTCAAGCAGGGCGGTGTCTGGCGCTACGAGCTGGGAGAGTTGATCGGAAACTAACGCTCCCCTGACATCTGCTGTCATAGTCGAAAAACGACCAAGAACTTGCACGGAGACCTCAACCTCTGGTATAACCAGAACAACGGCGCTAAAATGCGAACAGTTGTTTGACTGGCTTGAGGTTTCTATGACCGACCGCGAATGGGATGAGGTCCAGGGAGTGTTGGTGCGTTCGTTCCTGAGGATGCTAGAAAAGGAGGCGGCAGAGGCTACTGCCCTTCCTGTGCGGCATAGCGACCGAGCATCTGGACCAATTCCTGCACCAAGCGGTGCTGCTCCTGCGTCAGCGAAACCCACTCAACGCCGTCGAGACTTGTGAGGTAGGCTCTCATTCCCCCAGGATCGGCTGTCAGCCGCTGTCGGTCCTCGTCGGTCAGTACGTCGCTCCGGCCCAGGATTCTTTCCCACGCGGCCAGCGGGGCCTCTCCTGCCGTTACGGCCACCCGGAACTCCCCCAGTGCTTTGTAAAGTCGCGCTACAACGTCCTGCTGATCTGGCTTGCCGGTGATGAGCCAGTAGGCCGAAACCCCGCATAGGCCCGCGTATCGCTCTAGCGTATCGAATGACGGCTCGCTGCGGGCTGTCCACCAATGCCGCACCGTGCTGGGACTACAATCGAGCGCCTCAGCGATCAGATCAGCCGTCAAGGACCGAACACGCTTGGCCTCTTTCAGCCGAATTGAGAGAGGCGTTAGATGGCGTTCCTCCGACAAGGCTACCCCCAGACTGCTAGCAGTATTCATATCCTCCGTTAGAAATCGTAGCGTATAACGCTTGACGACTGCCGTTAGATTTGTTAGTATAGCCGAGTAGGAATTCTAACGGAGACAGCGAACCCATGCAGAAGACCCCGTTGATGAGGCTCAAGGAAATCGAGTTAGGCCAGCCGCTCGAAGACGCGATCCGCGACGGCGTGGAGCGCGGGATGAACTGGGTTGAGATCGCCCGCAGCATGGGTGTGCCGTACGCCACGATGAATGACTGGCGGCGGCAGCTCAACATCCGGACGGTGCGGACGGTGGAGTTCGGTTCGGACAGTATCGCCGAACCGATTGGGTCCGCAAGCTAACCGAGTAAGCTACCGCTATGGTTCTACAAGCCTCGTCGGAAAACCTTCAACAGAGCGCCGACCCAGCAGGCTACCTGCTTGCCGCGCCACGCGGAACGGTCCTTCCCATCCCTGGTCGGCCAGATTACTTCTGGTGCAAGGGAACGGAGACCGTTTACGAGGTGTTTGCCGGGAGCTATAAGCGGCGGAAGCTGCCGTCGTGTGAATGCAAAAGCCACGAGTACCACCGTCACTGTTTCCATCTTCGCGCCGTCGCCGCCTATCTCCAGCGCCTCACTCTCTGTCCGGTGTGTTGGGGTGCGCGGGCGCTTCACGTTCCCAACGGCAGCGTGCGCTACGTGGATGTTCACACGGGCGAGGTGGACCTCTCTCCTCTGCCTTGCATCGGCTGCGGCGGCGCGGGAACTCGCGAAGCCTGGGAGCGGGCCGGCTCTTTCCCGGCGGAGGGCGGCTGATGGATGTCTTCGACATTCCCCTTGAAGGCCGGCAGGTACTCCACGCTTTGATCGCCCGCATGATCAGGATGGCAGAAGATGATTCAGAAGACCTCGTTCGAGCTGGTTCTCACCCCCCAGGAAGCGGAGCAGTATCACCGGACCATTCACCGGGCGATCTCCTTGATGCTCGATCTACCGCTCCCGCAGCGGATCGAGGAGGAGTTCGAGCGGACGCACGTTCGCGCTGACCTGATGCGCCTCGCGGCGAAGCTCGATGCTGCGGTGCTGCCGCCCGTTCCGCCGCCGGTGAGAGAGAAGCCGTTTGATCCGTTCACGGCCGAGGTGCCGCCCGATCCATTCACATCAGAGGGCAACGGATCGGCGCAGGACGTACTCCTGGGGCGGCTCGTCTCGGTCTGCGCCCTGCTCCTGGGCCATCTGGCGCGGTATCCAAGCCGACCCGATGAAGCAGCGGTCCTCCAGCGGACGAAACACGCGCTCTTGGCGGATTGGAAGGAATACGAGGAGCTTTCCCGTGGTTGAGACCGAGAGACCTCCCGAGGTAGAACGGGCGTTGGAGTTTCCGGCTGCGTTCGAGGCGACGACGCGGCGGATGCTGCAATACGGACAGTGCTGCGCGGAGACGGCGGAGCTGCTCTTGCAGTTGCTCCAGTTCGACCCGATGGAGGATACGCTGCGGCAGCGGATCGAGCGGCTCAGGCGGCAGCAGGCGGTGGTGGGCAAGCTCTTCGTGCGGGCGGCGATGGACGCGACGGAGGCGATGAAGGCGAAGGAGGCGGAGATGCTGGAGTTGCCGCTCGGAGACGATGAGAACGCGGAGACACCGCAAGCTTTCAGGTAAACGTGAGAACGGCTGGAGGGTGGGTGCCCTCCAGCCGTTTGGTTTCAGAACGACCGACCGTGACAGGGGACCTATACCGAGATGCCCTCAAATATTTCTCAAATCGCTTCTGTGCTACACGTAATATATCACGGTTTTGTTGCCTGGGGGCCGGATAACGAGCGGTGACAAAGCTTGCCGTTGCGTTCTTCAATAACAAGCTCGACAACCAGCCGCGCCAGCAGCATGCACCATGGGACAAACTTTCCGATCTGCTGATGCGCCACAAGGAGCGCGGACAGAAAGATGGGCCGCTCTGGTCGCCGACGCTCTATCAGCCCGGCACAACTCGCGCTAAGGCGAATGTTGTTTCGGTCTCCTGCCTTGTGCTTGATTTCGACAATGGAGACGGTCCTGAACGGTTCAGCCGTTCGTGGGACGGCCTGACCTGCGTGATGCATTCGACCTACCAACACAGTGCCGAGGCGCAGAGGTGGCGGGTAGTTTTTCCGCTGCTTCAACCAGTAGCCGCGACAGAGTGGCCTGACGCCTGGGATCGCCTGGTGCGGCGCTTCGGCGGCAACTCGGTCGACGCGTCATGCAAGGACGCGTCGCGGATCTACTATCTTCCCGCCTGTCCGCCAGACGCCGAGCGGGACGCGATGATGCAGGAGGGCGACTGGCTCGACCCGCGAGACTTCATCCGGCCGCCTGTCGACCTGCTCGTTCAGCGTGCCAAGGGAGAGCTGGGAAACGGGCGCAATACAGCCGGGATGTGGTTGGCCTGCCAGCTCCGTGACAACGGCTACACGCAGACCGAGGCCGAGCAGGCGCGATGGCATACTGAGGTGCCCGCTGAGAAGCGCGATCCGGCGGGGCGTGTGGACCTCTATACCGAGGATGAATGGCTGGAAACGGTCAGGAAGGCGTTCGGACGGGGAAAACGCGAGGCATGGAAGGTTCCAGCAGTCCCAAAGAGCAACGGCGTCCATCCGGCGATTGAGCCTGATGAGATCCAAGAAGTATCGGCCGAGCCATGGGACGAGATCGTCGACCTGGCGTTAGCCGACCTTCCACCGTTTCCTGTGCGAGCCTTGCCGGAATGGATGGCGGATCACGTCGAAGCAGTAGGAACAGCGACGCAGACGCCCGCCGACCTGGCGGCGATGTTGGGCCTGAGTGTCCTAGCGACGGCCGCACAGAAGCGGGTTGAGGCGTCGCCGCGGCAGGATTGGACCGAGCCGTTGTCGCTGTTCACCGTAACCGCGCTCGCTTCGGGCAACGTCAAGAGCGGCGTCTACAACCACATGGTTGGGCCTGTCTCAGCGTACGAAATGCAGGTCGCTGAAGACATGCGAGCCGAGGTAGAAGGTGCCCGACTCGATCGGGAGATTACCGAAGGACGAATCAAGCGGCTAAAAGACCAGGCGATGAAGGCGACCAACCCGTTTGACCGGGATCGCCTTCGCGAGGAGGCAGTCGAGCTGGCATCGGCGCTCGCCGGTCGTCGGGTCGTCTCAACGCCGCGCTTTCTGGCCGACGACGCGACTCCCGAGAAGCTGGCTATCCTCCTTTCGGAGCAGGAGGGGCGCATCAGTGTGATGAGCCCCGAGGCGAACGCCTTCGAGATCATGGCGGGTCGCTATTCCTCCGGCCAGACAAACTTCACGATCTACCTCAAAGGCCATTCAGGCGACGATATCCGGGTAGACCGGGTAGCTCGGCCGACGCTTGTGATCCGCCGACCGGCAATCACCATGGGACTGCTCGCACAGCCTGACGTGTTGGTGCGCCTGGCCGAGCAGCAGGAGTTCCGCGAGCGAGGTCTACTGGCCCGCTTCCTTTTCTGTATTCCGCAGTCCTGGGTGGGCCGGCGAATCATCGAACCGGACTCAATTCCAGGAGCGATCCGCGAAACCTACGACGCCGCGCTGAAGCGACTGCTGGAGATCCCGGCCGATAGCGATAGCCGGGGAGAGCCGTGTCCGCACGTGCTGCTCTTTACCGAGGCCGCGAAGTCAGAGATAACCGCCTTCAGGACCTGGCTTGAACCTCTCCTTGCGGAAGGTGCTGAACTGGGCTATCTGGCGGATTGGGGAGGAAAGCTCGGCGGGGCGCTCGTCCGTATTGCCGCGCTCCTCCACCTGGGTGACCTGGCAGAGTACGAGCATCCATGGGAAGTGCGCGTCGACGCTTCAGTCGTCGCCCGGTCGGTCGTGATCTGTCATTACCTTCTCGCTCACGCCAAAGCCGCATTCCGCCTGATTGGATCGGACCCCGCTATTCTGGGGGCCCGCCGGGTTCTGCGCTGGCTGAAGCGCAAGCACGTCGAGCAACTGACGATGCGCGAGATCCACAACGGAATGCAAGGCACGTTCCAGAAAGTAGAGGAGCTGGAAGGGCCGCTCAAGGCTCTGGTTGACCACGGCTATCTGCGCGTTGTACCCGTCGAACGGAAGCCCGGCGCAGGTCGTGCGCCGTCACCGATCTTTGAAGTCAACCCGGCAATTTTCGCTCCCGCGAATTGTGTAGATACTGTAGATGCCTTCTAGCGTATCCATATATTCGCAGGCACGGCCGACCGCCTTTGTAGATTTTGTAGATAGGGAGCAGACATAAGAGTATAGGTCATCGGATATGCTCGCTCTCTATATACACAATATACTAAATTAAAAACATAGTTGATCATGTGGCTGTACAGAATAGCCCACATTTGAAGACATAAGGACCTCTCTACAGTATCTACACAATTCAAGGCGCCAAAAAGAGCGCAAAAGCGACGAAGGGATGAGGGGATGTCCACAGGATGGGAGGTCGTTCAGGAGGAGTTTGCCTGCAACCATGAGGCGGTTGAGATCCGCAAGATGATCGTTGCGGGCGGTCGGGTTCAGTACGCGAAACAGTGTCTTCAGTGCGGGCACAATTGCGGGTTCGTCAAGAAGGAGACAATCCCAGGGATGCAGCTCCTCCGGGGGCTAGCCGAGTTCGACCAGGGACTGCGAGAAGCACATCAGGCGAAGATGACGGCGCGGCTTCAGGAATTGCGCCAGCAGGATACCGACCACTGGTGGCGGCTCTACAATCGGTATCTGGAAAGCCCCGAGTGGAAGGCCCGCCGAAAGGCAGTGCTTGAACGGGACGCTTATGATGCCACTGCTACCCGCCTGGCCGAGGGTGCCTTCCGGAAGGCGCTACTGGCCGTCGAGGAGATCACCGGCGAGGAGGTGACGCCACGCGGACTGCTGCTGGAGACGGGATGACCCGAGAAGAGCACCTCGAAGAGTTCTACCTACAGGAGAAACGGCTGTTAGAGGAGATGCTGGACGATCTTCGGCACGCGGTGACTGCTGCCGAGGAACTGATCCAAGAGCCGGGCGGCAGTCAAACGCTCTGGATGAGAAGGCGGCTCTGGGATGAGGTGGGCCGCAGGATGGAGGAAGCGCGAAAGTCATGGCAGGCTGTCCGTCCTGATGGCGGGGTGCTTGAGTACACGACGGGGCGATTGGTCCGGCTGGCGGCTATCCGAGAACGAAAGCGCGAGTGATGCAGCCGTTACTCTCTGACGAGGAAAGTATCCTCTTTGGCCGGGTGCTGGAGCGGCTCAATCGGCGTGAGCGGAGCGCAGCGGCCTACCAGGATTGGACCGAGCACGCGGAGGCGATGGCTCACGTCTATCCGCCGGATGAGCGGCGGGAGTGGATACGCCGGGAAATGGCGCTACGGCAGCGGCTGATCGAGCACAAAGGAAGGCGACGATGACGGTCAAGGAGTTCGTCGAGCAGGTCAACGCGGTGCTGGGCGTGCCATGGCTAGCTGAACGGCGGATCATGCACACCGTCACGGTCGGCCAGGACTTCGGCGGCGGCGATGAATTGAGCGCGGTGTTCTACTACCTGGACGTGGGCCTTGGGGTGCGGCCGGATGCCGTAAACGAGGTTTGCATCGCCGATGCGCGGTGCGACGAGTGAAGAGTAGAGCGTTCCAGCCGCAGGATCTCGACGAATTGCTGGCATGGATTGAAGCGGCAGAAGAAAGTCATCCTGAAGCGACGATCTGGCATGTCGAATGGGTCTGCTTCGGATGATCCGCATTGAACGTGCCATCCGCATTCTCGCTCGCGAGCGGGACCACTACCTGCTGCGCCTGGAGTTGTGCGGGAGCGAGCGGCAGGACGCTTCCGGGTATCTGCGGATCGAGACCACGCTGCCCGCCGAACGCAGAGATGAGCTGCTTGAGATTTTGGATCGGTGGAAGGACGAGGGAGAGATATGACGCGGCTCACCAGGGCCGAGGAGGCGGTCCTCTGGCGGCAATTCAAAGAGAACGGCTGCGAGAAGGCGCGTGAGCGCCTGATCCTGGCCTATGCCTATCTCATTCCCATCACCCGGAAACGCGTCGCAAAAGCCGTCAGAGAGGCACTCTGGGACGAGATAGAGGGAGAGGGGCGACTGGCGCTCTGCAAAGCCGTGGACAAGTACGACCCGGCGAGGGGGGTGCTGTTCATGACGTTCGCGCTTCAGCACATCCGGGGGGGGATGCTCGAATGGCTCAGACGGGATGACTGGGTGCCGCGCTCGGTGCGCCAGCAGATCCGCGCCGGGGAAGAGGTCGAGTTGATTGAGGTCGTTTCGCTTGAGGACGCGATGATTGATCCGGCCGGCAGCGATGACCTGCCGCTCTCGGAGCGCCTCGCTGATCCGGACGCGGACACCGAGGAGGAGGCGACCATCGCGATAGCGCGGGCGGTCGTCGGCCGACTGGTGGATTTTCTGCCCCGGCGGCAGAAGAAGCTCATCCACATCTACTATTGGGAGAACAAGTCGTTCCGCGTGATCAGCGAGCGGCTCGGCTTCTCGGAGTCCAGAGCGCACCAGGTCCACGAGGAGACGCTCTCGCAGCTCCGGAGCTGGCTGTCAGGGTGGGAGGGCAGCTATGCCAGCCGCTAAACCGCCTTGCCGCGAGTGCGGGAAGCCGGCAAGCTCGAATAGCCGGCATCAGGTCTGCAGCGTTTGCCTGCCGTGGTTTTGCCAGCGGTGCGGAGTGCGAATGGACCGACCAAGAGCGGGACGCCATTGTACCGACTGCCATCGCGTCCGGCATGAGATCGATTTCGCTCGGAGTGGCCGCCTCTGTTACCTGTGCCGCAAACCGCTGGCCGCCGGGTGGCGACAGAGCCGCTGTGGAGAATGCCGGCATCTGGTCTACGAGGACACCTGCCGCGCCCTGCTAGCCGCTGCGCCGCGTCTGTGCCGGGATTGCTCGCAGCCATTGCCGCAAGGGCGCATGAACCAGCGCTGCACGGACTGCCTGCGCCAGCACCGGGCTGCCAACCGCAACCAGGCGCCCTGTGCTCGCTGCGGTGTGCGTGCCCGCGTGAAAACTATGTCCTATTGCCGGTCGTGTAACTCGATGCGGACTGCCTGGAGGAAAGCCTATCAGCAGGGCGATGCGGCGGCACGGCTCCTGGGCCGGATCAAGCGACGGAGGAAGTTGCAGGTGAAGGATGGCGTTCAAGCGGGAGTTGTATCCAAAAACGTGGCCGCAGATCCGCCAGCGCATCCTTGAGCGGGCGAAGAACCGCTGCGAACGCTGTGGGGTGCGGAACTACAGCGTCGGCTGGAGGGACGCAGCGGGCCGGTTTCACATCACCGGAGGCAATGAGTGGCACGACAAGGCAGCGATGGGAGAACTGCCCTATGCCGAGGCTCTGTCAGGCGTGAAGCATCTCAACGAGTGCTGTGATGGCCTGGGACCGAACGGAGAGCGAGGGATTGTGATTGTACTCACGGTGGCCCACCTCAATCACCGGCCGATGGATTGTCGCGACTCAAACCTTCGGGCGCTCTGCCAGTATGACCACCTGCGGCATGACGTGGAGATGCACCAGCGGGTCGCCCGCCGAAACCGCGAGAAACGATTAGCGGCGATTCAGCCGCGTTTACCGTTGCAAGTAAAGGAGCAGTCATGAGAAAAGACTCCTGGGCTCGATTTGAAAGCAAGTTTATTGTCCAGCCGACGGGCTGCTGGCTATGGCAGGCGGGGGATCAAAGGCGGATATGGCTCTTATGTCAGCGGAGGTCACAACCGAGGTGTTCAAGATTGCGCTCATCGGTGGGCTTGGATGTTTCTCAAGGGAGCCTTTCCGCCAGGAAAGATAGCGCATCACACCTGTGAGAACAAACTCTGTGTCAATCCTGAGCATCTGATTTGGACGACCCGATCAGAGCATCCGAAGCTGCACGATAACTGGGGAGTTCGATTAAGCCCAAGGATATGGCGTCGTGCGCACTGCGTGAACGGGCATGCGTACGACGAAATTAATACCTACCGAACCCCTGGGGGCTTGCGCCGCTGCCGGACTTGCATGCGCAACCAATCGCCTCGTGCACGAAAGCAAAGGAGTTAAAAGTAACGTGAACAAGCAGTCAACCCACGGCCATAACGAAGAAGCGCCGGTCTTGGCGTCGCTCCAGACCGAGGAGACCGCGCCGGGAGCGGAAGCGCCGGGAGCCGGCCAGCAGTGGCACGGCCGCTGGCTCTCGGGGTCGTGGAAGGTGCAGGTCACGACCCGCCCCAACCTGAACGTCCCGCGCCAGGTGCTCACCGAAACCGTCGTCACCGGCGGCTACTGCGAGTTGGTGGGTGAGCCAGCCGCCGCACCGACCCCGACGCCGGTTCCTACGCCCATCCCAACACCGACGCCTACTCCGACGCCGGTCCCGACCCCTACTCCCGGCCCAGTCCCGCCGACGCCGACGCCCGAGGGCACGCTCGGCTATGTGGCCTTCGACGCCAAGTCAACCGGCACCGGAGCGCAGGATAACCCCTGGACGATCATGGACGCGCTGACCGGGAAGCTCGCCTCAAAGCTTGCGGCGGGCGGCACCGTCTACCTCTTGCCGGGCACCTACCACGCGCCGCAGCTCGACAGCGAAGGCGTCGGCTACCTGATGACTGTCTCGGGCACGCCCGCGAAGCCGCTCGTGTTCCGTGCCGCGCCAGGCGCTCGAGCGATCATTGACGGCGGGCTGGCGTGGTGGGGCGGCAGTCATGACGTGTGGCTGCAGGATCTAGAGTTCATCGTCTCGGAAGCGAAGCCGTTCGGCACGAGCGGGAGCAACCCGTCACCGGCAGGCAGTCCTCGCGGCGGTATCCACGTCTACTCGGGTGGGGCAGGAAACAAGTGCATCAACTGCTTGCTCGGCGCACAGAACGATCAGCAGGGGAAGGGCAACCGGCAGGGAGCGTCGATCTGGCAGCCGTCCAGGGAGTTCGAGATGTACGGCTGCTGGATCGGTGATAACGGTTGGGTCGGGACAGACAGAGGCCACGGCCACGGCGCTTACATGCAGAACCCGCCTGGCAGCTACCGGAAGTATGCTCGAGAGAACATCTTCTGCCACCGCAACACGCGCAGCTACGCGGCGGGCCGCTACCAGTTCCACATCTATGGCGAGAGCCCGATGTTGAGCAATATCACCGCCGAAGGGAACGTCGTCATCGGCGGCGAGCCGAGCCTGTTCAGCGATGGCTTCTCTTCCTCACCGTCGGCGGGTCACGAGCTGATCGGGAACCTGTTCGCGGGTGGGCGGGTGCAAGTGGCTTCCTCGCCGGTGGCGCCGGCCAGGATCAGCCGCAACACCTGGTTCAACGGAACGCTGGAGATCGTGGGCGATGGGAGCGGGCAGATCGTGGACGGGAACCTGATCGTGCCGCCCTCGGCGAAGCCGACTACGCCGACTGTCTCGTTCCGGCCGAACAAGTACGACACGAACCGGGCGCATCTGGTCGTCACTGACTGGCAGAAGACGGGCCAGGTGAAGGCGCAGCTCACCGGGTGGGAAGGGCAGAGCGTGCGCTTACTCGATCCTACTGACCTGTGGGGGGCTCCTATCTTCGCGGGGAAGGTGCCTGCCGAGGGGCTCGCGGTTCCGGTAGGAAGCTACGGTGCAGCGGCGTTTGTGGTGGTCAAGGGATAGGCCAGGCGCAGGCGCTGGCGGAGGAGCGATGATGCCAAAGGTAGCCCCGATGAACGAGGAGGAGTGGAAAAAGGCGAGAGCCAAGCACCGCGAAGATATACGGCGCATCCCGACGTGGCAGCTAAAAATGTGGCTGGCGAACACTGACAGCGAATGGAAAGCAGCCCATTTCCGAGAGGAGCTTGCAGCGCGGGCACTGGTGGAGAGCGCCGAGGAGGGGTGAGGGGTGAGTGAGCGATGACTAGAGAGGAGTCCGACCTGATCAACTTTGGAACGATAGAAGAACTGCGCGAGTTAGCCGACCGATTGGCGAAGGAGCGCGACCACTGGAAGGAACAGGCGGAGTTAGCCAATCTCGACTGGATGTTGGCCGTCCAAAAACAGAAAGAGCACGGGTCAGGTGAGAGGGGTGAGGGGTGAGTGAGCGAATAAGCGACAAGCACGTTCTCGACATGATCACTGATTACTGTAGGCGAAGCCTGGACGCTGACCCGAGGCAGTGCATCTGCACTCGCTGGCTCAAAGACGGCCAGGAACGCACCAAGGCGGATTTGGATGAGCATCATCCTGCCTGCCCCGTACTGAAATCGAGAGAGTGGAGGCCACTCGTGGAGGATGGCCGGATGCCCCACGAGAGCTTCCTGTGGAGCTGGGATCGGAAGGCGGAATGAGAGCGGCTCCTGCGGGAGAATGCACCTGTGCGGGCTTCCGCGAGGATCTGTGCCCGCACTGCCAGGAGATGAACCTCTGGGCGCACGAGGTGCTATACGGGGCAGAGGATGAAGGTGACGACGAGGTAGGCCGGGATGATGACGACGGCTACGATAGAGACCCCGAAGACTGGGTTAGCTGGTTAGGCCAGGCGCCGTTGTGGCTGACGTAATGCGCGTTATCGGAACTTGACTGGTTAAATACAAAGCAAGCGAGGGGCTAGCACAAAATGACGGGTGAAACAGAGGTAGTCGAGGACTGCGGCCACCCCATCCTTGACACCATAGGTAATATGGCCGTGCGACTGATGGAGTTAACTCGCGAGCGGGATACAGCCCTAAAGCAGACTAGCCGCCTGCGAGATGCAGTTGAGGCTGTCCTGATGTTCCATTCTGCTGGCCCGTGGGACACGCAGAAGCTACTGAAGTGGGATAGACATACCGGCTGCGCGGAGGCCACTACCAAGGGATTGTGTGACGTGCTGCGGAAGGCGCTGGAGGCGGAATGAGCTACTTCAATGACGAGCAACTCGGACACCTGCGGTTCCTTGACTCGCTCAAGCCAGAAGAGAAGTGTGACTGCGGGTGGTCAAAGCGCGGCGAGTGCTTCGGCCAGTGTTGGGGAGACGAAAGCAAGGGCGGCGCGAAGCCACGGTTGACGGGCGACAGCTTACAGTCGTCCCCGTAACATAACCTGAGTTATCGGAACTTGACTGGTTAAATAGCTGCCAAGGAGAGAACTATGCCGATCCCTGAACCGCTGACAGACGCTGATAGATACGACGCTGCGATTGAGACCGGGGCTGATCTGCTCAAAGAGAACCTCGAACTCAAGGCCAAGGTGCGCCGTCTTCGGGATGCATTGGAGGCAGTGCTGATGTTCCACTCTGCGGGTCCGTGGGGTGTGCAACAGCAGTTGAAGTGGGACCGGCTAACCGGCTGCGCCGAGCCCACCACTAAAGGTCTCTGCGACGTGGTGCGAAAAGCCCTGGAGCCTACCGCAGCGCCTACCGCCCCGCCAGGTGGGCAGGAGGAGGACGCATGAGCGAGCACCTGGTCTATCGCGCCCAGGATTGGGCCACTATCTCCAGCGATCTGCCGCCGACGCGGCCGTTCACGCATCACCTGCGCAACAAGGCGAAAGCCGCGACGGATCGTTTCGGGCCTGACTATCCATTCGCGGAGACGGTCCACCCTGATACCGCCGTCGATATCAAGAAGATCGCGCATCTCAAAGGAATTGAGACAGCGTCTGGCGGGCAGGAGGAATGAGGAGTGATCAGAAAAGCCGACTTGAACCTATGCATCGTGTTAGCAGGTGCCTTGCTCCTGGGATCTCTCTGGGGCGAGCGTTTCATCAGCGTCGACGCCGCAAACAGCGCGAGCAAGGCCACTAGAAGCCGCTCACAGCCTCCGCAGGGGTCTGCTGCTCCTTCCGCCGCTTCGAGCTATGATGTACCGATCTCGGGCTCGGTGCTCGATAGCATCGGACGGCGGCTGACGATCTCGGGAACCGTCCATCTGGAGTTGGCCGAGCCCTCGCCGGTTCCGGTGCCACCGCCGGTCGGGATTACGTTCGGCGGCATCGTGGACAGCTTTGGGACGCCGGTAACGCAGGCGACGGCAGGCAAGGTGCTGTTCCTCAAAGGCGCGGGCTTCCCGATGACGAGCGACGTGCCGCCCGTGTCGCCTTCCTCGCTGCGCCTCTCGATTGCCGATCACAGCCTGATCGTGAGCGCGTGGACGCATACCTCAGTGATGTTCTCGATCCCAAATACCTTCAGCGATACGCTCACCGCGCCAGTCACCGGAAAATTCTCCGTGTGGAGGCAGCAAGCGGGTCAGTGGCAGTTGCTTGGCAGCGGCGGCACTCTGACGATCCTGCCGTCGCCGCGAGTGGGCGCACCGCGCCGGTGATGGGGTTCTACTCGCCGCGCACCCGCCGGGGAGAGCGTGCTTATAACGCGAAGCTCACCGACGCGCAGGCGGAAGAAGCGCGGCGGTTGTGGGCGGAGGAGGACCACACGCTGAAGCAGATCAAGGCGCGGTTGGAGCTTCAGTGCAGCATTCCGACCCTCTGGAGAGTGGTCACGGAGAAGCGCTACAAAAAGACAGGTTGACGTTTACCGAATGTTGCCGTGTAGATTGGGGGTTGAGTGTAACCATCGTTCTATGAACCCCTTCGCATGGGCGGCCTTCCTGCAGGGGAAGGCCGTTTTTTCGTTGGGAGTGGAGAGAGCCTGTGCATCCGACTCCGCTCGACGACCGATTGGCATGGCAGGCAGCTATCGACGCGTGGCGAAAGATGCTGCCACCGTCGCCTGTTCCTGACTTCCTGACCGGCGTCGTGCCTCGTCCTCCCGATCCCCGCGACTGGGAAGCGCACCGCGATCCCAAGATCGCCCAGAACCTGATGGTCGGCGCTCCCGAGTCAGGCGACCTGCTGCAATACATCAAGGGCGCTCCGCTCAATCAGGGCGCGATTGGCTCGTGCTGCTCGCATACCGCCGCGCACGGTCAGTCGGTCTTCCAGCAGGAAGAGGAAGGCATCTGGCGCTACTTCGACGCGCCGCGCATCCATTCCGAGACAGGCCCGATCAATCAGGGGCGCTTCCCCGAGGACGTACTGAAATACGGCCGCGACCGGGGCTTTCCGGTTGCTAACGGCGAGCAGCGGTTCTTCGTCGAAGCCTGGGCGTATGTGAACAAAGATGCCCTGTGGGATGCGACGATCATCGCGGCGTTGATGGCCGGGAAGCCACCCTGGCTCTCGTTTCTGATCCCCTCGAACTACTCATGGGAATGCTCCGGGGATATGACGCAGGGGTATCATGAGAACCTGATCGTCGGCTGGCGTCCAGGCGCGAAGCTCTGTTTCAACTCCTGGGGCAGTGGCTTCGGTCATAACGGGCTTTGCTGGGTGCCGGATGCCTACCTAAAACAGGCGAATTTTCAAAACGGCCTTTGTGTCGTGGTCGTCCCGGTAGACCAGCGGGCCGCGCCAACGCCGAATCCGGTGCCGATCCCGACTCCCACTCCTACGCCCACACCTACCCCAACGCCAACACCGACGCCAAACCCTATGCCCAATCCCGACTTCGTTTCCGAGGTCCTGCGCCTCACGAACGCCGCACGTACGCAGGCAGGACTTCAGCCGTTGAAGCTCCACCCGGCGCTCACCAAAGCCGCGCAGGACTACGCGCTCCTGATGGGCCAGAAGAACCATTACGGCCACGAGGGACCGGACGGATCGACGCCGATCCAGCGAATGACGGCAGCGGGACTACCGAGCGGCTGGACGAATTGGGGTGAGAACATCGCGGCAGGGCAGTCCGATCCGAGCGCGGCACCCGGTAAGACCGGGGCCTGGCAGGTGAGTGCGATCCAGAACGGCGTGATCCTGACGCCGGACGAGGACCAGCAACAGCACCAGGCTCCTGGCGGTTCGATGACCGACTGGATGAACAGCCCTGGACATCGGGCGAATATCCTCTTTCCTGCCTTCACTCACTTCGGAGTCGGATACGCCCAGGTTCCCGGTTCACAATACGTCAATTATTGGACCGTAGATTTCGTCAGGCTACCGGACAGCACACCGACCCCAGAGCCGACCCCGGAGCCGCTCCCAACGCCTACACCGACTCCTGTGCCTACGCCCACTCCTACACCGACTCCCACCCCGTCACCGACCCCTCCTTCCTCGGTGACGGTGGTGGGCTCTTTGGCAGGTGGCGGGCTGGAGTTCGTAAAGCCGGGTCTCAATCTGACCGCTGTCGGTGGCGGCTTTACGGGCACGCTGCTGGTGCAGAACGTGACGCCGGGCCCGAACCCGGACCCAGGCCCCGAGCCCGAGCCACAGCCGCAGCCGGGACCGGAGCCCGAGCCGAACCCGACGCCAGGTGATCTGACGGTCGAGTTATCGCTGATCCGTGACCCGAGGCGCGGGCTCTTGGCGGGGGTGAAGGTGACGGGTGCGGAAGAGATCCCGGCGACGCTCTCCTGGGACGTGGGTGGGACGCTCCCGGCACAGGTGCTGGTGAACGGGGGGCAGGTCTGGGGGCGGCTTTCAGGCGTATCGAGCGGTCAGGAGGTCACCGTGACAGCGACACAAGGGATACACCGTGGCAGCTCGACGAAGGCCGCTCCTTAGGTGCGCATGGTGC
>Ga0207670_10000103_pt1 | contig 58059 bp, 44 predicted proteins | sample KBSS23HmetaG_FD_184339 | JGI IMG/M metagenome (GOLD analysis project Ga0207670, IMG submission 184339) | Switchgrass rhizosphere microbial communities from Kellogg Biological Station, Michigan, USA - KBS S2-3H metaG (SPAdes) (version 2) | ecosystem: Host-associated > Plants > Roots >...
GCGCCGTGCGCCGGATCGCGTCGGGCACCTACGCCGCCGGTGTGCACCCGTTCGACATCGAGCGGGGCGGGCTGCCCGCGGGCATCTACTGGTTGCAGTTGCGCAGCGGGGGCGAGGTACGCTTCACGCGCTTCGCCGTGCTGCCGTGACCAGGTGCGCATGAGCCTCGTCACCGACCGGCCGGGGCCGCCCGCCTCGGGGCGTCGGGGGCCGGCGGCCCCGCGGCTTCGCGGGGCCTGCCCGGTGACGCACCTGCTCGGGAACGGCCGCTACTCGGTGTGGCTCACCGAGGCGGGGATGGGGCGCTCGAGCTGGCAGGGCGAGGCGCTCACCCGCTGGGCGGGCGACCGCGTCGAGGACGCGGATGGCTGGCGGTTCTGGCTCCGCGACCTGGACCTGGGTCGCGCGTGGACCGTGACGCCCTCGCGCGCGCCGGCGCGCGGCGCGTTCAGCTCCGAGCCGGGTCTGCTGGCGTGGACACGGCGCGAACACGGCATCGAGTCGCGGCTCGAGGTCTGCGTCGCGGCCGGGCGCGACGCCGAGCTCCGCACGCTCACGCTGCGCAACCACACCGACCGGCCGCGCCTGCTCGATGTCACCGGCTGCGTCGAACTCGTGCTCCACGACCCGGCAGCGGACGCCTCGCACCCCGCGTTCTCGAAGCTGTTCGTGCAGACGGCGTGGGACGGCGCGCGCGGAGCGCTCACGGCCTCGAGGCGCCCGCGCTCGCCCGAGGAGCGTCACGCGGTCGTGGCGCACGCCCTGGTGGGCGAGGGCGTGCTCGAGTGGGAGACGGATCGCGCGCAGTTCCTCGGTCGCGGCCGGAGTACTGCCCGGCCGGCGGCGCTCGCCACGCGACGCCCGCTCACGGGGAGCGTCGGCAACGTGCTCGACCCGGTGTTCGCGCTCCGCCGGCGGGTGACGTTCGCCCCCGGTGAGTCGCGTCGCTGGACGTTCGTGCTCGCCGCGGGCGAGACGCACGCCGCAGCGCTGGCGACGCTCGACGCGCTCGCGGGAGCGGACGCGATCGAGGCCGCGGGCGAAGAGGCGCGGCAGGCCGCCCGCCAGCGGCTCGAGCGCTCGGGGCTAACGCTCGAGGACGCCGACGTCGCTGCGTCGCTGGCCGGCGCGCTGCTCTACGGGAACCCGGGACTCCGCGCGCCGGAGGACGTGCTGCGCTCGGCGGGCGACGACGCTGCCGCGCGCGCCGCACTCGGCCTCGACCGCGCGACGAACCTGGTCGTGGTCCGTTTCGACGAGCCGGGGGCGGGGGAGAGCTGGGAGCGGCTCCGCCGCGCGCTCGGCCACTGGCGCCAGCACGGCATCGACGCGGCGCTCGTGGCCGTGGGCGGGACGCCGGAGTACCGCGAGGCCGAGCCCGGCGTCATCGTGGCCGGCGTACTCGATCCCTCGGCGCGCCGCGCGCTCGAAGCGGGCGCGGCGATCGTCGCCCGCGAAGCGACGCACGCGCTGCTCCACTCGCCGGCGCCGGCCGATGCGGCCGACGATGCGGCCGCCGCGGGCCGCGGCGGCACCACCGAGAACCCGGGCGGGGATCAGCGCCCATCGGCGCGGCCGCTCAAGCGCCGCGGCCCGCGGCGCGAGCGCGAGACGCTCGCGTTCGACAACGGCTACGGCGGCTTCGCACCCGGCGGACGCGAGTACGTGGTGCACGTGGATCCGCTCCGGCGCGGCAACCACGGGAGTGGTCCCGGGTCCGGGCACCGCCTGCCGCCGCTCCCCTGGGTGAACGTCATCGCCAACCCGCGCTTCGGCACGCTCGTGAGCGAGACCGGCGCCGGCTTCACCTGGAGCGGGAACAGCCGCGAGCACCGGCTGACGCCGTGGTCCAACGATCCGCTGCTCGACCCGCACGGGGAGGCCCTGTTCGTCGAGGACCTGGCGAGCGGTGCCGCGTGGTCGCCCACACCCGGGCCGCTTCCGCATCCCGCGGCCTACGAGGTTCGCCACGGCCTCGGTCACACGACGTTCCGGCTCGAGGCGGAATCGCTCGAGCACGAGACGCGCGTCGCGGTCGACGCCGAGGCGCCGGTGAAGCACGTGCGCGTTCGGATCACGAACCGCGACGAGGTGGGTCGCGAGCTGTCCCTGACGGCGTTCGCGTCGCTGGTGCTCGGCTCGAGCGCGCGCGCTGCTCGTCGCGTCGTGACCGAGCACGATGCGCGCTCGGGCGCGCTCCTGGCGCGCAACCCCGCCGCGGGCGACTGGCACGACGCGGTGGCGTTCGCGCGCGTGGTGACACCGCCGGGCGCCACGGTGACGTGGACCACCGACCGCGCTGCGTTCGTCGGCTCCGGCGGCGAGCTGGCGCGGGCGCGCGCGCTCGGCGCGCCGGGCGTGTTCGACGGCGCCACGGGCGCGACGCACGACGCCTGCTTCGCCTGGCGAGTGTCGTTCGCGCTCGCGCCGGGCGAGACGCGCGACGTGGCGTTCGTGCTCGGCGAGGGCGCCGACATCGTCGAGGCCCGCGAGCTGCTCGCGCGCTTCGCCACGCCGCAGGCGGTCGAAGCGTCGGCGGTGGTCGCATGCGAGCGCTGGGACGAGCTCGTCTCGCGCGTCCGCATCGAGACCCCCACGCCCGAGCTGGACCTGATGGTGAACGGCTGGCTGCCGTACCAGACGCTCAGCTGCCGGCTCTGGGGGCGCTCGGCGTTCTACCAGTCGGGCGGCGCGTTCGGGTTCCGCGACCAGCTCCAGGACGCGCTGGGACTGCTGATGCTCGCGCCGGAGCTGGCCCGCGAGCAGATCCTGCTGAACGCGCGGCACCAGTTCGTGGAGGGCGACGTGCTCCACTGGTGGCACCCGGCGCCCGACCCCTCCGGACGCAACGTCGGCCGCGGCATGCGCACGCGGTTCGCCGACGACCTGCTGTGGCTGCCCTATCTCACGGCCACGTACATCCACGCGACCGGCGACGAGGACGTGCTCGACGCGATGGAGAGCTTCGTGCTCGCGCGCGCGCTCGCGGCGGGTGAGGACGAGGCGTACCTGTCACCGGAGCGCACCGCGACGTCGGCCACGCTCTACGAGCACGCGGCGCGCGCGATCGAGCGCTCGCTGCGCGTGGGCGTTCACGGGCTGCCGCTGTTCGGCTGCGGCGACTGGAACGACGGCATGAACCGCGTCGGCCGCGAGGGCCGGGGCGAGAGCGTGTGGATGGGCTGGTTCCTCGCGAGCCTGCTCGAGGACTGGGCGGCGTTCGCCGAGGCGCGTGGCGAGCGCGACCGCGCCGCGCGCTGGCGCGCCCATCGCGCGGCGCTCGCCGCGGCGCTCGAGCGCGAGGCCTGGGACGGCGAGTGGTATCGCCGCGGCTGGTACGACGACGGCGCGCCGCTCGGCTCGCGCACGAGCGACGAGTGCCGGATCGACGCGCTGGCGCAGGCGTGGTCCGTGCTCACCGGGCTCGCCCCGCCCGCTCGCGCCCAGCAGGCCATGCGCTCGCTCGAGGACCACCTGATCTCCGAGCCCGACCGGTTGATCCGGCTCCTCGCGCCGCCGTTCCAGGACACGCCCCACGATCCCGGCTACATCAAGGGCTACGTGGCCGGCGTGCGCGAGAACGGCGGGCAGTACACGCACGCCGCGCTGTGGGTGGTGCGCGCGTTCGCCGAGCTCGGCCGCCGCGACCTCGCCGCAAGGCTCCTGACCATGTTGAGCCCCGTGGCTCATGCAAAGGCCGCCGAGCCCGCGAGGCGATACAAAGCCGAGCCCTACGTCGTGGCCGCGGATGTCTACGGCGTGGCCCCGCACGTCGGACGCGGCGGCTGGACGTGGTACACGGGCTCGTCGGGTTGGATGTACCGTGTCGCGCTGGAATCCGTGCTCGGGGTGACACTCGAGCGCGGCCGGGTGCTGGTCGTCCGGCCCTGCATCCCGGACGAGTGGCCCGGCTATACGCTCACGTGGCGGCCGCCGGGCCGGGAGGGCATGCTCGTGGAGATCGTGGTCCGCAATCCCCACGCCTGCAGCGCCGCCGTGGTCAGCGCCACGCTCGACGGCGTGGAGCTGTCGGTGCGCGACGGGAACGTGCGCGCGCCGCTGCCCCGCGACGGACAGGGCACGCATCGCATCGAGGTCGAGCTCGGGCCCGCGGGCTCGCGCTAACGCGATGGCCAACATCAAGGACGTGGCCCGCGAGGCGGGCGTGTCGGTGGCGACCGTGTCGCGCGTCTTCAACGACAGCGGGCGCGTGAACGAGGAGACCCGTCGTCGCGTGCGCGCGGTGGCGGAGAAACTCCGCTTCTGGCCCAACGGCGTGGCGCGGAGCCTGATCCTGAACCGCACGCACGCGATCGGCGTGCTGCTCCCCGATCTCCACGGCGAGTTCTTCTCCGAGGTCATCCGCGGCGTGGACCTGGCCGCGCGGCGCGAGGGCCTGCACGTGCTGGTGAGCAGCTCGCACTCGGACACGCGTGAGCTGGTGGCGGCGCTGCGCGCCATGCGCGGGCGCATCGACGGGCTCATCATCATGGCCCCCGAACCCGAGTCGATCCCGGCGATCCGCGCGAACGCATGGGACTGCCCGGTCGTGCTGCTGGGCCCGGGCGGCGAGACGCACGATTTCGACACGGTGGCGCTCGCGAACTACGAGGGCGCCTACGCCGTGGTGCGCCACCTGCAGCGCCTCGGCCACCGCCGCGTCGCCACGCTCACCGGCCCGCCCGGCAATCGCGACGCCCAGCAGCGGCTCGAGGGCTACCGGGCGGCCATGCGCGCGGGGGGCGTCGCGCACACGCGCGCGCTCGAGGTGCGCGGCGACTTCACCGAGCCCTCGGGCTACCAGGGCGCCCAGGCCGTGCTGCAGATGAAGCCGCGGCCGACCGCGCTGTTCGTGGCGAACGACGTCATGGCCGTGGGCGCGCTGGGCGCATTGCGCGAAGCGGGCCTCCGGTTGCCTCGCGACCTGGCGGTGGCGGGCTTCGACGACATCGCGCTCGCGCGACATCTCACGCCGCCGCTCACCACCGTGCACGTGGATGCCTACCAGCTCGGCGAGCGCGCGCTCCAGCGACTGCTCCGTCGCGACGCCGGGGAGCCGGCGCCGGGGCGCTCGCACGAGGTGCTCCCGACGTGGCTCGTGGTGCGCGCCTCCTGCGGCGCGACGCCGAGCGAGGGCCGGCGCGCGAGCGACGCGCCCGTCCGGCGCGCGAGTGCGAGCCGGCCGGCCGCGCGCGGACGCCGGCCCGCGCGCCCAGCGATCAGGAAGAAGCGGAAGGCTGCTTCGTGATCGCTCGCGGCCGGGCGTCGCTCGTGGGGCTCGCCGCGCTGCTCGGCCTCGGCGTGTTCGCACGCGTGGGGGAGACCGCGGTGACGCCAGGTGGACCCGCCGGCGTGGCCGGCGAGCTCACCGAGGCGAAGCTCACGCCCGCGCAGCGCGCGTTCGTCGACACGCTCGAGCGGCGCACGTTCCACTTCTTCTGGGACCTCGCCGACAGCGCGACGGGCCTGATGCCCGACCGCTGGCCGGCGCAGACGTTCATCAGCATCGGGGCGACCGGCTTCGCGCTCACCGCGTACCCGATCGGCGCCGAGCGCCGCTACGTCACCCGCGAACAGGCGGCGGCGCGCACGCTCAAGACACTGGACTTCCTGTGGACCTCGCGGCAGGACACAGCGCGCGTCGGATCAACGGGTTACAAGGGGTTCTTCTATCACTTTGTGAGCTTCGGGACCGGCGCGAGGTTCAGGGACGTGGAGCTGTCGAACATCGACACCGCGCTGCTCTTCGCGGGGATGCTCTTCTGCCAGTCGTACTTCGACGGCGGCGGGAAGACCGAGCGCAGGATCCGCGCGCTCACCGACTCGCTGGTGCTGCGCGCCGACTGGGCGTGGTTCAAGGCGCGGCCGCCGCTGCTCTCGCTCGGATGGTCGCCGGAGGAAGGGTTCCTGCCCTACGACTGGCGCGGCTACAACGAGACCATGATCCTGTTCGTCCTGGCGCTGGGCTCGCCGCGCCACGGCGTGGGCATCGACACCTACAAGGGTTACACCGCGGGCTACAAGTGGGGGAGCTTCCAGGGCCAGGAGTATCTCGGGTTCGCGCCGCTCTTCGGCCACCAGTACACGCACGTGTGGGTGGACTTCCGCCACATCGCCGATGACTTCATGCGCGCGAAGACCATCGACTACTTCGAGAACTCCCGGCGCGCGACGTACGCCCAGCGCGCGTACGCGATCGCGAACCCGTCCCGGTTCAAGGGTTACGGCGCAGACGTCTGGGGCCTCACGGCGTGCGATGGGCCTTTGGATGGCAAAGTGACCGTGAGTGGTCGCGAGCGCGAGTTCCACTCCTACGAAGCTCGCGGTGCCTCGCACGATCGCGTCACCGACGACGGCACGATCGCGCCCACGGCCGCGGGTGGCTCGATGCCGTTTGCGCCCGAGATCTGCCTGCCGGCGCTGATGGCCATGAAGGAGCGCTACGGCGACCACGTGTTCCGCAAGTACGGCTTCATCGACGCGTTCAATCCCACGCTGGACCAGCCCATGAAGACACCGGCCGGCGCGATCGTGCCCGGCGTCGGCTGGTTCGACGACGACTACCTCGGGATCGACCAGGGCCCCATCCTCGCCATGCTCGAGAACTGGCGGTCCGGCCTGATCTGGAAGCACACGCGCAATAACATCCACATCCGACGGGGGCTGAAGAACGCCGGGTTCACCGGCGGCTGGCTCGAGTACTGGCGCAATCGCAGCATGGGCGGACGATGAGGCGGGCGGCCGCGGTCTCGATGCTGGCCGCCCTGGTGGCCTCGCTCACGGTCGTGCTCGCGGGTTGTGCGGCCTCGCGCCCGGGTCCGGTGACGCTGCGCATGTGGGCGATGGGACGTGAGGGTGAGGTCGTGGGCGAGCTGGCGCGCGACTTCGAGCGCGCGCACCCCGGCATCCACGTCGAGGTGCAGCAGATCCCGTGGACCGCGGCGCACGAGAAGCTGCTCACGGCGCACGTCGGTGGCTCGCTGCCCGACGTGGGCCAGCTCGGCAACAGCTGGATCTCCGAGTTCGGGACGCTGAAAGCGCTGATGCCGCTCGACCCCTGGCTCGCGCGCGGCGGGCTCACGCGCGACGACTACTTCGGCGGCATCTGGGACACGAACGTGCTCGATGGCGTCACGTACGGCGTGCCGTGGTACGTGGACACAAGACTTCTTTTCTACAGGAAAGACATGCTCGCCCGGGCGGGCTACGCGTCCATGCCGACGGATTGGAAGGGCTGGAAAGAGTGCTTGAGGGCCTTGAAGCAAAGAGGCGGCCCCGGGCACTACGGCATCTTCCTGCCCACGAACGAGTGGATGACGCCCGTGGTGCTGGGACTCCAGTCGGGCTCGCCGCTCCTGGCCGACGGCGGCACGCGCGGTGCGTTCCGCGAGCCGGAGTACCGGCGGGCGTTCGAGTACTACCTGGGCATGTTCCGCGAGGGGCTCGCGCCCGCGATCGGCTTCAACGAGATCGCGAACAAGTACCAGGAGCTCGCCCGCGGCACGTTCGCGATGATGGTGACCGGACCGTGGGAGCTGGGCGAGTTCACGCGCCGGCTGCCGGACTCGCTCCAGTCGCAGTGGTCCACGGCCGTGATGCCGGGACCCGACGGGCCGGGGGCGTCGTTCGCCGGCGGTTCGTCGCTGGTGATGTTCCATGGCACGAAGCACCCGGACGAGGCTTGGGAGCTGGTGAAATTCCTTTCCGAGCCGGCTCAGCAGGTGCGGTTCTGGCGCCTGACCGGCGATCTCCCGGCCCGGCGCGAGGCGTGGGCCGACACGGCGCTCACGGCCGATGCGCGCACGCGCGCGTTCGGCGAGCAACTCACCCGCACCGAACCCTGCCCGATGGTGCCGGAATGGGAGGAGATCGCGACGCGCGTGTACGAGCAGGCCGACCGCGCCATCCGCGGCGCCACGTCGGCCGACTCGGCGCTCGCCACGCTCGACCGGCTCGTGGACAAGATGCTCGAGAAGCGCCGCTGGATCGCGTCGCGGCGGGCGGCGGGGACCCGCCGCTCGTGACCACGCTGCTCGCGGGCCGCCAGGCGCGCACCGGGTTGGCGCTCGCGCTGCCCTCGGTCGCGCTGATCCTGGTGTTCTTCTGGGGACCGGTGCTTTACGGGTTGTGGCTCAGCCTCACCGACTTCGACGTCTACGCCATCGCCGACCCCTCGACCGCGCGCTTCATCGGGCTGGGGAACTACGCTCATGCGTTCGTCGAGGCCGATTTTTGGAACGCGCTGCGCATCACGCTCGTCTACGCGCTCGTGGGTGCGCCGGTCTCGGTCGCGGTGTCGCTCGCCGCGGCGCTGCTCGTGGACGCGAAGACCACGCGCTGGAAGCCGTTCTTCCGCGCGATCTACTTTGCACCCGTCGTCACGACGCTCGTCGCCGTGGCGATCGTCTGGCGCTATCTCTATCAGCCCCAGTACGGGCTCGTGAACGCGCTGCTCGGGAAGCTCGGGATCGCGCGCGTGGACTGGCTCGGCGACCCGCACTGGGCGCTGCCCGCCATCCTGGTGCTCGCGGTGTGGAAGAACTTCGGCTACAACCTGCTGATCTTCGTCGCCGGCCTGCAGAACGTCCCGCGCGAGCTCCACGAGGCCGCTGAGCTGGACGGCGCGAGTGGCTGGCAGCGCTTCTGGAACGTGACGCTGCCGGACCTGGCGCCGGTGTTCCTGTTCGTGAGCGTCACCACGGTCATCAATTACTTCCAGCTCTTCGCCGAGCCCTACGTGATGACGCAGGGAGGCCCTCTCAAGAGCACCACGAGTCTCGTGCTGCTCATGTATGAGCAGGGCTTCCGCTGGTGGCGGCTGGGCTACGCTGCCGCGCTGGCGTTCATCCTGTTCGCGGTCATCCTCGCCGCCACGGCGGTCCAGATGCGGCTCCAGCAGCAGGAGCGCCGGGCATGAAGCTCAAGCCCGGCGCGCTGGTCCTCAATGCCGTCCTCATCGCAGGCGCGGCGCTCACGGTGGCGCCGCTGCTGTGGATGCTCTCCGCCTCGCTCATGCCCACGGGACAGGCGAACTCGACGCCCCCGTCGCTGCTGCCGAGCCGCGTGACGTTCGAGCACTACTTGGAACTGTTCACCCATTTGAATCTCGCTCGCGCGTTCGCAAACAGCCTGTTCGTCTCCGTGTTCGGCACGCTGGCGACGCTGGTGACGAGCAGCATGGCGGGCTACGCGTTCGCGAAGCTCAGATTCCCGGGCCGCGAGGCGCTGTTCCGGCTGTTGCTGACGGCCATGCTTGTACCCGCGCAGGTCGGGATGCTGCCGTTGTTCTTGATGCTGAAACAAATGGGGCTCGTGAACACCTACGGCGGCGTGCTGGTGCCGTGGCTCGCGAGCGTGTTCGGCATCTTCCTGGTCAGGCAGGTCGCACAAGCCATTCCGGACGACCTGCTCAACTCGGCGCGGCTGGATGGCGCGGGGGAGTGGCGGATCTATCGTTCGATCGTGCTCCCCAATCTCGGGCCCGTGCTCGCAACGCTCGCCGTGTTCGTGTTCATGTCGTCCTGGAACGACTTTCTCTGGCCCCTGGTGATCTTGTCGGATGACCGCCGATACACGCTTCCGGTCGCGCTTGCGAGCCTGGTGGGTGAGCACGTGCAGGACACCGAGTTGATGATGGCCGGCGCCGTGGTCACCGTGCTCCCGGTGCTGGCGTTGTTCGTGGTGCTCCAGCGCTGGTACATCCGCGGCGTGATGGCGGGGAGCGTCAAGGGTTGAGGCTCGCCGCGACGCTGCTGCTGCTCGCGACGCCGGCGTTCGCCGTGCCACCCGCGGGCCCGGCGGTGCTCGACGACTTCGAGACCTCGTCCGCGTGGAGCGCGGTGCCCGCGAGCGGCGTGACGATGAAGCTCGCCGCCGAGCCCGGGCCCCACGGCAACGCGCTGCGCGTGGACTTCGACTTCCACGGCGGGGGCGGCTACGCCGTGCTGCATCGGAAGCTCGATCTCGACCTGCCCGAGAATTTTAGATTTGAGTTCAAGATTCGAGGCGAGACAGCACCACAGAACCTGGAGCTCAAGCTCATCGATGACTCCGGTGAGAACGTGTGGTGGTTGAACCGCGTCAACCACGAGTACCCGCTCGCGTGGAGCACGGACCGCGTGCGCAAGCGCCAGATCTCGTTCGCGTGGGGACCGAAGGGCGGCGGAGAGCTGCGGCATGTGGCGGCGCTCGAGTTCGCGATCACGGCGGGCTCGGGTGGGAAGGGCACGGTGTGGTTCGACGATCTGACGATCGTGCCCATGCCCGTGGCCGACGTGCCGGCGGCTCCCGTGGCGTCGGCCAGCTCGTTCGTGCGCGGGCACGAGGCGGAGTTCGCCGCGGACACGCTCGCGAGCACCTGGTGGGAGAGCCGCTCCGGCGATCGCGCGCCCACGCTGACGCTGGACCTGGGGACGTCGCGGGAGTTCGGCGGGCTCGTGCTCGACTGGCGGCCCGGGAAGCACGCGACCGACTACGACATCGAGTTCGACGACGGCGATGGCAGGTGGCGCACGGTGCGCGAGGTGCGTGGCGCCGACGGAGCGCGCGACTGGCTGGATCTTCCGGAGAGCGAGACACGGCGCGTTCGACTGAACCTGAAGGCGAAGCCGGCCGGGACCGTGGCGCTCACGGGCGTGCGCGTGATGCCGCTCGAGTGGGCGGAGACGCCGAACGCGTTTCTCTCGGCGGTCGCGCGAGAGAGTCCGCGGGGGCACTACCCGCGCGGGTTCCTCGGGGAACAGAGCTACTGGACGGTCGTGGGTGTCGATGGCGCCCGCGAGGAGGCGCTCGTGGACGAGGACGGGCGCGTGGAGGTGGGGAAGGGGCAGTGGTCGCTGGAGCCGTTCGTCGTGACGACACAAGGGCTGGAGACGTGGGCGCGCGGGCTCCCACCGTTGGCAGTCCAAGTCCACGATGGCCTCCCGATACCGGAGATCGCGACTTGGCCATTGGTGCAGGTCACGAAGGGCCCACAGCCGGTCCGGCTCACTGTAATCGCGTTCGCGCGTGGACAGCCCGGTGCTTCGGAGCTCGTTGTGCGCTACCGCTTGGACTACTCCGACGAGGGCCCTGGCCGTGCCGGACTGGTCGTCGCGGTTCGGCCGTTCCAAGTGAACCCGCCGAGCCAGTTCCTGAACATCTCCGGCGGTGCCGCCCGCATCCGCTCGCTGCGGCGCGCGGGCGACGAGCTGGTCGTGAACGACGCGCAGCGACTGCGCTCGAGCCCGCAGCCGCGGTCCGTCGGGATGATGAGATTCGACGAGGGCGACTTCGTCGCCCGGCTCGCCGCGGCTTCGGTCCCCAATCGGGATTCTCTCACCGACGCCACCGGTCGCGGCTCCGCGGCGCTCCAGTGGACCTTCGAATTCAACGGCCCCGGCGTCGTCGAGGTCGATGTCCGCGTCCCCCTCCACGACGGCCTCGAGTCGTTGCTGCCGTTCTCGGCTGCGGACGCGGAGCGCTGGCAACAGGAGGAAGAACGTCGTTGGCAGGCCCTCATCGGCAATCCGTTGCTGCTGGGGTCTGCGACGAAGTTGAACGACATCTCCGCAACGCTCCACGCCCAGCTCGCGTACGTCCTCGTCAACCGCGACAGCGCCGGCATCCAGCCCGGGTCGCGCTCGTATGAGCGCTCGTGGATCCGGGATGGCGCACTCACGTCGAGCGCGCTGCTCCATGCTGGCATGGCGCAGCCGGTGAAAGAGTTCCTGCTCTGGTACGCCGACCACCAGTACGCTGATGGCAAAGTGCCCTGCTGCGTCGATCATCGCGGCTCGGACCCCGTGCCCGAGAACGACAGCCATGGTGAGTTCGTGTTCCTGGCCGCCGAGTACCTGCGGCTCACCGGCGATCGCGAGACTGCCGAGCGGGTCTATCCACACGTCAGGGCGGCTGTCGCCTACCAGGACACGCTCCGCGCCCAGCGCCGCACGCCGGAGTGGCGCAAGCCCGAAAACGCGCCCTACTACGGGCTGCTGCCGCCTTCCATTAGTCACGAGGGCTACTCGGCGAAGCCGATGCACTCGTACTGGGATGACTTGTTCGCATTGAGAGGCTACAAAGATGCAGTCTGGCTGGCGCAGCAGCTGGGCAAGAAAGACGACGCGAAATGGATGGCGAAGAGCCGGGACGAGTTCGCGCGCGATTTCTCCCGGGCTGCGATCGCCGCGATGAAAGCGCACAAGATCGACTACATCCCGGGCTGCAGCGACCTGGGTGACTTCGACGCCACGAGCACGACGATCGCGCTGAGTCCCGTCCAGGCGGGCGCGGTCCTGCCCGAGAGCGCGCTCGTGCGCACGTTCGAGCGCTACTGGGAGTACTTCCAGCGTCGGCGCGATGGCCGCGAGGCCTGGGACGCGTTCACGCCGTACGAGATGCGCAATATCGGGGCGTTCGTGCGGCTGGGCTGGCGGGAGCAGGCGAACGAGCTGCTCGACTGGTTCATGCTCTTTCGCAGGCCCGCCGGCTGGCGGCAGTGGGCAGAGGTCGTGGATCACGATGAGCGCCACGCCCGTTTCATCGGCGACATGCCGCACACGTGGGTGGGCACGGACTTCGTGCGTTCGGTCATGGACATGCTCGCGTACGAGCGTGAGAGCGACAGCACCCTGGTGCTGTGCGCCGGGATCCCGGAGAAGTGGACCGCCGACGGGCGTCTGAAAGTCGACGGCCTGCGGACTCGCTGGGGCACGCTCGCGTACACGCTTGGCCGAAAGGGCGACGCCCTGCGCCTCACGCTCGACAGCTCTGCGCTTCGGGTGCCGCCCGGCGGCATCGAGTTCGCGCCGTCACTGCCGCCTCGCAGCTCGCACGCCTGGATCGGGCCGCCCGCGACCCAGGTCGGCGCCCGGTTCGTGAAGCTCGACGCCGATGGCCGCTACCGCTGGCGCCCCTCCGGCGACGACCGGACGCCGCCGCCAGAGCTCGAGTGGACGTTCAAGGCCCCGGTGTCTGCGCCAGCGCCGCGCTGAGCTTCGTGCCCCGGCCGTCGCCCACCTGCGCCCGTTTGTGTCGCATGAACTCGGCGCCGAACGTTCGCTCGGCCTCGTACTGGTTGTGCGCCCGGCATCGCATGCGAATGTTCGAGACCGTGGGTTCTCCACCGCGGGAGACGGTCTCGACGTGATCGAACTCGAGGAACTTGCGCTCGTTGCAGCGCTTCCCGCGCTCGTCCACGTACGTGCACTGGTCGCCGTCACGCGCGCGGACGGCGCGCCGCACGTGGGCTGAGATGTGACGCGGGTCTCTCGAGGCACGGGCGTGACGGGGTCGATCGGTCGCACCGAACTTGCGCTTCTCGAGCTGAGCGATCAGCAGCTCGAGCGCGCGGTCCAGGATTTCCGCGACATCGCCGGAGGGCACGGCATGCGAGAGCAGCGCCTGCGCCTGGCGCAGCTTGTCGTGGGTGGCCTTGGAGACGGTCACCTGGATGGCGTAGCGCTCTGGAGCGAGCGGCGTGACGCGGGGGCGGGGCTCCGGCTGCGTCGGGAGCTGTCCGATCGGGGCCTCCGGGCCCGGGTCTATCCGTTCCGGAACGGATAGACCGGGAACTGGAACCGGCAGCGGCGGAGCCGGTGTTCCGATCGGCGTGCTGATCGGCTCAATCAACGTCGGAAGATCGGGCTTCGGATAGCGCTTTGCGAGCAGATGCGCCGTTTCGACCTTCGTCATCCCCGCAGACGCTGCGAGCAGTTCCCCGGCTGTCTCGGGAAGGAGGTGAGGCACGAGCATGTCAACCGTGGTCAGGTTGTGCCCGGCTTTCGCGATGCTCTCGAAGATGGCGGGATACCGTCGCGCTGCTCGAGCCACGTTGATCCGTTTGCACGCCGCGTCCTCCGAGTACTTCAGCTCCCCCAGGCAGTACTGATACATGGATGGGTAGGCTGGGAGATACAGCCGCCGGTGATCGAACTCGGCGATCTGCGCGAGTCGCATCGCGAGGCCGGCGCGATCATCGGACGCTCCGGCGCGCAGGTCCTGGGCGAGCTTGCCGTCCGCGAGATGAGTGAGCGAGTACCCCGACATGGCGTGCCTCCACGAATGGAGACGACCGCGGGGGCGCGGACGTTTCTCGAAGTCTCGCCCGATTCGCCGAGACGTCAAGACAAGTCTCGTTCAAACGAGCGTGATCGCGCGCGAACGCATGACACCTATCGCGACGAATTTCTCCCGCGTTTCACAGCACGGGCATGGGGCCGCGGGGGAATCGCCCGAGTTCGCGCGCCGCCGCGCTCACTTCTGCGCGCGCGCCTCGTCCTCTGCGGTGGGACCGCGCGTCGCGCGATCGATCTGCCGGATCGCGCCGACGTGGTAGGCGAGGTGCGCGACGCTGCCGGTGATCCAGCCCGCGCCGATCGCGCTCTCGATGCGCGGCGTGCCCATCGCCTCCGCCCACCGCGCGGTCTCGCGGCGCAGCTCGTCGCGCAACGTCCGCCACTCCGCCTCGGTCACGGTGTTGCGCCGCCAGCTCACGGTCCAGTCCATGTCCGGCCACGGTGGCGGCGATCCGTCGGCCCAGCGGTTGAGGAGCGAGAACCCATAGCGAAGGTGATCGACGTGCGCCGCGATCGATGCGCCGCCATGCGTCGCGGACGCCGCTGCAGCCGAGAGCCGATCGAGCGACGCGAGCAGCCCCTGGTCGCCCTGGTTCACGACGTACGTGCGCGCGCGAGGATCGGAAGAGCCGTGCACGAGCTCTCGCAGGATCGTCCGCAGGATGTCCGGGTACGTCGCCCCGCTCACGCCGGGCGCTCCGCAGTCGGCGCCGCCGTGGACGCGACGGCGCCCGCCGCGAGCGAGTCGGGCACGTTCGCCCCGTGCGCGCGGATGACGTCGTGGTAGAACGCGCCGCTCGTCTTCACCGTCCGCTGCTGCGTCGTGTAGTCCACGTGCAGCAGCCCCATGCGGTGGAAGTAGCCGCTCGCCCATTCGAAGTTGTCCATGAGCGACCACACGAAGTAACCGCGCAGGTCCACGCCGCGGCGCATCGCTTCGCGCAGCGCCGCGAGATGCCGGCGCAGGTAGTCCACGCGCAGGGGATCGTCGATCCGGCCCCCGGGAGCATGGTCCGGGTCCGGGAACGCGGCGCCGTTCTCGGTGATGTAGATCGGGATGCGCCCGTACCGCGACGTCACCCACGTCAGCGTCTCCACGAGCAGCTCGGGCCGGACCTCCCAGCCGGTCGTCATCCGCGGCTCGTCGGTGACCGGGACCTCCGCGCAACGCTGGGGGCCTTTGGAAGCGTCGTCGCGAACGTCGTAGCCCGTGTACCAGTTGATGCCGAGGAAATCGAACGGCTCGGTGAGCTCGCGAAGTTCGTTCTCTGGGTGCTCCGGCCAGGCGTCGCCGTACATCTCGCGCATCAGTGCCGGGTAGCGCCCGAAGAACACCGGATCCAGGAACTGCTCGTTGAAGTACGCGTGCCCGCGGGCGGCGGCGGCGACGTCGGCGGGGGCGGGCGTCGCGGGATGGTGCGGCGCCAGGTTCACGACGAGCCCGATGCGCGCATCCTTCACCCTTGACTCGCGGAAGCGGCGGACGGCGGCCGCGTGCGCGCGGAGGAGCCCGTGCGCCACGCGCGTGGCGCGGGACCAGTCGCGCACGCCGGGCGCGTTCACGCCGTGCACGTAGCCGGCGTCCACGATCACCCACGGCTCGTTGATCGTGCACCAGAGCGGCACGCGGCTCGCGAAGCGCTCGAAGAGCACGCCGGCGTAGTCCGCGAACCACCTCGGCATGTCCGCGTGTTGCCAGCCGCCCTTGTCCTCGAGCGCGGACGGCAGATCCCAGTGATAGAGCGTCAGCATCGGTGTGATGCCGGCCTCGAGCAGCGCGTCCACCAGCCGGTCGTAGAACGCGAGGCCCGCGTTGTTGACCCGGCCCGTGCCCTCGGGGAACACGCGGCCCCAGGCCACCGAGAAGCGGTACGCGGCGAGCCCCAGGGCGCGCATCTGACCCACGTCCTCGCGCCAGCGCTCGTAGTGCCCGCAGGCCACGTCGCCGGTCATGCCGTCTCGGGTCTTTCCCGGAGTGTGGGCGAAGCGGTGCCAGATGCTCTCACCGGCGCCGTCGGCGAGCGGGAAACCCTCGACCTGATATGCAGAAGTCGCTGCACCCCAAAGGAATCCCGCGGGGAATGGAAGCTGTTTTCCCACGCTGCTGCCCTCCGGGTGAGGCATCACTGAACGGCGTTCGATCTACGCGAGCAAGAATTCTGGACCAAACGTAACCGAAGTCTTGACACTGCTACAACGCGGATGTAACCGTTTACACGGCAACGAAACTACGGGTCCCATGCCACCCCCTGGACCGTGTTTCCCGGTGAGGGTCAGGACTGAACTGACCCCGTCGACTCGCGACCAGGGCAGCGACGCGGCCCGACCCGTCGCTCGCTGCCGCGTCCTCGCGACGCAGGCGCAACCTGCCGCTGGCTGCTTTCGAACCCGCAGCGAGTGGTGAGCCTGCCCACACTTTTCATCCTTGGAGACACCCCCAATGAGGCGGATCACTACCCCTGCACTCGCGTGCGCTGTCGCGTGTCTCGCATTCGCGAGCACCGCGTTCGCCGCTGCGGTCCCGAACAGCGCCGTGCTCCACACGCGCGTGTTCAACGACTGCCCGATCTCCAGCCTGTCCACGACGAACCTGTTCCCCGGCCTCATCAACATCAACGACCAGAACGCGGTGCCCCCGTTCTGCGCCGGGTTCGCGAACCTGCACACGTGGCGATTCTCGACGGACGGCACCAACGCCGAGCAGTTCATCAACGGCGACACGTTCGAGTACTCGGCCACCGTGACGCTCAACGGCATCGGCGAGGGTGGCCTGAGCCTTGCGCCCTGGTGGAGCCCGGATGCGGACGGCCTGTTCAACGTGCGCACGACGGACGGCGAGATCGCCTGCTTCGGCGGCCGCATGCCGTTCTTCTCGTTCACCGGCGCGTTCGGCCTGGTGTACGCGAACAACACGCCGATCCAGCTCGGCATCTCCTACCTCCCGAACGGCCTGTCCGGCGCGTCGCCGGCCGCGGTCGTGTACAACGTGCGCTACCTGGGCACGAACTACACGAGCGGGCTGCTCAACTTCGACCAGGGCAACCCGGCCGAAGATCCGCCGCACGGCCAGTGGGGCGCGCTCAATCCCTGGTACGCGGGCGGCCACGTCAAGATGTTCGTGCAGATCCTCGGCCAGCCGCACGGCATGAACGCGACGTGGAACGACATCCAGTACCTGACGGGCCCGGTGTCGGCCACGAAGTCGAGCTGGGGCGAGATCAAGAAGCTCTACCGGTAGTCTTCGCAGCACCTGAGCATTCCGGACGGCCGCGCCCACAGGGGCGCGGCCGTTCGTGCATCATGGGGGTCGCGCACCGATCGACTCACCCGTGACCGCATCGGTTCGAGAGAAAGGACCCAGGCATGGAGCGCCAGCGACTCGCCATCCTCGTGGGCGGCGGGCCCGCCCCGGGGATCAACAGCGTCATCGCGGCCGCCACGATCCGCGCGCGGCTGGACGACGTGGACGTGCTCGGCATCGAGGACGGCTTCGAGTGGCTGATCCAGGGCGACCCGAGCCACACCCGGCCGCTCACGATCGAGAACGTCTCGCGCATCCACTTCCGCGGCGGCAGCGCGATCGGCATCTCGCGTGCGAACCCCACGCGTGATGCGGAGTCGCTCACCAGGACCGTCCGGGCGCTGCGGCAGCTCGGCGTGACCGAGCTGATCACGATCGGCGGCGACGACACGGCGTTCAGCTCGATGCGCGTGCACGAGCGCGCCGCCGGCATCCGCGTGGCGCACGTGCCCAAGACCATCGACAACGACCTCGAGCTGCCCGCGCACGTGGACACGTTCGGCTTCCAGACCGCGCGCCACCACGGCGTGGAGATCGTGAAGAACTTGATGGTGGACGCCAAGACGACGTCGCGCTGGTACTACGTCGTCGCGATGGGGCGGAAGGCCGGCCACCTGGCACTGGGGATCGGCAAGGCCGCGGGCGCCACCGTGACGCTGATCCCGGAGGAGTTCACCACGCGCCCCGCGCCGCTCGCCCGCGTCGTCGACACGCTCGTGGGCGCCCACCTGAAGCGCCTTGCGGGCGGCCGCCGCGACGGCGTGGCCGTGATCGCCGAGGGCGTGGCGCTCGCCGTGGACCCGCGCGACCTGGACGCGCTCGAGACCACCGAGCGCGACGACCACGGCCACGTGCGGCTGGACGAGATCAATTTCGGGGAAGTGCTCAAGCACGCGGTGCAGGAGCGGTTGAAGGACTTCCGCCTCCAGTCCACGATCGCCACCAAGAACATCGGCTACGAGCTGCGCTGCGCCGACCCGATCCCGTACGACATGGAGTACACGCGCGACCTCGGCTACTGCGCGGCCAAGTACCTGCTCGGGGGCGGCGACGCCGCCATGGTGTCGCTCCAGGGCGGCGAGTTCGTGCCGGTGCCGTTCGAGGCGCTGATCGACCCCGCCACCGGCCGCGCGCGCGTGCGGCTCGTGGACGTGAACACCACGCGCTACGCCATCGCGCGCCGCTACATGCTGCGGTTGCGCCGGGACGACTTCGAGTCGGACGAGCGGCTGCGGCCGCTGGCGGACGTGACCGGGTTGTCGGTGGAGTCGTTCCGGCGCGAGTTCGAGTACCTTGTGAGCGACGAGCCGCCGGCGCTGCAGCTGATCGAGCCGGGGGCGCGCCGTCCGAGCTAGAGCCCGCCGCCACCCCAGGACTGAGCCGTGAACCACGTCTCCACCTCTACCACGCGCACGCTGTCGACGCGTGAGCGGCGCCACCCCGAGCATGCGCTGGTCGGGCGCGGCGAGGTGATCACCAGCCCCGAGAGCCGGCTCGAGTTCGCGATCGACCGCATGCTCGGCGAGGGCGGCTTCGGCCAGGTCTTCCTCGCGCAGCGGATGGGTTCATCGGCGAAAGTCGACGCCGTGCTGTGCGTGAAGGTGAGCCCGCGCATCGACGGCTGGCTGCGCGAGGCGTACTTCGGCCAGCTGCTCGCGGGCCACCCGCGGGCCATCCGCATCTTCGACGCGTTCCCGCTCACGCGGCCGGACGGCCGCGTGCTCTATTGCCTGGCGCTGGAGTACGCCCGCCACGGTGACCTCCGCGCCTACCTGCATCGCCATCGCAAGGGTTGGCCGGAGCGCAATGTGCGCCGGGAGATCGCCGGTATTCTCGAAGTGCTGACCAAGCTCCACCGCGGGCGGCTCCTGCACCGCGACCTCACGCCGATGAACGTGTTCGTGTGCGAAGGGCCGAGCCTCAAGCTCGGAGACTTCGGCATCGTCCGCCACCAGAGCGACCGCGGCGGCGTGGTGGCGCGGACGATGAACCGCATGACCGCACCGACCGACATCCTCGTCGGTGCCGTGCCCAAGTGGCAGGCGCGCGACGACGTCTACCAGGTGGGCCAGTTGATCGGGATGCTGGTGAAGGGCGACGCCAGTGTCCGCGTGAAGACCGCCGAGATCCGCCGCCTGCCGTGCGGGGATCACCTCAAGGAGATCGTCCACCGCTGTATCGGCGAGCGGCGCAAGCGCTACGAGAGCGCCGACGAGCTGATCCACGCGCTGCGCAACCCGCCGCGCGAGCTCAAGTCCGGCGCGCTGCGATCGTTGAAGGGCGTGCACCTCGCCTTCACCGGCATCCTGAGCCGGCCGCGTGCCGACGCCGCGCGCGCGGCGAAGCGCGCCGGCGCCGTGGTCCACGGCGGGCACTATCTCAAGACCACCGTGCTCGTGCGCGGTCGGCCGAACACGCTCCAGGCCGCGGGCCGCGACGCCGGCTTGAAGCTCATGGAGATCAAGCGCCTCGCCGAGAAGGGCCACCGCATCACGCTGCTCGACGAGCGGCGGTTCTGGAAGCTGGTGGGGAGGGACGCCCGCGCGAAGCGCTGAGCCGCCCGCGCCGCGTTGCCCTCTCCGCGCGCACGGCGTATCTTGTTGCGCTTCAAGAGCACGGGCGATTAGCTCAGCTGGTAGAGCACTTGCTCGACAAGCAAGGGGTCACTGGTTCAAGTCCAGTATCGCCCACCATCTTACGCGCCACCCTTCTCTGGTGTGGCGTTCTGTGTGGCGGTCAGGCGGCGGTCGAGGTCGGAGAGGTAGGCGTCCATCCTCGCCGAGCCGTCCGCCTGATCCTTCCGGGAGCGGACGTTGTAGCGGTGCAGCATCCGGGGGTCGGTCCAGCCCCCGAGCTTGGCCACCACGCTCTCCGAGTTACCGCTGTCGATCGCGATCCGGGCGAAACTCCGTCGCATGTCGCGGCGGGTTAGCTCCGGCCTGCCGATGGCCCGCGCCGCTTTCCCCCAGTGGCGCAGCAGCGTGCTCAGGGACACGTCGGGGAACACGGATGGGTGCTCGCGGGCAACCTCGTCAGCGGACCTACGCCCGCGCTGCACGAGTCATGGGGCCAGTTGAAGTCCCGCTACGCGCCGAACGGTCTCGAAGGGCGCGGACACGAAGTAAGGAGCGCGGAGCCCCGTCGCGAATGTTGTAGGACCAACGCACGCGCGGTGCTAGCCTCGATGCTGCCCACGGGCCCCCGACCGAGCACCACGCTCCCACGCCCTCGCCGGAGTCCTGTCGTGCCCGCTCGCAAGTTCTTCTACTTCTGCGCGGGGCTCCTGTGCCTCGCCCTCACCTACGCGCCGCAGTCGGCGCGTGCTGACGGTTACGTCTACATCACTCAGTGGGGCACGTTGGGCCACGGGAACGGGCAGTTCTTCGGCCCCGGTGGCGTGGCCACTGACGGCGCCGGCAACGTCTACGTTGCGGACACCTACAACAATCGCATCCAGAAGTTCACAAGCACCGGCACCTACCTCACCCAGTGGGGCACTTCCGGGAGTGGGAACGGGCAGTTCAACGCTCCGTTCGCGGTGGCCACCGACAGCGCCGGCAACGTCTACGTCGACGACTGCGTCAACAATCGCATCCAGAAGTTCACGAGCGGCGGCACCTACCTCACCCAGTGGGGCACGTACGGCGGCGGGGACGGGCAGTTCAGTGTCCCCAATGGCGTGGCCACTGACGGCGCCGGCAACGTCTACGTTGCGGACACCTACAACCATCGCATCCAGAAGTTCACAAGCACCGGCACCTACCTCACCCAGTGGGGCACGGCCGGCAGCGGGGACGGGCAGCTCATCGAACCCACCCCCGTGGCCACCGACGGCGCCGGCAACGTCTACGTCGGCGACTCCGGAAACAATCGCATCCAGAAGTTCACGAGCGGCGGCACCTACCTCACCCAGTGGGGCACGGCCGGCAGCGGGGACGGGCAGTTCTTCGACCCCATCGCGGTGGCCACCGACGGCGCCGGCAACGTCTACGTCGGCGACTACGGAAACGATCGCATCCAGAAGTTCACGAGCGGCGGCACCTACCTCGCCCAGTGGGGCACGTCCGGCAGCGGGGACGGGCAGTTCAGCAGGCCCGTCGGCGTGGCCACCGACGCCTTCAGCAACGTCTACGTCGTGGACTACAACAACAATCGCATCCAGAAGTTCGGACCTGCGAGCGGAGTGGGTGTGCCGGGCGAGGGGCCGCTCGCGTTCGCGCTGGATCCCGTGGAGCCGAATCCCGTCCGCGGCAGCACGCTGACGGTGCAGTTCACGCTGCCAAGCGCGGGGGCAGCGTCGCTGGAGCTGCTCGACGTGGCCGGCCGGCTCGTCTCCGCTCGCGAGGTCGGCCAGCTCGGCGCAGGACGACACGCGGTCGACTTCAGCGCGGGGCGGACCCTCGCGCCGGGGATCTACCTCGTGCGCCTGCAGCAGGGCGCGAACGTGAAGGTCGTGCGCGCGGCGGTGCTCGGAGTGAGGTAACTACTGCAGCTCCCGACGGCCGCCGGGCGCTAGGCGGCTTCAGGCCCTCGCGTGGTCTCGGCCGCCACGTTCCCCTCCAGCTTGGGCACGCCAAGCTCACCGTCGCTCTTCCACATCTCGGCAGCTTCCCCCCACGCGCGCGTGGCGATCGCCACGCCGGCCGCGTAGACCAGTCGAGCCAGCCGGGACACGAACTCCTCGTCGGTCGGTCACGGGCTTCAGCGCAGCGGTGCGTCGAGGTCGGGATCGGCGGCGGCTGCTCCAAGTACTCCGCGCGAGGATATATACCCGGTGCGGTGCGGGGGGGCTCCGGGGTGGCCTTCCGTGTGGCGGTCTGTGTGGCGGTGGCGCCGGTAGGTCGGGGTATTCCGGCGGCATTCGAGCCCTGCTGGTCGTCCCTCGTAACCGCATGCTACCGTGCCGACAAGTGCCTGTGACTGCCGCTGCGTGCCGAGCGCCGGACTTGCTCGACAAGCAAGGGGGCACTGGTTCAAGTCCAATATCGCCCACCAGACTTCTTCGGTAGAGGCCCCAGGGGCGCGCGCACGAGGGTCACCGGCGCCGCCCCGTTCCCGTCGCAAAGGCACGGCCATGTCCGGTACCGCGAACATCGCTGTTGGGCCCGATCTCTCCGCCTATCCCGGCGGCGAGGCGCTCTACCGGCTGCGCCATTCCGCGGCCCACGTGCTCGCGACCGCGGTCACGGAGCTGTTCCCGGAGACCAAGGTGGCGGGCGGCCCGCCGATCGACGGTGGCTTCTACTACGACTTCGCCCGCCCGACCCCGTTCACGCCCGAGGACCTCGAGAAGATCGAGGCCAAGATGCGCGAGATCGTCGCCGCGAACCATCCGTTCGAGGCGGGGGAGATGAGCCGCGACGAGGCGCGCCGCCACTGGGAGAAGCTGGGCGAGAAGTACAAGCTGCATTTTCTCTCCCAGATCCCGGAAGGCGCCAAGGTCTCCACCTACAAGAACGGTCCGTTCCTGGACCTCTGCCGTGGGCCCCATCTCAAGAGCACGGGCGAGATCAGGGCGTTCAAGCTGACGCACGTCGCGGGTGCCTACTGGCTGGGCAGCGAGAAGAACGAGATGCTCCAGCGCATCTACGGCACCGCGTTCGCCACCCAGGCCGAGCTGGACGAGCACTTGAAGCGCGTCGAAGAGGCGCTCAAGCGCGATCACCGGCGACTGGGACGCGAGCTGGACCTGTTCTCGATCCACGACGAGGTCGGGCCGGGGCTGATCCACTGGCATCCGAAGCTCGGCATGGTGCGGCACGTGCTCGAGCAATTCTGGAAGGACGAGCACTACAAACGCGGTTACCAGTACGTGTACACGCCGCACATCGCGAGCGAGAAGCTCTACCAGATCTCCGGGCACCTCGAGAACTACGCCGACATCATGTACTCGCCGATGCTGATCGACGAGCAGGCGTACCGCGCGAAGCCGATGAATTGCCCTGGCCACATCATGATCTACAACTCGCGCAAGCACAGCTACCGCGAGCTGCCGATCCGGTTCGCCGAGCTGGGCACCGTCTACCGCTACGAGCGCTCGGGCGTGCTCCACGGCATGGAGCGCGTGCGCGGATTCACCCAGGACGACTCGCATATTTTCTGCACACCGGACCAGCTTCAGTCGGAGGTGCAGGGGATCTTGGATCTCATGCACCATCTCCTGAGCACGTTCGGCTACTCGTACGACTGCTATCTCGCCACCAAGCCCAAGGACAAGTACCTGGGCTCGGACGCGGAGTGGACGTTCGCCACGAACGCGCTGCGCGCGGCGCTGGAGGCGAAGGGCCTGCCGTACGAAGTCGACGAGGGCGGCGGCGCGTTCTACGCACCCAAGATCGACGTGAAGCTGAAGGACGCGCTCGGCCGCGAGTGGCAGTGCCCGACGATCCAGGTGGACCTGAACCTGCCCAAGCGCTTCGGCGTCTACTACACCGGGCCCGACGGCCAGGAGCACGAGGTGATCATGCTCCACCGCGCGCTCTACGGCTCGCTCGAGCGCTTCGTCGGCATCTTCATCGAGCACACCGGCGGTGAGTTCCCGGTGTGGGTGGCGCCCGTGCAGGCCATGATCGTGCCCGTGCACGCCAAGGCGTTCGACTACGCCAACGCCACGCTCGCCGCGCTCAGGGCCGCCGGCATCCGGGCGGACGTGGACGTCAGGGACGAGAAGCTGGGAGCCAAGATCCGCGATGCCGAGCTGCAGAAGATCCCGTACATGCTCGTGGTCGGCCCGCGCGACGCCGAAGCCGGCACCGTGAGCGTGCGCCGGAAGGGCGAAGGCGACCTCGGCGCCATGCCGCTCGCCACGTTCCTCGACCGCATCGGTCGCGAGATCCGCGAGAAGACGCGCTAGCTAGTAGCCGCCCCAGCCGAGGCGGATCGACCACGCCTGGAAGCGGCTCTGGTCGCGCATCAGGTAGCTCGTGCGCACCTCGGCGGAGAGCCGCGGCCCGAAGACCTCGAACTCGTAGCTCGTGCCCGCCGTGCCGATCCAGGCCCAGCCGGACGAGCCCGGAAACTCGAAGTCGATAGAGCTCATCGCGTCGTGCTCGTGCACCGAGTTGAGCCCGGTGCTCAGGTAGCCGCGACCGAAGCCGCCGATCAGCCAGAGATGCCGCGTGAGTCCCCACTGGCCCTCGAGCCTCAGCGAGCCGATCCAGCCCGTGGAGCGCGACTGGACCAGGACCGTGTCCCGCGCAGGCTCGCTGTCGAGACCGGGGATGGTGGTGACGTAAGAGAACTCGACGTCGGTCACGGCGGGAAGCACCTGGTACTCCCCGTTCAAGCGTAGGCGGAGCGTCGCACCCGGCTGCGTGTCGAAGCCCAGCTCGTAGCCCTGCCCGGCCTGGTAGAACTTGCGCATCCACTCCGGGGACGCCAGCCAGCCGACGCCGACCGCCGCGTGAACATGCAGCCAGCGAGGGAGCAGGCGGCTCGTGTCGGTGGCCGCCGCGGACCTGGCGACCTCTTCCACGGGCGGCTCGGTGTCCGCGGCGCGGGCGCGGAGTGGCGCCCACAGGCATGCGGCAAGCGAGGCCAGCGCGGTAACGCGGTAGAGGCTATGGATGCGCATGACTTCACCTCTCGGACGCTCACCGCGGGGCGCGGGGCGGGAGGGCCCGTTCCGGGTCGAATGGTGGCCCGGTCGATGGCGCGATTGTAGGCCATCGTGGCGGGCACGTGCAGCCCGGAAACGCCGCGGGGCCCCCGCGCCAGCGGGGGCCCCGGAAGGCATGGCGGGCGGGCCCGATCCACCCGGGCGCCCCGCCCGACATCAGCTGCCGAACTTGAACACCAGGCCCAGCGCGCCGTCCATGCTGCTCGGCCACCACGTCGACTCGGCGCCCGACTCCGAGTACGTCGCGCGGCCGATCTTCGTGCCGGCCTGGAGCGTGACGCCCCACGTCGGCCCCACCATCATGTGGCCACCGATGCGCGCGCAGAGGCTCACGCGCGAGATGTTCTCGGTCTCGTAGCTGAAGCCGGGGGGCGTCTCGTCCTCGAACTTCGCCTTGCCCGTCCAGTACTCGATGCCGGGACCGAAGAAGATATAGCTCTTGTCGCCCACGGCGAGCATGCGGTCGCCGCCGACCCGGAGATGCCACGAGTTCTGCGTGTACTTGAACGTCCCGGTGCCCGGGGGGGCGGTGTTGGCGGGCTTGTCCTCTTCCCCGAACAGACCGATGCCGCCCGAGATGTTGAACGCGTACTCGGGCCCCATCATGTTCTGGTACTCGACCTTGAACCCGTACTCGGGGTGGTCGTAGGCCGGTGCGGACAGGGGGGGAGCCAGGGGGTTCCCCGGGAACGGGCTCAGCGTCGCCAGGTCGGCCGTGCCCGACGACAGCTGGACGGACAGGAACTTGTGGTTGTCGGCCGCGGCGACGACCGAGGCCGAAACGGCGAGAAGCAATGCTGCGGAGATGATCCGTTTCATTCGGGAACCCCCGGTGGGTTCGCGGCCACCATGGCCGGACGAACGGCCGCGGACGCTAGGGAGCCGCGGGGGACGTGTCAACGCGCGGCCAGGCCCGAGCGGAGCGCGGTCAATTGAACGTCGCGGTGAACCGCAACGCCCACGACGTGCCGGTCAGGCTGCCGCGCGGAACCGTCGAGGGCCCCAGGTCCTTGTCGTCGGCGGAGGCATAGGAGAACGACAGCGCGGCCCCCGCGCCCCATTCATCGTTCACCCACCACTCCTTGCCCGCGGTGACGTCGACGGCGAGCCCGCGCTCGGACTGCCCGTCCAGCTCGTCCGTGCCGGTGAACGCGCCGAGCCCGATCGAGCTCGAGACGTAGGCGTTGAGCGGCATGACGAAGTACGTGGCGCCGGCGCCGAACGCGGTCATCTCGAAGATGCCGTGGGTGGGAAGCGAGGTGACGAACGAGCCGGAGACGTCGGTGTCGGGATCGTTGAGTCCCCAGCCCCAGAGCGTGGCGTGCACCGCGAGGTTCGGCATCACGCAGTACCCCACGGCGATGTTCACGTCGAGCCCCGGGTCCTTGAGCTCCGCCTTGAACCCGCCCGATTCGAGCTTGGCATTCCCGGCGCAGATGCCTGCCGAGGCGCGCATGAAGAACTGGTCGTGCTCCTGCGGCGCGCCCGCCGTGGCCGCGGCGGGCCCGAGCAGCAGCAGACCTGCGACCACGGCTGCGAACCGGACGGACCCCACCGAACGTTTCCTCATCACTCGTCCTCCGCGGATGCAGTGTGCAGGCGACCGGTGGGGAGGGCCGCACAGGGCCCCCTCACCGACGCCCGTGACTCAGTTGAACGTGGCCGAGAAGCGGATGCCGAACCCGGTCACCCCCCAGCTCTCGCTCGAGTTGACGATGTCCTTGTCCTTGGCCGAGAGGTACGTGAAGTCCCCCGCGAAGCCCAGGCCCCAGTTGGGGCCGACCCACCACTCCTTGCCCACGGTGGCATCGAGAGCGAACCCGGTGTCGGTGCTGCCATCGATCTCGTCCGAACCGCTGAGCGAGCCGATGCCGACCGAGCCGGAGAAGTAGACGTTCGCGGGCATGAGGTAGTACGTCACCCCCGGCCCGATGGCGCTCATCGCCAGGAAGCCGTTCAAGGTTCCCGAGCCCGAGCCGAGCCCGGAGACCGTGATGTCGGCGTCGGGATCCTGGACGCCCCAGCCCCACATCGTGCCGTGGAGCGCCAGGTTCTTCGACACCATGCCGCCGAAGGCGAGGTTCATGTCCCCGGCGCCGCCTTTGAGCTCCGCCTTGTTGCCGCCCTCCTCGATGGTGGCCTTGCCCGAGCCGCCACCGAGCGACAGGCGCATGAAGAATCCATCGTGTTCGCGGGGCTGGCCGCCCGCGTACGCCGGACCGGCGGACACGAGCGTGCCGAGCACCAGCAGGGCGGAACCGCACGCGACCAGGCGTTTCCTGTTCAACATCTCACCCTCCGATGCGAAGGACCCTTGGGGTCACCGTGGTGGGGACCCTGCACGGCCGGGACCTCGCGGGGGATGGCTCGAGCGCCGCGGCCGCCGGCATGGTAGGCACCCGCCGCGGCGTCCACAACGGACCCGATGGACACCGGCGTCTCGGTTCGGCTACGATGCCGCCCGTTCACAAGCAGAAGCCCCGCGCTTCTCACCCTCGCGAACGCGGATTCCCGCGTCACGCAACGGGTTCGGCCGATAGTCCCGGGCCTTGGTCGTTCGGGAGACGGCAACCGGACCACGAGCCCTCGGGCTCCGACGCCGGGCGGGGCTGCCACGCCACCCCGCCCGGCGTCGTTCTATCTCGGGACGACCCGGCGGCGCGGCAACGCACGATAGCCATGGGGAGGGGAACACCATTTCCATTCCGGGCAAGTCGCAGGAACCGCGCGTCAACGAACGCATTCGCATCCCACAGGTCCGGGTGATCGGAGACGACGGATCGCAGATCGGCATCCTCACGACGCGTGAGGCGATCGCGATGGCGCAGGCGAAGGGCCTCGACCTCGTCGAGGTGGCGCCGACGGCGCGACCGCCGGTCTGCAAGATCATGGACTACGGCAAGTTCAAGTACGAACAGAACCGGGCAGCGAAGGCGGCGAAGAAGAAGCAGCACCAGATGCAGCTGAAGGAAGTCAAGATGCGTCCGAAGATCGAGGACCACGACTACGACTTCAAGCTGAAGCACGCGCGGACCTTCCTCGAGCAGCGGGACAAGGTGAAGTTCACCGTGACGTTCCGCGGCCGCGAGATGGCCCACCAGGAGCTGGGATACAAGATCATCGAGCAGGTGCTGCACGATCTGGCCGACGTGGCGGTGGTCGAGCAATCGCCGCGCGCCGAGGGGCGCACCGTGTCGCTGGTCCTCTCACCGAAGGCGCAGCAGGCCCCGCGGCCCGCGCACAAAGTCGGCGCCGAAAAGGGTCCCGCCGACGGCGCGGCGCCCGCCAGTTGAGCGAAAGGAACACCCGATGCCCAAGATGAAGTCCAACCGTGCCGCGCGGAAGCGCTTCAAGCTCTCCGGGACCGGCAAGGCCATCCGCCGCTCGTCGAACCTCCGGCACGGCATGATCTCGGACAACCGCAACTCGAAGCGCAAGAAAGGCTCGAACGTCGTCGTCGCCCAGGCGGACCAGGCGCGCGTGCGCAAGATGCTCGGGAGCTGAAGCGGCCCGACGCGTTCGATCCCATTGAATGAACGACCCGTCCCGTTGCGGCCCAGCGTCCGCGCGGGCAGGAGGATAAGCAGATGCCCCGCTCCAAGACTGTCGTCCCCGGCCGTGCTCGCCGCAAGAAAGTCCTCAAGGCTGCGAAGGGTGGCTTCAGTGGCCGCAGCAAGCTGTTCAAGACCGCGCTGCAGACGCAGCAGCGCGCGGGCCAGTTCGCCTACGAGCACCGCCGGCTGAAGAAGCGCGACTTCCGCAAGCTGTGGATCGTGCGCATCAACGCCGCGGCCCGGCTGAACGGCCTCTCGTACAGCACGCTCATCTCCGGCCTGAAGAAGGCGAGCGTGGACGTGAACCGCAAGCTGCTCGCCGACCTCGCCGTGCGCGACGCGGCCGCGTTCGCGAAGCTGGCGGAGGTGGCGAAGGGCGCCACGGCGTAAGCCCGGTGCCGGCGATCCAGGGGATCACGGACCTCCTCACCCGACGGCTCGATCCGGCGTGGAAGCCGGGCGAGCCGTCCGCGTTGCTGGCGGGCTACCGCGAGCGCATGGCCGCGCTGGCGATGGTGAGCCAGGAGATCGCGCAGGCGACCGCGGTGTTCACGGCTGCGATCGCCGGCGCGGACGACGTCGCCACGCTGCAGGCGGTGCGGAACGCCGCGGTCTCGCGCGAGAGCGGTGCGTTCTCGCAGGCCCTGGCGCTGCTGCCCGGCTTGCCCGACAGCGAGAAGCGCGTGTCCGGCAAGGCGCTCAACCTCGCCAAGGCGCTGGTCGAGGCCGTGGAGAAGGCGAAGCGCGAAGCGCTCGAGCGCGCGCGCGAGGGCGACGGCGGCATCGACGTCACGCTGCCCGGGCGCCGGCCGTGGACCGGCCGGCCGCACGTGCTGGCGCAGGTGCGCGAGGAGCTGCTGGATCTGTTTCATGGGCTTGGCTTCTCGGTGTACACCAGTCCCGAAGTCGAGCTCGAGACCTACAATTTCGGAAAACTCAACTTCGCTCCGGATCACCCAGCGCGCGACGCGCACGACACTTACTTCGTCGCGCCCGACGTGCTGCTGCGCACGCACACGTCGCCGGGCTGGGTGCGCGCCATGGAGGAGCGCAAGCCGCCGCTGCGGCTCGTGTTCCCGGGGCGCGTCTACCGCGCCGAGGCCGTGGACGCGAGCCACATGGACCAGTTCCACCAGATCGACGGGCTCTACGTCGCGAAGAACGTGTCGATGGCGGACTTGAAGGCCACGCTCAACACGTTCGCGCGCGCGATCTACCGCCGCGACGTGCCCACGCGCATCATCCCCATCTACTTCCCGTTCGTTGAGCCCGGCGTGCAGATGGACGTGCAGTGCGCGACCTGCGCCGGCACAGGCGTCACCCGGGAGGGTTCAACGGCAACGTCGAGGCGCTGCCCGGTGTGCAAGGGCACGAAGTGGGTGGAAGTGCTCGGCGCCGGCATGGTGCACCCCAACGTCTTCAAGGCCGTTGGCTACAACCCTGAAGACGTGACGGGCTTCGCGTTCGGCATGGGCCTCGAGCGCATCGCGATGGGCCGGCACGGCATCCACGAGATCCGCGAATTCCTCCAGAACGACATCCGCTTCCTGGAGCAGTTCTAGATGAAGCTGCCGATGAGCTGGCTCAGGGAATGGGTGGACGTGGACGCCGCGCCGGAGCAGGTGGCCGATGCGCTCACCACGCGCGGGTTCTACGTCGAGGGCGTGGAGACGCACGGCCGGCGCTACCCCGGCGTGGTGATCGCGCGCGTGCTGGAGGCGGCGAAGCACCCGAACGCCGACAAGCTGAGCCTGTGCCGCGTGGACGGCGGCGCGGGCGAGCTGAAGATCGTCTGCGGCGCGCCGAACGTGACCGCCGGCATGATCGTGCCGCTCGCCACGGTGGGCACCACGATGCCGAACGGCCTCGTCATCAAGGCGGCGAAGATCCGCGGCGAGGAGAGCCAGGGGATGCTGTGCTCCGGCCGCGAGCTGCAGCTCACCGAGGACCACGACGGCATTCTCGACCTCCGCACCTTCATGAAGGGCATCGAGTTCGTCGTCGGCAAACCGTTCGACAGCTACCTGCCCGAGCCCGACGCGGTGCTCGAGGTCGAGATCCCGTTCAATCGCCCGGACGGCATGGGCGTGGTGGGGCTCGCGCGCGAGGTGAAGGCCGCGCTCGGCGGCCGGTGGACGGACAAGGCGCGCGCGCGCTTGAGCGCGCAGCCGGCGAGCAACCCGGCGCGCGTCACCTACGACCTCGATGTCGAGGACGCGGCCGAGTGCCCGAGCTACTTCGCGCAGGTCGTGGAGGGCGTGCGCGTCGGCCCGTCGCCGACCTGGCTCGTCGACAAGCTCGCGGCCATGGGCCAGCGCTCGATCAACAACCTCGTCGACCTCACGAACCTGGTGCTGTTTGAAATGGCGCAGCCGCTGCACGCGTTCGACGCCAACCAGCTCCACGGCAGCGCCATCCGCGTGCGGCGCGCGAAGGCGGGGGAGGCGCTCACGACGCTCGACGGCAAGCCCCGCAAGCTCAACCCCGAAGTGCTGGTGATCGCCGACAAGCAGCGCCCGGTGGCGCTCGCCGGCGTCATGGGCGGGGCGGACAGCGAGGTGACCGAGGCCACGACCACGATCCTGCTCGAGTGCGCGGTGTTCCAGCCGCAGCGCGTGCGCCGCGGCGCGCGCTCGCTCGAGCTCTCGACCGAGGCGAGCAAGCGCTACGAGCGCGGCGTGGACTTCGGGCTCAGCATGGCGGCCGCGGCCCGGTACCTGACGCTGCTCGTGGAGCTCTGCCCGGGCGCCAAGCTCACCGCCTGGCGGCGGAAGTTCGTGGAGCCGCAGCCGCGCTCGATCGCGCTCCGGCCGTCGCGCTGCGAGCGGCTGATCGGGCTCCCGATCGGCGCCGGTCGCTGCGCCGAACTGCTCGAGTCGCTCGAGTTCGGCGTCCACCGCGCCGACACGCTCGGCGTCTCGGTCCCGACGTGGCGGCCCGACTGCACGATCGAGGACGACCTGGTGGAAGAGGTGGCGCGCGCGAACGGCTACGACAAGATCCCCGAGGCGCCGCTCGAGACCGGTGGTGCGTACGCCACGCGCTCGACGCGCGAGCGCGTCGTCCGCCGCGCGCGCGAGAGCATGCTGGCGCTGGGGCTTCACGAGGCCTGGTGCTCGTCGCTCGTCGGCGAGGTCGAGGCGGCGGCGGCGGCGAAGCTCGTGGGCGACGATCCCGGGCGGCTCGTGAAGCTCACGAATCCCATGTCGCGCGAGAGCGAGTGGCTGAGGCCCAACCTCGTGCCGGGGCTCCTGCGCGCCGCGGCGTTGAACCTCCGCCAGGGCGCCTCGAGCGTGCGGCTGTTCGAGGTCGGCACCGGCTTTGTTTCTTCACATGAGCCACTTCCGCAAGAACGGCTGATGGTGGCGGCCGTCGTTGCTGGCCCGCGGTGGAGGCACACGCACGATCCGGTCCCCACGGCACCCCGCGGTGCTTATGACCCGCGCGCCGAGCTGGAGTTCGCCGACGCCAAGGGGCTCTGGGAAGCCTGGCTCGCCGAGATGCGCGTTGACGCGCCAGAATGGCGGCCCTATGCTGCCGACGGCTGGAAATCCGGTGCCAGTGCTGAAGTTGCGGTCGGAGCTTCACGCATTGGATGGGCTGGGAGAATCGCGCAGGACCTGCTCCGGACGTGGGAGATCGAGGCCAGCGTCCACCTGTTCGTGGCGATGCTCGAACCCCTGGCGGAAGGCGCCTCTGCGGTGATCCGCGCCCGCACGCCCGGCCGCTTCCCGCCCGTGCGCCGCGACCTCGCGTTCTTCGTGCCGCGGGGGGCGTCGCACGCAGCGGTCGAGCGGCAGCTTCGCGGCGCAGCCTCGGACCTGCTTCACTCGATCGAGCTGTTCGATGTCTACGAAGGTCCCGGCACCCCGGCGGGCATGCGCAGCTTGGCGTACGCGCTGCAGTTCCAGCATGCCGAGCGCACGCTCACCGAGGCCGAGGTCAGTGAGCTCCAAACGCGCATGGTGGCCGCGGTCGTCCAGGGATGCGGCGGCCAATTGAGGGAACGAGCATGAACGAAACCGCGGTCGTCGGTACGGATCTTGATCGTCTCGCGGAGCGCGTGGAGCGCGCCGCCCGCCTCATCAACGAACTTCGCAGCAAGGCCGCGCGCCTCGAAGAAGAGCGCAACGCCCTGCAGCAGCGGCTCGCCGACACCGACGGCCGCCTCCAGGGCCAGGACCCCGCCGCGCTGCTCAACGAGCTCACGACGCTCCGCAAGGAGCAGCGCGACTGGCTCGCCGAGCGCCGCGAGGTCACCAACCGCATCGAGGCGATCTCGTCGAAGCTCGAGCGCCTCGAGTAGTTACAACCGGCTCGCGCGTCGCGCTCGCCGGCGCTGTGGCAACACACAACCGGTACAACGATAACGCAGGAAGAAGCGGCGGGAGGACAGCGACGATGGACACCTCTTCGGACTCCGCCGGCGGCATGCCCCGCGACGGCAAGAACGTCGTGCAGGTACAGATCCTTGGCCAGCAGCTTCCGCTCCGGACCGAGGCCGACCCGAAGTATGCGATCGAGTTGGCCGAGTTCGTGGACGGGAAGATGCGCGAGGTGACGAAGATGCTGCCGGTGGCCTCGGTCTCGAAGGTGGCGATCCTGGCGTCGCTGAACATCGCCGATGAGCTGTTCAAAGAGCGAGCGAACAAGCAGCGGACCGGCAGTGACTTCCAGGACCGGGCAGCGCTTCTGGCGCGACGCCTGGACGAGATCCTGGGCGAGGTCCGTCAGCCCTCACCCTAGGCCGTCAGCCGCCTCTCCGCCGCGCTCGGAGGACAACTCCGCCGCCCGTTCCCCGCGTCACGCAGCCACCCTCTTGAGTGGCTGCTGCGCCGGGGGCGTGGCCTTCGCCCTGCTTTCGGTCCCCTGCGGCGGGGGATCTCAAGGGGGCCGACCATGGCGCTCGGGACACTGGCCATCGTCCTGGCGGTTGGGATCGCGGTCGCGTTCGCGCTGGGCTGGTTCGTGCGTGCCCAGTTGGGGCGCGCCCGCCTGCGCAGCGCCGAGCAGCGCGCGCAGCAGGTGCTGAGCGACGCCCGGCGTGACGCCGAGGCGGCGAAGCGCGACGCCGTGCTGGCGGGGCGCGAGGAAGCGCTCGGCATGAAGCAGGAGGTGGAGCGCGAGATGCTCCAGGCACGGAATGCCCAGCTCGAGACCGAGCGCGCGTTCCAGCAGAAGGAGGCCGCGTTCAGCCGCCGCGTCGAGCTGATCGACAAGAAGGAGCGCGACACGAAGCGCCTGGAGACCGACCTCGCCACCCGCGAGCAGGCGGTGGTGGCGAGACAATCCGAGCTCGACGCGCTCCTGAGGGAGCAGGCCTCCCGCCTCGCGCGCATCGCCGGGCTGTCGCCGGAGCAGGCGCGCGAGCAGCTCGTCCAGTCGATCGAGCACGAGGCGCGCGCCGACGCGGCGCGGCGGACGGCCGAGATCCGCGAGGCGGCGCAGCGGAATGCCGAGCGCGAGGCCCGTAAGGTGATCGCGCTCGCCATCCAGCGCTACGCCGGGGACCACGCGAGCGAGACGAGCGTCTCGGTGGTCCAGCTTCCGAGCGACGACATGAAGGGGCGCATCATCGGACGCGAGGGGCGCAACATCCGCTCGTTCGAGGTCGTCACCGGCGTGGACGTGATCATCGACGACACGCCCGAGGCGGTGATCCTGTCGGCGTTCGACCCGGTGCGGCGCGAGGTCGCGCGGCTCTCGCTCGAACGGCTCGTCGCCGACGGCCGCATCCATCCGGCGCGCATCGAAGAGGTGGTCGGGAAGGTGCGCGAGGAGGTGGACCGCAAGATCCTCGAGCTGGGCGAGATGGCCTGCCTCGAGGTGGGTGCCCATGGCGTGCACCCCGAGCTGCAGAAGCTCATGGGCCGGCTCCACTACCGCACGAGCTACGGGCAGAACATCCTCAGCCACTCGGTCGAGGTGGCGCACCTGTGCGGCATGATGGCGGTGGAGATCGGCATGGACCAGGCCATGGCCAAGCGCTGCGGCCTGCTCCACGACATCGGCAAGGCGATCGACCACGACCAGGAGGGCACGCACCCGGCGCTCGGCATGGAGGTGGCGGCGCGTTACGGCGAGCCCCAGCCCGTGCTCGAGGCCATCGGTTACCATCACGACGACTACGCCGGCGGCAGCCTGTGGCCGGTGCTGGTGAGTGCGTCCGATGCCATCAGCGGCGCCCGCCCCGGCGCGCGCCGCGAGAGCATCGAGGCCTACATCAAGCGGCTCGAGTCGCTGGAGAGGATCGCCAACTCGTTCCAGGGGGTGGAAAAGAGCTACGCCATCCAGGCCGGTCGCGAGGTGCGCATCATGGTCGAGCACCACCGCATCGACGATGCGCGCGCCGAGGGCCTGGCGAGCGACATCGCGCGCCGGATCGAGAAGGAGCTCCAGTACCCCGGCCAGATCCGCGTCACCGTGATCCGCGAGACGCGCGCCGTGGACTACGCCAAGTAGGGAGAACGCGGTCGTGACCAACCTGCTGTTCGTGGCCGACGTGATCGGGTCGCCGGGACGCGACGTGCTGCGCGCGCTGCTGCCGGAGCTCAAGCGCCGCCACGACGTGCACCTCGTGATCTGCAACTGCGAGAACTCGGCCGCCGGCTTCGGCGTCACGCGCGAGGTGGCCAAAGACCTGTTCGACGCCGGCTGCGACGTGCTCACCGGCGGGAACCACCTCTGGGACAAGAAGGACTCGCTGGACTACCTGGCCGAGGAGCCGCGGCTGGTGCGTCCCGCGAACCTGCCGCCCGGCACGCCGGGCGAGGGCTGGCGCGTGTTCAAGGCTGCGAACGGCGTGCCGGTGGGCGTCGTGAACCTGCTCGGCCGGGTGTTCATGAAGGAGGCCGACTGCCCGTTCCGCACCGCCGATGCCGCGCTTGCTGCACTCAAATCGCAGACCAAGGTCGTGTTCGTCGACTTCCACGCGGAGACCACGGCTGAAAAGGTCGCGCTCGGCTGGCACCTGGACGGCCGCGCCTCGGCGGTCGTGGGCACGCACACGCACGTCCAGACCGCGGACGACCGCGTGCTCCCCGGCGGCACGGCGTTCCTTTGCGACGCCGGCATGACCGGGGGCTTCGACAGCGTGATCGGCATGGACCGCACCGCAGCACTCAGGCGCTTCCTCACGCTGCTCCCGGAGCGGCTCCAGCCCGCAGGCGGAGACCTGAGGTTGAACGCGGTGGTGGTGAGCGTGGACGAGGTCACGGGTCGTGCCACGCGCATCCAGCGGCTCCAGATCCCGTACGCGAAGGGGGCGAAGACCGCGACCGCCGGCGCGCGGCTCCTGACCGGTGAGGAGCCGGCCTCCGCGGTCCGCATCGAGGCGAAGCTGCGCGCGCGCGTGCTGCTCGATGCCGGCGTCAAACCCAGGCTGGCGCTGGTCTCGGTGGGCGACGATCCCGCGTCGCAGGTCTACATGAAGAAGAAGCAGGAGGCGTGCGTCGAGGCCGGGATCACCGTCGAGCGCGTGGCCTTCGCCGCCGGCACGTCGACCGACGAGGTCGTGCGCCGCGTCCGCCAGCTCGGGGCGGACCCCGGCACGCACGGCATCCTCGTCCAGCTCCCGCTCGCGGCGCCGGCCGACGGCCACGCGGTGCTGGATGCGGTCCCGCCGGCGAAGGACGTGGATGGCTTCCACCCCGAGAACGCCGGCCGGCTGGCGCTGGGGCTTCCCGGCTTCGTCCCGGCGACGCCGTTCGGCGTGCTGCGGCTGCTCCAGCACTACGAGATCCCGCTCACGGGCCGGCACGCCGTGGTGCTCGGCCGCAGCGCCATCGTCGGCAGGCCGATGGCGACGCTGCTCTCCAGCAAGCCGCACGACATGACGGTGACGATCGGACATTCCGCGAGCGGTCCGTTGCTCCGCTCGCTCGCGCGCGAAGCCGACCTGATCGTGGCGGCCGTGGGCAAGCGCCACATGGTGACTGCTGACTGGGTCAAGCCGGGAGCCGTCGTCATCGACGTCGGCATCCACCGCGAGCAGGGCGCCAACGGGAAGAGCCGCCTCACCGGCGACGTCGATTTCGAGAGCGTGCGCCACGTCGCCGGCGCGATCACGCCGGTGCCGGGGGGCGTCGGGCCCATGTCCGTGGCGATCGTCGTGCTCGCCACCGTGATCGCCGCCGAGCGCCAGAGCGCGACCGTGAAGGTGTGACGTTGGCCACGCTGCCCGCGCCCGAAGACCGCATCTTGACCGTCGGCGAGCTGACGCTGGCGATCAAGGAGCTGCTCGCGGGCACGTTCCCCGGCCAGTGGGTGAAGGGCGAGATATCCGGCTACAAGGGCCCGCAACCGAGCGGCCACGTCTACTTCCGGCTGAAAGACGCGCAGGCCCAGCTCGAGTGCGTCGCGTACAAGCGCGAGGCGATGCGGCTGTCGTTCGAGCCGAAGGATGGCCAGGAAGTCGAGGCGTTCGGCGAGATCAGCGTCTACCCGCCGCGCGGGAACTACCAGCTCGTCATCAAGACCATGCGCATCGCCGGCATCGGCGCGCTGCTCGCGCAGCTCGAGGAGCTCAAGCGACGTCTCGCGGCGGAGGGCCTGTTCGACGCGGCCCGCAAGCAGCCGCTGCCGCGCTATCCGGAGACGATCGGCGTGGTCACCTCGCCCGTGGGCGCCGCAGTGCGCGACATCGTGAAGGTGCTGCGCGCGCGCTGGCCCGCCATCCGCATCGTGCTCGCGCCGGTGAAGGTGCAGGGCGAGGGGGCGGCCGCCGAGATCGCCGCCGCCATCCAACGGTTCGATCGCTGGGGCGGCGCGGACCTGCTGATCGTGGGCCGCGGCGGCGGCTCGATCGAGGACCTGTGGGCGTTCAACGAAGAGGCGGTCGTGCGCGCCATCGCCGCCGCTCGCACGCCGATCATCTCGGCCGTGGGCCACGAGGTCGACATGACGCTCGCCGACTTCGCCGCCGACGTCCGCGCCGCGACGCCGAGCAACGCGGCGGAGATCGCGGTCAGGGACGTCACGGCCGTGCGCCGGGAGCTGGCCGAATCGGCCCGGCGCGCGGACGCGCTCGTCCGCACCCGGCTCGAGCGCCTGCGGCATGCGCTGGACTCTATCCTCAAGCGTCACGGGTTCCGCCGCTACCGGGACCTGTTCCAGCAATGGCAGCAGCGCATGGACGAGCTGCGTGACCGGCTCGACACCAGCCTGCGCCGGCAGCTCGTCGCCGCACGTGAGCGCCTCGCGAAGGTGGTCGCTACCTACGGGTTCCGCGAGGCCCTCAGGCGGCGGATCGCCGACGCGCGCGTCGAGCTGGAGCCCGCCTCGAGGCGGCTCACCGACCTGGTCGTGGGCCGCATCCACGCCGCCCGCCTGCGGACGATCTCGCTGGACCAGCAGTTGCTTGGCCTCTCGCCCAAGCGTGTGCTCGAGCGCGGCTATGCGCTCGTCAAGGGGCCCGACGGGACGTTCGTGCGCAGCGCGGAAGCGCTGGCCGTCGGCGACGGCGTGACATTGGAGTTCGCGCGCGGCGAAGCCGACGCGACCGTGACCACCATCCGCAAGGGAGGCAGCGATGCCGCGCGCTCAGGCCGACGCCGGCGACAGTGACGGCCAGAAGCTCGACTTCGAGGTGAGCATGGAGCGGCTGGAGAAGATCGTGGCCGAGCTCGAGTCCGGCGAGCTGTCGCTCGAGGACTCGATCGCCCGCTACGAGGAGGGCATGAAGCTCCAGCGCCGGCTCACCGAGGTGCTCAACCAGGCCGAGAAGCGCATCGAGCGGCTGGTCGAGAAGGAGGGCGGCGCGCCCACGACCGCACCGATGGAACTCGCGGGCCGGGAGTCCTCCGAGGGCGAGCTGCCGCTCTGATGGCCGCCCGTCGCATCGCCGGCGGACGCGCGGCGTCCGCCGCTCGAGCCTCCGCGCGCCGCGCCGCGCCCTCGCGGCGGGGCGGCGCCCGCACGTTCGTCCCCGGCTACGAGCCGCTGGCGCGCGCGTTCGAACAACGGCTCGCGCGCGCGCTGCGCGAGCGCGCCGACGGTCCCGGCCGCGTGGGCCAGGCGCTGCGCTACGCCGCGCTCTCGCCCGGCAAGCGCGTGCGGCCGCTGCTCGTGCTCGCGGCCTGTAGCGCCGTGGGCGGCGCATGGAAGCGCGCGCTCCCGGCCGCGGTGGCCGTGGAGTGCGTGCACGCGTTCTCGCTCGTCCACGACGACCTGCCGGCGATGGACGACGACGACTACCGCCGCGGCCGGCTCACGACGCACAAGAAGTTCGGCGAGGCGCTGGGCGTGCTCGCGGGCGACGGGCTGCTGGCGTTCGCGTTCGAGGAGCTGTCGCGGCTCGTCGGCGAGAGCGTGCCCGCCCCGCGCGTGGTCGAGGCCGTGCGCCGGCTGGGTCACGCCGCCGGGGCCATGCAGCTCGTGGGCGGGCAGGCGCTGGACATCGGCGCCGAGGGTCGCAAGCCGTCGGCGCGGCTGGTGCGCGACATCCACGAGCGGAAGACCGGCGCGCTCTTCGGCGCCTCGCTCGCGCTGGGCGCGATCGCGGGTGATGCCGACACGCGCACCGTGGACGCGCTCGAGGGCGCCGGCCGCATGGCGGGGCTCGCGTTCCAGATCCAGGACGACCTCTTGAACGTGAGCGCCACGTCGCTCGCCACGCTCGGCAAGCGCCCGGGCACCGATGCGGCCCGCGGGAAGGCGACGTATCCCGCCGCGGTGGGCGAGTCGCGCGCGCGCCGCGAGGCGGTGGCGTTGCTGCGGAGCGTCCGCGCCACGCTCGCGCGACGCTGCGCGAAGCCGGAGCTGCTGCTCCGCCTCGTCGAGGCGCTGGCGAAGCGCGAGCGGTAGTTCCGACAACTCGCGCTCGCGGTCATTTATCACCGGGCTTCGCGCGCCGACGAGCGTCCGGTTCGCAGTGTGCGCCGCGGCGGTGGGGGGCTTCGCGGCGACGGTCGGCGGAGCCTGCACGCTCGTGAACTTGCCCGCCGTCAGCAACTGAACCGGCAGTAAGGTACAACACGGATCCCCGCCCGGGCCGCCCCGACCGTGGAGTGTCCCGATGGCGATTGCCACGCGCGCCGAGCGCGCCCGACCGTCGCAGGCCGCAGCTGCGGAAGCGCCGGACATCAAGCGGTTCAGCGAGTTGCGCTCGAAGCCGCTGCTCGCGCTCTTCGGCCTCAGCGGCTGCGCCGCCCTCATCTACGAGCTGGTGTGGTTCCAGTGGCTCGAGCTCGTGATCGGCTCGTCGGCCATCTCGCTCGGGATCCTGCTCGCCGTCTACATGGGCGGCATGTGCGCCGGGAGCCTGCTCGCGCCGCGCCTCCTCCGGGGCTCGCTGTCTCCCCTGCGAGCCTACGCGTGGCTCGAGCTGGCGATCGCCGCCTCTGCGGCGCTGCTCTGGCTCGCGCACCCCGCGGTGCGGGCGATCTACGCCAGCTCGGCGCTTCCCGGGTCGTGGAACCTGGTCCTGCGCGCGGTGATCGCGGGCGCCTGCCTGCTCCCGCCCACGATCCTGATGGGCGCGTCGCTGCCGATCGCGGCCCGGATGGTGTCGGGCTCGCGCGAGGGCATGGAGTGGCTCGGGCAGCTCTACGCCCTGAACGCGCTCGGGGCGTTCGTGGGCTGCGTGCTCGCGGGCTTCTACCTGCTGCGCGTCCACGACATGACGTACGCGACGTGGGCCGCCATCCTCCTCAACGTGTTCGCGGCGGCGACGAGCTACCTGCTGAGCGGCGGCCCTGCACCACGAGCCGTGACGACGAACCCGGGCGGCGTCGCTCGCCGGCCCTGGATCGGCGGGGTGGCGAGCGTCCATGCCGTCGTCCTGCTCTCGGGCTTCTGCGCGCTGGGTGGCGAGGTGGTGTGGACGCGCATGCTCGCGCTGCTGCTCGGGGCGACCGTCTACACGTTCACGATCATCCTCGCCGTGGTGCTGGTCGGCATCGGCGCCGGCGGCGCCGCCGGCGCGCTGCTCGTGCGGCTCAGTCCCTCGGCCCGCCGCAATCTCGGCATCGTCCAGCTGCTGCTCGTGCCCGCGTGCCTGTGGGCGAGCTACCTCGTCAACGTGTCGCTGCCGTACTGGCCGATCACGCCCGGCCTCTCGCCGGGCCCGTGGACCACGTTCCAGTTGGACCTGCTCCGATGCCTGTGGGCGTTGTTCCCGGCCGCGGTGCTGTGGGGCGCCACGATCCCGCTGGCGCTCGCGACCACGCGGCCCTCGACCGTGCCGGCGGACCGGTTCACCGCCTCGATCTACGCCGCGAACACGCTCGGCGCCATCCTGGGCGCACTGGTGTTCACGTTTGCCCTGACCCCGCTCGGCGGCACCCGTGTCGCGCAGCAGGCCATGCTGTGGGCATCGCTGGCCGCGGCCGCGTTCGGCTTCTGGCCGCTGCTCCGGCGCCCGTTCGCGTCGCGGCGCGCGCTCGCGTACGGCCTGGTCCTGCTCGTGGGCGCGACCGGGACGTTCGTCGCGGTGGGGAACGTCCCCGGCGTCCCGGGCGAGCTGATCGCGTTCGGCCGCTCGCTCGCCTATCGGCGCGGGCTTCAAGACCCGCGCACCGGGCAGCGCGTGCCGCTCCCGCGGCTCATGTACGTGGGGGAGGGCTTGAGCGAATCCGTCGCCGTGACCACCGATGAACGCGTCCGGCTGTTCCACGTCAGCGGCAAGATCGAGGCCTCGACCGCCCCGAAGGACATGCGGCTCCAGCGCATGCTCGGCGGCATCCCGGCGCTCGCGCACCCGGCGCCCCGGAGCGTGCTCGTGGTCGGCTTCGGCGCGGGCGTCACCGCGGGCACGTTCCTGCGCTACCCGAGCGTCGAGCGCGTCGTGATCTGCGAGCTCGAGCCCCTCATCCCGCAGCGCGTGGCGGGGTACTTCGCCGACGTCAACAATGCGGTCGCGACCGACCCGCGCGTGCACATCGTCTACGACGACGCGCGGCACTTCATGCTCACGAACCGCGACCACTTCGACATCATCACGTCGGACCCGATCCACCCGTGGGTGAAGGGCTCGGCGGCGCTCTACAGCCGGGAGTACTTCGAGCTCGTGCGCCGGCGGCTCAATCCCGGCGGGCTCGTCACGCAGTGGGTGCCGCTCTACCAGAGCAGCGAGGCGACGATCAAGGGCGAGCTGGCCACGTTCATGACCGCGTTTCCCGGGGCGACCGTGTGGGCGAATCGCGACCAGGGCCAGGGCTACGACCTCGTGCTGATGGGGACGACGGGCGCCGCGAGCCTCGATCTCGACGCGCTCGAGCGGCGCTGGCACGCCGCCGACTACGCGGCCGCGCAGCAGCAGCTCGCGGACGTGGGATTCCCGGGCTGGGCCGACCTCATGGCCACGTACGCCGGCCGCAACGCGGACCTCCGACCCTGGCTCGCGGGCGCCGCCATCAACGAGGATCGCTCGCTGCACCTCCAGTACCAGGCGGGGCTCGAGTCGCTGCTCGAGCAGGAGGGCGACATCTACGCCAGCATGAGCCGGTACCGGAGCTTCCCCGCCGACCTCTTCGTCGGCAGCCCGCAGAACGTGGAAGCGGTGAGGGCGAAGGGCGCGGAGTAGCCCGGGCGGGCATGATCCGAGCCCGCCCGCCCACGTCCACCGCCAGGGGTGAGCCGTCCGCCCGGCGGACTGCGCTTTCACCGGTGGAGGCCCGCCCGACGGGGCTCCCGGTGGCGCGGTCGCGCGTCGCTGTATGGCGCCGACGGGCGGTCGGGGCCCGGGGGAAGTGCCCATGCAGCGCAACGCCATGTTGCGGGCGACGCTCAACGGCCTCTTCGCGCTCGCCCTGCTCGCGGTCGCGGCGCCGAGCCAGGCCGGCTTCGGTGACGCGCTCAAGAAGATGAAGGAGCAGTCGGGGAAGAAGAGCAAGGAGGCGATCGACAAGGCGGTCCAGGTCGTCGAGACGCCCGACACGAAGAAGGACTCCACGGCCGCCGCTCCCGCGCCGGCCACCGCCACCGCGGCCCCGGCCGCAGCGGCGACGAGCAGCGATGCCTCGGCGACGAAGGTCGCCGCGGTCTCGACCAAGTTCGACTTCGTGCCCGGCGACAAGGTGATCCTGGCCGACGACTTCACCCAGGACGAGCTCGGAGAGTTCCCGGTGCGCTGGAAGGCGATCTGGGGCAACTTCGAGGTGGCCGAGTCGGGCGGCGAGCGCTGGCTCCGCTGCATGAGCCCCGACGGGACCGTGCGCCTGCGGCTGCCGGAGGCGCCCGCCCTGCCCGAGTACTGGACGCTCGAGTTCGACTTCTACGGCACGGCGCCGATGGAGGGCGCGATGTCGGTGAAGGGCATGACCAAGGACGACCGCACCGTCTGGGAGGCGACCTGGCCCGCGAACGTGGGCGTCTCGTTCCGGAGCGGCGAGTTCTACTCGACCACGCCGCTCGCGGGGGCGACCGGGCCCGACGGCCGTCACCACTTCATGCTCATGGCGCGGAAGAACTCGCTCAAGGTGTACATGGACCGCGAGCGCATGGTGAACGCGCCCGAGCTGGCGACCACCATGGGGGTCGTCATGGCGCTCGACATCCGGCTGTGGGCGAACACGCAGCCGATGATCACGAACGTGCGCTACGCCGAGGGCTGCAAGCCCGCGCAGGACCTGCTGGCGACCGGAAAGCTCGTCACCTACGGCATCCACTTCGCCACCGGCTCCGACGTCGTGCTCGCCGACTCGGCGCCGATCCTGCGCCAGGTGGCGGCGTGGCTGCAGGCGAACCCGCAGGCGAAGCTCTCGATCGTGGGCCACACGGACAACGTGGGAGGGGCCGCGAGCAACCTGGATCTCTCGAAGCGCCGCGCGGCGTCGGTGGCGCGCGTGCTCAGTGAGCAGTTCTCGATCGCTGCCGACCGTCTCACGCCCGGGGGCCGGGGTGACACGCAGGCGGTGGCGAGCAACGACAAGCCCGAGGGCCGGGCGATGAACCGCCGCGTCGAGTTCGCGAAGCTATGAAAGGATCCCGAGTGATGAGGCCGACGAGATTCTGCATGCCGATGGCGCTGCTCGCGTGCGCGCTCATCGCCGCACCCGCGCACGCGGGATGGGGCGACGCTTTGAAGCAGCAGGCGAACAAGGCGATCAAGGGGGAGAAGAAGCCGGCGAAGGCCGACGCCGGCCCGGTCGAGTCCCGGATCGAGCCCAAGGCGACGCCCGAGAACCTCGCGAAGTTCAAGACCGCGCTGCAGACCGAGCTGGCCGAGCGCCAACGCGTGACCAGGTTCCTCGCCTCGTTGAAGTCGCCGGAGGCTTACAACAAGTGCAAGAACGAATGGGTGATGGGCGCCGAGGGGCAGAAGCTCTCTCAGCGCTATGCGGAAGGGATGAGTGGCAAGTCCGGTGACGAGCTGCAAAAGCACGCGGCAGCGCTCGGCGGGGAGATGGAGAAGGCGATCGAGAAGAGCTGCGGGCCCGACCCCGGCCAGTACAACCAGGGCTGGGCGAGCCAGCAGACGCGGGACGCGATCGGTAAGGCCTCCGACCAGTTCGCCGAGGACGACTACGCGTACGGCACCTGGAAGGAATGGGTGCTGGAGTTCTGCCATTACATCGCGGAGCTGAAGAAGCAGCCCGACGCCGCGCAAAGGATCGCGAAGATCCAGGCCGAGGGGCTGCGCATCCCGGGGAGCGGGACCGGGATCTACTACGTCTATACGGCGAGCGAGGCCTCGGCACTGCTCGAGCAGTGCGACACGCTCGTACCGCTCATCCAGGCGACGCTCTGACGGCGTTGCTCCTGCCGCTCGCGGCGGCCGCGGGCCTGCTGTGGCAGCCCGCGGCCGCCGGCGTCTGGCGGGCCGAGGCGGCGATGGCGCGGGAGGGCCCGCTCGCCACGGTGCGCGTGGTGGCGCTGCGGCTCGATCCGCGCCAGGTGCGCTTCGAGCTCGTGACCGCGCTGCGTGACCAGTCCACGCGCGGGGCGTGGACGGTGGACAGCCTGCCCTCGACGGCCCTCGCCGGATTCAACGCCGGGCAGTTCACGGGGCCGGTGCCGTGGGGCTGGGTCGTGCGCGACGGCCACGAGGAGCAGCCTGCGGGGGCGGGCGCGCTGGCGATGGCGTTCGTGGTGGACGATTCGGGCGGCGTCGCGCTGGTGGATTCGCACGAGCTTTCCGGTCACCGCTCGCGCGCGGCGATCGCGTTCCAGAGCTATCCGGCGCTGCTCGTGGGCAACGGCAGGCGGCCCCGCGAGCTCGACGCCGCGGGCCGCGGCGTGAACCTCGAGCACCGCGACTCGCGGCTCGCGCTCGGGCTGCTGGCGGATGGCAGCGTGCTCGTGGCGCTCACACGATTCAACGGGCTCGGGCCGGCGGGGGAGCAACTGCCGTGGGGCCCGACCGTGGTGGAGATGGCGGCGTGGATGCGCGCGCGCGGCTGCCGTCGAGCCATGCTCCTCGACGGCGGGATGTCCGGGCAGATGGCGGTGCGGGGTGGCGGCGGCACGCTGACGCAGTGGAGGAGCCTGCGACCGGTGCCGCTCGGGCTGCTCGTCAGGCCGCGTGGGCTCACCGCGGCGGACGATAGGGCTTCACCCGCGAGACCCCGGCGATGGTAGAGTCCCGGGTATGAATGGAGGACACACACTATGAACGACGCTTTCCGTCGACTCGTTTCCGCCGCGATCGGACTGTCCGCGCTGGCGGCCTGCGCGCAGCCCACGGCACAAACGGGGGGCGCTGCCCCGGAGGATGCCGCGACCTGGGCTTCGGACTTCACCGTCGACCCCGCCCAGATGGCGTCGGTGGGCCGGAATCCCTATTTCATACTCGAACCCGGCTACTACGTGATCCTCCGGGACGATGACGGGAATCAGCTGACGATGACGGTGTTGGACGAGACCAAGGTCGTGGCCGGCGTCGAGACCCGTGTCATCGAGGAGCGTGAGCTCGCGAAGGGCAAGCTGGTCGAGGTCTCGAGGAACTACTTCGCGATCGACAAGGTCAGCCGGGACGCGTTCTACTTCGGCGAGCACGTGAGCATGTACAAGGACGGCAAGGTCGTGGGCCGGGAAGGGTCCTGGCTGGCCGGCGTCAACGGCGCCAAGCCGGGTCTCATCATGCCCGGCGATCCCAAGGTCGGCTTCAGGCACTACCAGGAGCAGGCCACCGGCGTCGCCATGGACCGGGCCCAGATCCTGAGCACCGAGGAGACGGTCGAGACCCCGGCCGGGAAGCTCGACCACTGTCTCAAGGTCGAGGAGACGAACGCGCTCAAGAGCAGCGAGCTCGAGTACAAGTACTACGCTCCCGGCGTCGGTCTCGTGAGGGAAGAGCAGATGCTGCTGGTCGAGCACGGGACCCGGCGTGCCAAGGGCGCGGCCAAGAAGCAATGACCGCGCCCGGGCTATGACCGCGAACTCCGAGGTCTAGAAGTCGATCTGCGCCTGCAGGCGCCCGCCGTCCAGCGACGTGCCGTTCCCCGACACGAACTGGAGATCCCCCTGGAGCTTCAGGTTGTGCCGCTTCTGGTAGAAGTTGGCGCCCGTGGTGGTGATGTCCCGAGGCGTCCCACCGATCGGCGTGTCGCCCTGGATGCGGTCGAAGCGGACGAACGGCTGAAGGCGCTCTTTCGACGTCAGATAGCCGGCGCCGAGCATCCAGACCGTCGAGTTCCGGTCGGCCGCCGGGCCCATGACGACCTGGCGGATCGCGTTGATCTCCCCGCGCGCCATCAGGCGCCCCTTGCCCATGGGGACATCGAGCATGCCGTCGACGCCGGCAGCCTCGTTCGTCGTGCTGTCCGGCGTGAACGCGAGGGGGCCGTCGATCGAGCTCTGCACCTGGCCGTTGAAGCCGAGGCAGTACCACTTGTCGGTGCCGAAGTGCGCGTCCTGGTAGATGTCCTTCGTGGACCCGAAGTTGAGGTCCACGCGGCCGATGAGCATGGGGATATCCTGTCGCCGGGCGGGAATGGTCCGATTGTCGAACAATCCCACCGCGTACTGGGCGTGACCCCCCTTGAGGCTGCCCCGCAGATCGAAGCCGACCACGTTGTCCACGAGCCCGAACGCCGAGGGCACCGCGGAGACAGCCCCGCGGTCGACGGCGAGCTGCTTTGAATCCGAGGTGAGCAGGTCTCTCGAGAAGGGCGCGTCGTAGAGCCCCGCGCGCACGGCGACGGCCTTGTTGAGCGGGTACTCGAACCACGCATTCTCGACGGCGGCGGCGGGCGTGGTGCCGTTCTGGTCGGTGCCATCGATCTTCCACTCGAAGCCGAAGCCGACGCCCTGCAGCTTCCCGTTGAGCTTCAGCCGGGCGCGCTTGATGAAGTAGTCCCTGAGCCACTCGGTGCCGCCACCGGTGGCGGGAGTCCGGGAGTATTCCATTCGCGGCTGGAGCCGCATTCCCACTTCGAGGGTCTGGTCGTCCTTTTCAAACACCTTGTATCCCGCCAGGGCCGCCACGGGCGTCAGGATCAACGCCAGGAGGGCGGCCACCCAGCGGAGCACGAACGGGTTCACATACATCGGTGCGTGGTGTACGGCCGGGATCAGGACCATCTCACTCTCCAGAGGGCAACTTGATGACGCTCACGCCGAAGACAAACGACGTGGCAGGTTCGGTTTCTTCCGTGGGACCAATGCTGTGTCCGAACGAGACGTACGCGGGAAACTCCATCTGGTGCGGCACCCAGGACTTCGGCAGGATGTTGAACACGTAGCCCACGCGAATGTCCGTCTGTCGATTGTGCAGCGATTCATCCCGCTCGGAGAACACCTCCGCGAGCACGCGCCCGTCGCCCGGCACCGCGCGCCCGGCGCCGAACGCGATGTCGATGTCGTCGCCCCGATGCTGGAGGTTCCTGCGGTACCCGAAGTTCGCCGCGAGCGTGTAGACGTGGGCGACTTCCTCCGAGATCAGCAGGGGCATGTAGACCGAGCGGCCCTCCGATTCGATGGGCTCACCGTTCACGTCGGTCAGCTTGAAGCTGTCGTCCCACTGGTAGTTCGGATAAAACGCGACGCCCAGCCCGCCGTGATCCACCATGCGCCACTTGATGCCGACCTCCGTGGCGCCGAGACCGTTCTGCGACGGAACGTCCTCTTCCGTGAGCGACACGTAGGGACGCTCGTACTTGAGCTGGATCCGGTCGCCGATCCCGTAGTTGGCGTCGAACAACACCTCCATGCGCTTGTTGAGCCCGATCTTCTCGTGTGCGCCCACGAAGTTGACCTCGATACCCCGCGACCCCGGCGTCCCGGGATCGTCCATCTCCATCGGGGGAGAGCTGACGGCGCTCTCGGGGGCCTCTTCCGCCGTGTCGGCCAAAGCCATCGGGACCTGCCACACGGCTGCCATTCCGGCGGCCATCGCGACCCACATCAATGCGCGGCGCAGCATTCCTCAACCTCCGATCTCGGATGTCGTCCTGGATGTAAGTGATGAGGATGCGTCCGGCATCCTGGCGCTAGACCGCCTCCAGCGCGTCTGCCGACTTGCGAGCCGCCCCGAACCGCAGGTAGAGCGACGGAACCACGAACAGGTTGAACACGGTCGAGCCGATCAGGCCGCCGAGGATCACCACCGCCATCGGGTACTCGATCTCGTGGCCCGGGACGTCACCGGCCATCACGAGGGGCACCAGCGCCAGGCCGGTGGCCAGTGCCGTCATCAGGATCGGCGACAACCGCTCGATCGCCCCGCGCAGGACGAGTTCCGGACCGAACACCATGCCCTCGTGACGCTGCAGGTGCTGGTAGTGGTTGATGAGCATGATCTTGTTGCGCGCGGCGATCCCGAACACGGTGAGGAAGCCGACGAGCGACCCGAGCGAGACGACGGCGCCGTTGAAATAGGCCGCCAGGAGCCCGCCGACGAGCGCCGACGGCAGCGTCAGGAACCCGAGCACGCCGAGGCGGACGTTGCCGAAGGAGGCCACGAGGATGAGCAGGACGCCCAGGGCGGCCCCGATCCCGAACAGCAGCAGCCGGCGCGCGGCCGCCTGACGCTCCGCGTACTCGCCGAGCACGACCGTGTGATAGCCGACGGGGAGCATGATCTTCTGCAGCTGCGCGTCCACGTCCTTCATGACGGAACCGAGGTCGCGCCCCTCCACGCCGGCGCTGACGTCGATGCGCCGCGAATCGTTCTCGCGGTAGATGACGCTCTGGGCCGGCGCGACCTTGACCTGCGCCACGTCGCCCAGGCGCACGTGGCCGCCGTTCGGCGTGTCGATGAGCAGGTCACTCACGCTGCTCACGCTGCTCCGCGCCTCCGGAGTGCTCCACACGAACACGTCGTAACACTTCCCGTGCCGGAACAGATCGCCGACTTCCTCGCCCGCGAACATGGTCGCGGACGCGCGCCGGACGTCGCCGGGCTTGATGCCGTACTTCTTGGCGGCGGCCATGTCGACCTCGACCTGGATCTGGGGCACCTCCGACTGGAGCTGGATGTGAAGACCCTTGATGCCATCGATGCCGGTGAGCCTGTGCTCGACGGTGTCGGCCAGTGCGCGAAGGCCGCGGAGGTCCTGGCCGAAGATGCGGACGACGAAGGCGTCGGTGGTCCCCGCCAGCACCTCGTCGATCCGCTCGTTCAGGTAGGTTTCGACGTTGTGGAACATGCCGGGGTATCCCGCGACCACGTTCTCGACGGCGTCGTGCGTGGTCTCGTAGTCCGCCTTGGGATCCACGCTGATCCAGCACTCGCCGAAGTTGACGCTCACGATCTCCTCGGCCAGCAGCGCCTGCCCGATGTGGGCACCGAAGTTGCGCACGCCCGGGACCGCCATCAGCTCCTTGCTGAGGCGGGTCACGACGCGGTTCTCCTCCTGGACGGAACCGCCTGGCTTGGTGATGAAGTGCATCAGGAAATCCCGCTCCTTGAACTCCGGGAACAGGGACTCGCCCAGGAGCGGCAGGATCACGACGCCCACGAGGACGGTGAGCCCGGTGGCTAGGAACACGGGACGCGGCCGCCGGATGATCGCGGCCAGCACCGGCTCGTAGAGGCGGTGGAGCCATAGAACCAGCGGTTGCTCGCGGCGTTCCAGCTTCACCCTCGACAGCAGCATCAGGCACATCACGGGCGTGACCGTGAGTGCGACCACCATCGAGGCGAGGACCGCCAGGCCGTACGACACGGCGAGCGGGCGGAAGAACGCGGCGGAGACGCCGCCCATGAAGAAGACCGGGATCAGGACCACCGCGTCGATCAGCGTCGCGTGGATGATCGCCTGGCGAACCTCGAGGGACGCCTCGAGGATCACCCGGCCGATGGACTTGTCCGTCCGGCCCTCGCGGCGGTGCTGTCGCAGCCGTCGGACGATGTTCTCGACGTCGATGATCGCATCGTCGACGACGACCCCGATCGCGATGACGAAGCCGGCGAGGATCATCGTATTGACCGTGGCGCCCCGAAGCTGGAGCACGACCACGCCGGCCATGAGCGACAGCGGGATCGCGACCAGGCTGATGAGCGCGGTGCGCCACTCGAACAGGAACGCCGCGAGGACGATCATGACGAGCAGGCACCCGAGCAGCAGCGCCCGTGAGAGGTTCTTGAGCGCCTCATCGATGAAGTCCGCCGGCCGGAAGATCGTCGGGTCCATCTTCACGCCGGGCAGTCCCGGGCGCAGCTCGTTCAGCGCCGCCTCGACGCCCTTCGTCGCCTCGATCGTATTGGCCCAGGGATACTTCATGACGATGAGCATGAGGCCGGGCCCGCTGTTCACCACCGCGTCCCCGAACAGCGGCCACGTGTCGTCGATGACGTCCGCGACGTCGTTCAGGACCAGCGGCGTGCCGTCGGCGTTCTTCTTCGCGTGGATGGGCATCCGGCCCAGCTCCTTCGCGCCGAGGATCGACGACGCAGCCCTGACCGTGATGCGCTGATTGGGCGTGTCGATGGATCCGCCGGTGCCGATCACGGACCCGTTCGAGAACTGCAGCAGGCCGACGTCCAGGGCTTCCGCGGTGACCGCCATGGCCTCGTCCAGCGACACGCCATGGGCGCGCATCCGTTTCGGATCGACGCGCACCTGCGGCATCTTGATCCGTTCACCCCAGATCGCGACGTTCGCGACGCCGGGCACCAGCAGCAGGCGGGCCCGGATCGTCCAGTACGCGATCATCGACAGGTCGGTCAGCGGGAGAGAGTCCGAGGCCACGCCGATCTTCATGAACCGGCCCGTCGTGGAGACCGGGGGCATCATCACGGGTGGCGCCGCCCACGTTGGCAGCGTCGGAATGACCGTGGCGATCCGCTCCTGCACCAGCTGGCGCGCGGCGAGCTCGTTCGTTCCCGGCTTGAAGTACATCTCGATCGAGCTCACATCCGGGACCGACTTCGACCTCAGGATGTCCAGCCCGGCGATGCCGTTGAGCGCCTGCTCCATCGGCACGCTGACGAACGACTCCACCTCGCTCGCCGAGAGGCCCAGACACGGGGTCTGGATCTCGACGCGGGGTGGGGCGAACTCCGGAAACGCGTCCATCGGCATCTTCGGCAGCTGGGACGCTCCCGCCCACAGCAGGCCCACCGAGGCCAGCAGGATCAGGTACCGGAATCGAAGACTTGTTCCAACAATCCAACGAATCATTGTGGGCGTCCCAGGTTGCGAATCACTCTTCTTCGAACTCGCTCTCGGCTCCGAACAATTCCGCCGCGCCCACCGTGACCACGGCCGTACCGGCGGGGGGGCCCTCGGACAGCACGGCCTGGCCCTCCTCGATCCGTTCGATGGTGATGTGGGTGCGGACGAACACGAGCGGCTCGGGATTGGTGTACGTCCACGTGTCGCCGTTCTCGTCGTACAGGACCGCGCCGTACGGGATCACCGTGCGCGCCACGCCGTTCACCCGTTCGTCCCGCACCTGGGCGGTTTGCACGTCGATCTTTGCGGCGGCGTCCTCGGTCAGGGTGACGCGCGACGGTTGCGAGCCTTCGCTGTGCACCACGGTCGCGTTCGACATCTCATCGCTCGCGGCCTCCTCGCCGCCCTCGCCCTTCGACGCGCATCCCGCGAACAGGACGCTCATGCAGAGCAGTGCTCCCGCCAGCCAACGTTGCTCACGCTTCATCGCTTGCCTCTTGTGGGTTGCACGTGGATCGTCTTGCTTCATGTTCAGTCCGCGGTGCCCGCCCGGGCCGCGGAGAGACCGAGTCCGACCTGCTCGCCATCGTTCGCAAGCGGATCGGACGCGCGCACCGCGCTGACGCCCAGGCTCAGGTACATCGCGGGCATTAGGAACAGGTGGAGCACGGCCGTCGACGCCAGGCCTCCGAGAACGACCGCCGCCATCGGCTGGAGGATCTCGAGGCCCGGTGCACCTCCCAGCAGGAGCGCCGGCAACAGGGCGGCGCCGGTCGCGCACGCGCTGATCAGCACCGGCACGAACCGCTCGCTCGCACCGCGGACCACGAGGTCCGCGCCCAGCGCTCGGCCGTTTTCCCGCTCCAGGCGCTGGTAGCCATGGATGAGGAGCACGACCTGGACGGTCGCCACGCCGAGCAGCGTGAGCAGTCCGGCCAGGAGACCGAGCGAGGTGGTGACCCCGGTGGCCGCGGCGACGACCATGGCGCCGGCGGCCGCGGCGGGCAGCGTGAGCACGGCGAGCGCCGCCAGGCGCCAGCTGCTGAACGCGGCCTGGAGCAGGAAGAACGCGCCGATCGCGGCCGCGATCCACAGCGTCAACAGGCGATCGCGAGTCTGCCGGCGGTCGTCGAAGTCCCCGAGCACCTTGGCGTGGTATTCGAGCGGGAAGGAGAGCTTGGCGAGGCGGGACTCGATGTCCGCCTCGACGCGGCTGACGTCCCGGTCACCGACACTGGTGACGATGTCGACGAACCGCTTGACGCCTTCGTGCCGGACGATGCTGGCGGCGGGGCGCATGCGCACCTTGGCCACGTCGCCCAGGCGCACCTGGCCGCCCCCCGGCGTGTCGATCATCATGTCGGTGATGCTGCTCAGGCTGTGTCGCGTCTCGGGCGTGCTCCAGACCACGACCGAGAACACCTTCTGCTCCTCGAACAGGCTGCCGACGTGGATCCCCGAGATCAGCGTCGACTCGGCCCGGCGGACGTCACCCGGCTTCAGGCCGTAGCGCTGCGCGGCCTCGATGTCGACCTCGGTCTCGAGCGTCGCCTGTGAAATGGGGAACTCGGGACGGGAGACGAGCACGCCGGGGACATCCTTGATCGAGGCCTGCACGCGAGCGGCCTGCTCGTGGAGCACACCGTCCTCGTCGCCATAGAGCCGGACCACGACCTTGTCTTCCGCCTCCGGTACGACGTCACCGCCCTTGTTCCTCAGGTAGGTCCTGACCTCGGTGCGAATGCCCGGGTAGGCGTCCACGACCTTCTGGATGGCGGCGGCCGTGGCCCCGTAGCGGGCGGAGGGATCCATGTCGAGCCAGATCTGGGCGGAGTTCACGTTCACGACCTGATCGCCGCGGATCGCGCGACCGATGTGGGCGGCGACGCTCCGGACACCCGGTATGGTCCGCAGGAGGTCGCTCATCCGACCCGAGATCCGGCTCATCTCCGGCTGCGAGGTCCCGGGCATCGTCGTCAGCTCGATCACGAGGTCGCGCTCCTTGAACGTCGGGAGCAGCGTGAGGTTCAGGAGCGGCAGCGCGGCCACGCCCAGGACGGTGAGCACCGCCGCGGCCCCGAACGCCAGGCGGCCCCAGCCGACCATCCCTCCGAGAAGGGATTCGTAGCCCGCCCGCAGGCGCTCGATCCATGTCGACGAGCGGCGCTCCGCCGGCTTGCGCGACAGGAGCAGGAACGCCATCGCGGGCGTGAGCGTCAGCCCGACCAGGAAGGAAGCCGCAAGGGCCAGGCCGTAGGACAGCACGAGGGGCCGGAGGAACGCGGCGTCGCTCGACCCGATGAGGAACGCAGGCGCGATCGCGAGCAGCAGGATCAATGCGGCGTAGGTGATCGAGGCGCGCGACTCGAGCAGTGCCTCCAGGATGACGCTCGCGGGGGCCTTGCCGTTCCCCTGCGCCCGCGTGCTGCGCAAGCGCTCCAGGATGTTCTGCACGTCCGCCAGGGCCGCACTGACCACGACGCCGATTGCGATCGCGAGCCCGGTCGCGGTGACCACGTTCATCGACGCGCCCGTCGCCGAGAGCACGATCGCGCCGGCCGCCAGCGATGCCGGGATGGTCACGATCGTGATGAGCGCCGTGCGCCAGCTGAGGAGGAAGGTGAGGAGCACGAACGCCGCGAGCACGAACCCGACCACGCCTGCGCGGCCGAGGCTCCGGATCGAGGCTTCGATGAACGTCGCCGGTCGAAACACGTTCGAGTCGACGTCCATTCCGGGGAGGCCCGGGAGCAACTCGGAGAGCGCCTGCTCCACGCCGTGGGTCACGTCCAGCGCGCTGGCGCCGGGGAACTTCTCGACCACCAGGAGCAGGCCGGGGCCGTCCTTCGTGAGCGCGTCGCCGATGAGTGGCTGATGGTCCTCCACCACGTTGGCGACGTCGCCGAGCCGGTGGTTCGAACCGGTGATCGGAACCTCGGCGAGCCCTTGAGGCGACACGATCGGCAGGATGTGGCGGATCCCGAGTCGCTGGTTGTTCGTCTCGATGAACCCACCGGTCCCGGGGGTGGACGCCTCCACGAAGCTCAGCGACGACACCCACAGCGCGTTTCCGGCCGTCTCGAGGACGCTGAGCAGCGACGCCCCACTGGACTTGAGCCGCTTGGGATCGACCTGGACCTGGAGCTGCCGCTCGCGCTCACCCCAGATCGCCACGTTGGCGACGCCCGGCACGCCCATGAGTCGGGGCGCGATCGTCCAGTGGGCGAGCACCGACAGCTGGATCGGCGACATGGACTTCGAGGAGAGCCCGACGATCAGCATCCGGCTCGTCGATGACATCGGCTGGAGCATCAGGGGAGGCGTCGAGACGTGCGGCAATGCGACGGCCTGGGTCATGCGCTCGGACACCATCTGCCGGGCCTGCATGAGGTCCGTGCCGGGTTCGAACACCATGACGACCGAGGACACGCCCGGGGCGGATTCCGAGCGGATGGTGCGGAGCCAGGGCACGCCATTGAGCAGGTCCTGCTCCATGGGAACCGTGATCAGCTGCTCGACTTCTTCAGCCGACAGTCCCAGCGACTCCGTCTGGATCTCGACATAGGGCAGCGCGAACTCGGGCAGGACATCGACGGGCATCCGGCGCAGCCGGAAGATCCCGACGGCGATCAGGCCCGCCGCGAGCGCGACCACGAGGAAGCGGGACTTCATGCTGAAACGGATGAGCGAACGAAACATGGGGCTGGCCCCTCCTCGGATCGTGTCAGGCGCCCAAGCAGGATTGGGTGGGTCAGCGCAGGGTCGGGCCTCCGCGTCGTGACGGGCCCGCCAACACCTGCCGATGGTGCTCGGGCGCCTGCCGACGGCGGTCGATCGCTGGCAAACCGCTGAGGGGACTTGGTTGGGCCCCTGGCGATTCGATGGGCCAGCCACTGTTCAGGCGGCTGGCGACGCGACCGAAAACCCGTACGACCGGCGACAACGGCTACCTCGACGGGCAGTGCGTGGGGGCACAGCCACGATCGCGCCGACCTTGGCGCTGACTCGAGGTCGGGTGCTGGAGCCACCAACACCCGACTGACACTATTGAACCGTTGTGGAGAACGTAATGTCAATGCAAAACGCATTAGCGCCAGTTTGATACACGCGCGTCGGTGTAGGAACGCGTATGAAGTCATGCTGCTCTGTTTCCGCCCGGTGAACAGGACATGTCGCTCCGGGTGCGCCGAGACACCTCGATCATTTTTGCGTGCAACTGGGTACCCACTAACGCTCATACTATTCGGACGCCATTACCGCTCCGTGCGCGCCGCGGGCTGCCGCTACCCCCACGCCATGCCTGCCGCACCGAGCTACGCCGATCCCGGGAAGAGGAGACAGGTTTCATGAGAACCATTCGCACGTGCGGGATCCTGCTGGGGCTCTGCCTCGGCATGCTGCCGCTTCCCGCCGGCGCGCAGGCGACCACTCCGCCCGCCACGGCCACGATCAAGGGACGCGTCTCCGATTCGGAATCGCGGGGCCCGGTGGACCTGGCGGAGGTCGTGATCGTCGGAGCCTCGCGCCCCACGTACACGGACGAGAAGGGCCGATTCGTGTTCGAGGGCATCCCGGCCGGGACCTACACGCTCAGCGTCAACCGCCTGGGCTTTTCGCCGCTCCGCCGCGAGCTGGTCGTCGTCGCCGGCGCGGACCAGTCACTGGAGCTCCAGCTCGTCCGCAACGCGGTCCCGCTGGCGGAGGTCACCGTGACCCCCGGCACCTTCTCGTTCATGGGGCAGGGGACGTCCACGCACCAGACCATGTCCCGTGAGGACATCAAGTCCGTGCCCATGCTCGGCGAGGACATCTTCCGCGCGGTCAATCGCCTTCCCGGGCTGGTGTCGAACGATTATGCGGCCCACTTCGGGATCCGCGGCGGGCGGCACACCGAGACCCTGATCCTGCTGGACGGTCTCGAACTCTACGAGCCGTATCACCTCAAGGACTTCAACGAAGGCGCGGTCAGCATCGTCGACGCCAATACCATCGACGGCGTGCAGTTGTTGACGGGCGGGTTCCCGGCCCGCTACGGCAACTACCGGAGCGGCGTGTTCGACGTCACGTCGCGGACTCCTGCGGACAAGGGCACGACGGTCGACGTCAGCGTCAGCTTCCTGAACACGCATGCCATGGCGATGGGCGCGTTCGGGAAGGGGAAGGGCTCGTGGCTGACGTTCGCCCGCGCCGGCTACATGGGCCTGGTGTTCCAGTTCATCGACCAGGCGGACCTGCCGAAGCCCCAGTACGGTGACGGGTTCGCGAAGCTGACCTACGACTTCACCTCGAAGCAGAAGTTCTCGCTCCAGTTCCAGACCGCCCTGGACAAGTACGTGTACGACATCCCGGCGACGACGGGCTTCCTGGACACGATCAACACGCGCGAGGTGGCCGACAATCACTACGACAACAGCTACGTGTGGGGCACGCTCAACTCCACGTTGACCAAGAGCACGAACGTCCGGACCACGCTGTGGGGAGGGTGGGTGAACCATTCCCGGCAGGGATTCGAGCGGGACGTGTTGGAGACCACGCCCTACTACGTCGTGGACGACCACAAGAGCTTCACCACCATGGGCGCGACGCAGGACTGGGCCTGGAGCGCCTCCGAGAACGACATCGTCACGTTCGGGGCGGACCTGCGGCAGATGCGCAGCAAGGACACGTTCCACAGCACCGCCTATCAGGATCCCGACGACCCGGAGCCGCCGCCGCCCGGCGAGTACCCCATCATCGCGAACGGCCAGTTCTCGCCGAGTGGCACGCGATTCTCCGGCTATCTCTCGAATCGCTGGCGCCTGGCGCGCCCGCTCGTGCTCGAGACCGGCGTGCGCTACGACCAGACCACGTGGACGCACGACCAGGACGTGAGTCCGCGTGTGAGCGCCGCGTATTCGCTCGGCCGTGGCATGTCGATGCGTTTGGGCTGGGGTCTTTACCGGCAGATGCAGAACCTCGACGACCTCGCCATCATGAACAACGACACGACGTTCTTCCCTTCGGAGCGGACGGAGCAGTGGACCGCGAGCTGGGATCGCTCCTGGAACAAGGGCACGAACCTGCGGATCGAGGGCTATTACAAGCATGGCACGCGCTTGCGGCCGGTCTTCCGCAATTGGAAGGGCGCCGTGGACGCGTTCCCCGAGCCGAACGAGGATCGCATCCGCGTGTTCCCGCGCGAGAGCAACAGCCAGGGCGTCGAGGCGTATTACGACCGCCCGCTGGGCTCGAAGCTCACGATGCGCGCCAGCTATTCCTACGCGATCTCCAACGAGGACGTGACCCGGATCGACAACGTCAACAGCAGCGATCCGCTGACCTATGATCTCCACCACGCAACGCCGCAGGACCAGCGACACGCGGCCAATGTCGATTTCACGTACCGCCTCGGGGCCTACCAGTGGAACGGCTCCTTCTCGTACCACAGCGGCTGGCCGGCGACGGAGGAGATGTTCGTTCCGGCATTGAACGACTATGGCCAGCCGGACTTCGCGATCCGGCCGCAGAAGATCTACGGCGCACGGCTCCCCGACTACATGCGGTTCGACCTGCGCGGATCCCGGAAGTGGACGAACCGCTATGGGGACTTCAGCGGCTGGATCGAGGTGATCAACCTCACGAACCACGAGAACGTGTTCGGCTACGACTACTTCAAGAACAAGGACGATGCGGGGCAGGTGTTCCTGGAGCGCGGGGATGAGCTGTGGTTCACGATCATGCCGTCCCTGGGCGTGAGCTGGACGGTCCATTTCTAGGGTCGTGCTCGGAAGATTGGGGAGGGCACGGCGGCTGCAGTGATCGCCGGGCATGTCCGGCACGCGTGCCCCCTTCACGCCCCGCTTCTGCCCCAACCCGCGCTGCCCATTCCATAGCGGCGACACCGCTTGCTGGCGTTGGGTGCGCAACGGCTCCTACCGCCGCGCCGCTGAGCCGCACCGTGTCCAGCGTTTCCGCTGTGGCCACTGCAGGCGCAACTTCTCCGAGCAGACGTTCGCCGCCACCTACTGGCTCAAGCGCCCCGAGCGCCTGG
>Ga0207670_10000104_pt1 | contig 58024 bp, 78 predicted proteins | sample KBSS23HmetaG_FD_184339 | JGI IMG/M metagenome (GOLD analysis project Ga0207670, IMG submission 184339) | Switchgrass rhizosphere microbial communities from Kellogg Biological Station, Michigan, USA - KBS S2-3H metaG (SPAdes) (version 2) | ecosystem: Host-associated > Plants > Roots >...
CGGGTTGAAGGTCGGCCAGCCCGGCAAAGTGCCCGGCCCTTCGGCGTACGCGGGTGAGTACAGCCCGAGTGGTCGATGCGCTTTGCCATGATGTCCTCCTCCGTCGTAACCAACACACCTACCCTACCAGGACGGCAGGGTAGGCGCAACAGGTTCCGGGGGATCATCTCTTCGGCTTGTCCGGCCACTTCGGGTATCCACACCCGCAGGGGCACATCTCCTGTTCCGTCATGCCGCAACCTCCCAATTCTCCCAACCGCAGGCGCATCGGCCACGGGTATGCAGGGCAGCCTGAACGCACGCAGAGGCGTTGGCAGTCACGCGGGCACCCGACCGACGCGGCTGGATGCGTACGGGCTTCTCCGTGCGCCTGGGACGGCTGACGATGCCCTTCCACAGGCGGTCAGCTGCCACCTGGGTTGGCAGGGTGGAATCTGTGATCAGTCGGGGAGAGTTCCGACAGGCACGGCGTCCGGCCGGAGTACGAGGGTGCGTGCAGTTGGCGTGAGAGACGGCCATGATCGGATCCTTTCAGTGCGTGTGGTGCGGGATGAGAGTCATGAGGCCGGTGGCCAGGACCACCAGGCCGAGAAGGGCGGACGGCCCAAGAGCATGGACCGTCGCCATCAGGTATTTCACCACGGCCAGTTCACCCGAGCCTTGGAGGTAATGACGAACTGCGGTTCGTACATGTGCTCCTGGGTTACGGAGAAGTCGAGGTTGTCCCCGTTGCGCAGGATACCCGAGAAGAAGATTTCATCCCGCGTCCTGACGCAGCGGTCAACCTGAACGGCCCGTCCCTTCCAGAAGATCATCACGTACCCACGCACACCGATCAGGTTTTGAAGCTGTTCGGCCGTTTGCAGTTCCATCAGTACCCCCTTCGTCGTGTTAGCTTCTACCGTACCAGGGGGCGAAGGTTGAATGCAACACCCTCGCCCCCCAACTTCGGATTAGCTTTCGAGGGCCTGGTTGGCAGCCTCTACCCGATTGGCTGTCGGGGAGGCCGTACCCCGAAGAACCACCCCATCAGCAGCCTGACGACCAGACGCACGACCGGCCCTGGCGGAAGAACCGTTCTGCTGGCGCTGCCACCGTGCCTCGTCAGCATCGGTCCACCTCCGGGGCTTGGTCCAGTTGTGGTCCCGGCACGTCACCTCGGCGGGTGGACGCTGGGTCTGGATGGGCTTCTTCAACTCGTCAGCACGGAGTTTGATGCACCGAGAGCAGGTCAAGGTCGGGTCCGCGAACTCTCGACTCGGTTCGGTCGAGGGCCGGGCCTCCGGCACGAGGGTGTAGAACGACTCCTGAACGCGTTCCGCGCGTCCGGCCAGGACGACTACACCGCCCGACGCGTTAGCCGCGTCACGGGCCTCACGGAGCCGCCGAGAGAGTCGGTCCAGGAACGCCTGCGCGTATGCCGATCGATAGTCCTTGGCCTGGAATCCAAGACCGGCTGCGGCTGGATCCTCACCGGCGGCTTTCGCCTCGGTGACATACACGCGCTGGACCTTCTGCCGGGCCTTCGGGTCATCACCATTCCAACCCGCCTTGAACGCAATCTCTTTGCGCGTGTGGCCAGCTCGGCGGAGACGGTGGATATTGGTTTCCGGTGAGATGGTGCTGTCCCAGACGGGATCGATCCGCGTGGCGAACATCAGGTAAGCCGAGGTCCAGAGGAACTCGAAGTACCGCACGTCACCTTCGTACCCGACTACCTTCATTCGGTAGTTGCCCCAGGTTGGGCGCACGATGTGCAGCCGGACCTCGCAATGCCGAGCAATTGCCTGGGCGACCAGCGGGAGGTAACCGGAGATGTCGGACGTCTCGTGCGCCAGGTCGACAATAGTCAACTTCGGTTCGGCGGTGGTGGGATCTTCGGCGAGAGCGTCTTCTTCCGCGATCCGGTAGCGGTCCATCCATTCCAAGGCCTTGGCCCGGAATGATGCAGCCGCACCCTCGTTGCCCGCAGCCTCGTGGCTATCGGCGGTGGCGAGCAAGCCTCGGATTTTGGATGCGTAGTCGAAGCCCATCATGTCCTCCCTCGGTTATTGAAGTTCCTACCGTACCAGGGGGTGGCCAGGCACGCCACCCCCAGCCATCGTCAGTCGTTGTCGCGGGGGTCGCACCCGCAGCACACCGCGTCGTAACCCTCATTCAGCTCATCCCCGGGCGCGCCGTCAGACACGGGGAAGACATCATCGCATACCGGGCACACACCCTTGACCGGGTGGCCGGTGGCGGACCACACGAGGCCGTACATCGGGCCCTTGCCAGACGGGCCAGATCCTTCAATCTCCGCCTCGATCAGGCCGTTCATCAGGCCGATCACGTTGGAGTCGAAGACATCCGTCGTGTCCAGGCTTTCGACTGGAATCATGACCGGATCGAAGTCCAATGCGTCGCGCCAGTTGTCGGTCCCAAAGTCGCAAACAACGACCTTGGCTTCGGCTGTGGAAAGCGGCGGTTGGATTGACATTTTGTCCTCCTCGGTGGTTGCCCTACCCCCTTACCTTACCAGGAACGGCAGGTCTCGGGCAACAGAGGGATCAGGAAACCTTCCGGGCCTTCGTGATCGAGGTAACGTTCTTGGCGGGCCGCCGACGGGTGACCGGGGTCTTGGCCTTCGGCACGAGGTGCATGAGGACGGTGGTCGCGATCATGCCGACCGCAGGCGCGACCGACAGACCTTGACCAACCGGATCTCCAGCCGGGGCCGCGAGGAAGTTGATCCCGACCACACCTGCCATGAAGATCCCCAGGACGATCCACGCGAGAACGCGCGCCGACCGGGTCTTACCATGCGAGGCGTACGAGAAGGCAACCAGCATCACGCCATCGATCGAGACCGGAAGGAGCCAGGGATCGGAAGATCCATGCTCACGGGCCACGTGAACGGAGTGGCCGAACGATTGGTAGGCCGCAGCCCCAAAGACGACCCAGGTCGGACCCTTGGCACGAATGGCTGCGGTCAGCTTGCGAACGTCCATGGTGTGTGGCCCCTTGAAGGTAGAGAGGGGGCCGGAGCCCCCGGAGATTTGGTCAGCGGTAGTGACGCGCATACCGGGCGCGAGCGTTACGCCGTTCCATTGCGTAGGCACGGGCCTCGTCCGAAGTCATTCGCTTCTCGAGTGCGATGCGAATCTGGGTCGAGGTGATTGCCGTAGCGTTTGTCATGCTTAGATCCTACCGCATACCTGCCGTACATCTCAACAGATTCAGCGAAGATCTTTCCTGATGAACCAGGGAAGGGACACCCCGAAGAGTGCCCCATCCAAGTCCGTCAGGCGTTCGCCTTGACCAGGTCCCGAACCATTCGGTACTCCGTCGCGGTGAGGGAGTATTTGCGGCCCTTGCCGACACCCAGGCCCAGGGCCCGCAGGTGCACCCGAAGCTCCTTGGGGGTCATCTCCGTGGAGAGCGCGTCCGAAAGGTGCGCCGCCAGTTCCGCCGTGGTCATGCCGTCGCCCAGCTCGGCGTAGATGTCCTCGTCGGTCATGTCCTCGTCGTCCGAGTCGCCGTCCTGGTCGCCATCGTAGTCGGCGTGCGCCAGGTTGATCGAGGAGATCTTCGAGAGGGAGACGGAGAAGGTCTTGCCGTCGTCGTCCTTGACGTTGAAACCCTTCGAGTTGACCGAAAGAACGAAGCCGTCGATCATGGTGCCGTCGGTCTTCGTGATGGTGACGAATTCGCCCTTGTTGGCGGTAACGAAGTCGGTGGCGGAGGTGGTGTTCATGGTATCTCCCTCGGTTCGTGTGGGCCGCCGGTCGGCCCGTTCACATGAACTACATTACCCGCACCGTCAGAAGCTGTCAACAGCCTGATGCAAGATCTTTTCGTCTACCGTACGTAGAGATCATGAAACGTTTCAATTTCTCGTTGACCAGGCAGAACGCTCTCAGCTGCCCTGTGAAGGGTAGCCCGTACCCTAGGTATGAGAATGCCTCCGTCAACGAGTTGTGGAGCCCGTGGGATGATGGTCATCCGTTGCCGGTGATATCAGGTTGGAGAGGCCGTGAGTCAGTACAAGCCTGTCCTCGTGCACATGGACGAACAGGACTGGGAGGCGTTCCAGGAGTTCTACGATCGCGGAAAGCGATCTGCCCGCATCCGGGAGATGATCCGTCGCGAGGTAGAGGTACTGACCAGGGAAGAGACGAACGCGCAGGCCATGGCCGGTCTGACCGAGGGATGATATGAACAAGCGAGACGCAGGGATCTACCTTGACACCCTCTTTGGCGACCAACGAGGGCACGTCGCTGTTGCCTATAAAGATCGAGACTCATCGTGGCAGGAGGCTCAGTTCTCCTGGCCGGATGAACGCACCAAGCTCATGGGCTGGGCTGAGGTGCATGCCGATGCCAACGTCTTCATCTGCCCGGCGCTCCGGCAGGATGAACACACCCGCAAGAAGGGAGACATGGTCCCCACCAGGTGGCTCTGGGCTGATGTGGACATGCAGAACATCCCCGCCGAGAACCGTTCTGACATTGAGGCGCGGATCAAGGAGCTTGGCACGTTCGTAGTCTCATCTGGCTCTGGGACCAACCGACACGTCTACGTGGACCTAGGTACGCCAGTTGACCACACGGAGCACATGCGGCTGAATACTGGCCTCAGAGCTTACCTCCTGGCAGATGCCAAGCACCCCGACAACAGTCTCTTGCGACTGCCTGGCACCACCAACTGGAAGACAGCCGCTGGGAGTCCTGTCACGATCGCAGGCGGGCACGGCAGAGGGACGTCTAGGGCCGCCCTGATGAAGCGCCGTGTCTTCCGGGACGTCAAGGTGGAGGACGACTGGACAGCCAGCGAGTGGGAGTTCGTCGAGCCAGAAGGCCTATCGTCAAGAGTTACGCGGCTCGTGAACATGCCTACCGATGAGGCTAAATCTCGGTACGGCAACCGCCACAAGGCGGTGTGGGCCATCACCACTGATCTCATTCGCAAGGGATACGACGCAGACACCATCCATACCCTCATGCACACGTTCCCTGCTGCCCTCAGCAAGGCGGCTGAGGAAAATGGCTACGATGTGCATAGAGACGTAGACAAGTGTGTTGCCTACTTCCGCGTGGTGGAGGAGCAGGGAGATAACGAGGACGGGGAAGCTCTCGAGGACCTGGATGACGCGGCCTACGATCGAGCACGGGATGCTGAAACCGAAGAAGATATTGAGAAGTGGGCTCTTCTCGAGTTCAAGCGGAATCAGGCCCGTAAGCGAGCACGGCAAATTGAGGCCGAACGTGGGTGGGTTCCACCACCCGTCGACGTGTCCTGGTCCCTTACAAGCATCCTGACAGACCCTCCACCACCTGCCCAGTACCTGATTGGCATTCCGCCGGGCGGCACCCGGGGCTTGTGCGGAGTGAGGCATAACGTCATCATCACCGCGCAGTACAAGACAGGTAAAACGAAGTTCGTCATCAGTACTCTCGCCAAGTCGCTGTGTGACGGAACCGAGTTCATGGGAGACATACCGGTCCACACACCCCCAGGCGGTCTAGTCGTGGGTCACTGGAACTGCGAGATGGATCCCGCTGAGATGGCTTCTGACTATGTGATCCCCGCAGTTATCGAGAATGACCAGAATCTGGTAGGCGCCAATCTGCGTGGTCATCGGGTCAATATCCTCAGCGACCAAGGCAAGGCGTGGGCAGTACAGTGGCTCCGCGATCGCAAGGTCAAGGTGTGGACCATTGACTCCCTGGCGCGCCTTGCTCGAATGGCTGGTGTCAGTGAGAAGGACAATGATGAGATGTTCGACTTGCTGATGGCTCTTGATGAGATCAAAGTCCAGGCCGAGGTAGATGTCTTGTTTCTGATTACGCATACCGGTCGTGCTGAGCAAGAGATGGGCAAGGAACGAGCACGCGGGGCAACGGCTATCGATGACTGGCCTGATGCTCGCTGGGTCATGACCAACGAGGGTGGGGTGCGTTTCCTTGCTGTCGATGGCCGAGGAGTTGGAATGGACGCTGCTCCCCTCATCTATGACGAGGCTACGGGCCACTCTAACCGGGGTTACGGTGGACGTGAAGAAGTGAAGAATGACGGCGCGGTACAGACCGTCGTCCGTGTGGTCCGGGACTCACCCGGCATTACGAGTACCGCGTTGCTGGCCGCTCTTAAAGGCAAAATGAGTGCACGGGTAGCCAGCCAATATGTCGAAGACGCAATCGAGGCCGATTTCATCGAGGTTCGGGCGGATAGCTCTGGGCCCGGCCGGGCTGCAAAGCGGCATTATGTGAAGGGGTATGAAAAGCCCGAAGGCGATCGTGCTCGAAGAGCAACCCCTGGTGAAGTGGATATGCGAGCAGTACGCAATCGGCGGGGCTCCCGCTAGTCCTTTTTGTATGCGCTTGTAGCAAATGCTGGGTTTGGCATAGATTCATGTTGGTCAATGGATTTGATGCGTGTAGTAACAATCGGGCGTGTCCGACATCAAACAAAGCAGATGCTTGTTATCATTGCTGGGTTTACGATAGATGAGGTGCTGGGTTTATGCTGGGTTTGCCGCATCTTCTACGGTGTTATACCCAGCATTGGCTGTAAACCCCCATGGGGGGTACGGCCGCTGGGTTTAAACCGGTAGATGCTTATTGGCGATGGTGGGGTGAGAGAATGGTAAACAAAGCAACTACCGTATGAAGGAGAAGCTTTCTAAAGCTAACCTTCGTTGTTTTTAGAAACGGCTAGATCTACCGTATTGGTCTTTGTCTCTGTCTGTGCCTATCGCATTCACCAACGAGTTGTGCGGCTGCGGGCTACTGTGATGGGATGCAGGTATGGATGTGATGATGTCGAAAGGCCAAGTAGTTCTCACCATGACCCCGGAGGAATGGAATCAGCTCAAGAGCCGGAACGCTCCTCTCCGGCACGCTGTCTTGAAATCGGTTCGGGACGAGGACCGGACCTTTGGAGGCGGACAGCTCGACGAGGGTAACGAGCTGAAGGTTCTCGAACAAAGGCTCGAGGCGTTGGGTCGTCTAGTTGGTTCGGAGTTCTCCGAAACGAGAATTCAGGCCGGAAAGCTCGAGAGCCGGATCTCCAACTTCGAACGACGGTTGTCGGACGAAGTGACAACTGTCAATGCGATGAGGGTCGTGGTTCACGAGATCCGAGAGAACTACGTGACAGAGGTGGGCTTCCAAGACCTGATCAGCCGAATTCGACGGATCGAAGAGGAACCGCGATTCGACCATCGACAAGTTCTCGAGCGGATCACGGCCCTCGAGAACGGATCGCGGCTCGTTGGCACCGGATCCCTTGGTGACATCACTGAAGCTCAGGCCGGACTCCGGTCTCGAATGGACTGGATCCAGGAGACCCAGGCCGAAGTTCAGAACGCCATCGAGCGGCGGTTGACTTCAATCGAGAACGAGTTGACAGGTGTTCTCACGAAGCCGGTGGACATGGTCCACACTGAGGCCGAAATCCAGGCGATCAAAGAGCGGATCAAGACCGAGCCGATGAAGGTTCTTTCGGAACCAGTGCGGTATCTCTCCGATGAGCAAACCCTCAACGTCGCAGAGCGCCGAATTCGAGAGGCGATGAACGGGCACTTCTCCGAGGCCACGATCGGCGGTGTGGTCCGTGCCCTTCGAGGAGAAGAGGATCCGTTTCGAGTCGGGGCAGTAATTCAGAAGGTTGTCGATCACACCTTCTGGCCTACTCAAAAGGGTGGGGAGGGGCCGTGGATCTGCGGGTGGACGAACAACCTCACTGAGTCGATGTGCGGCCTTCCGAACGAGCAACATCTGAAGATCGCCGATCATGCGTTCCGCCCTACGGCTTCGGACCGACGGCACTGCTCTTACAGGGTTGGTCACGGTCAGCGATGTGACCGGCCTCAGTCGGATCACACTACTTATGAAGTCCAGCCTCGACCGATCAAGGACCAGCCGCAGGCCTGAGAACGGGGGCAAACTCGTCGGTGGGATGTGCGATGATGGCCGTTGCCGCCGAATGGTTCGGGGGTCGGGACCTCGTTGGGGTGGTTCTGGCCCCCTTCGAAGTAGGGAAGGGGAGTCATGGCACAGCCGACGATGGTCACACTGACCGGCAATGTGCAGACTCCGCCGAGCACTCCTGATCCCACCTTCCGGGTGGTGATGGAGCAACAGGGTTATCTGATGCATGCCGATGGCACCATTGTTGAGCCGACTGTCTATCAAGGCGTCGCAGACTCCAATGGTGCCATCTCCTTTTCGGTACCAGCTTCGACCGATCCGGCTTGGGACTACGTTCTGAATGGCCAGATCGTCGGGACGAACTGGACCTTCCGCTGCTTCTTCGATCCGATCGACAACGGTAAGCAGGGCGCTCCGTTCCATGCTGGAGTTCCCCATAATCTGGGGCCAACTCTCACCCTGAACGACATCATTCCTGCCGGGCAGTTGAGCCAGTCTGCTCTCTACGCCCCGATCAACCATCAGCACACTCCGACCCAGGTAGGGTTCTTGATTCTCGGTCCTGGTGAGGACGTTCCGCCGGGTACTCCGGCTGGCACTGTGATCATTCGAGAGGCGGCGTAGAAATGTCTGTTGCTGGCACCGACATGAACCTCAAGTACTCGGTGAGTGCTGCCGCCGGTAACACCACGGCTGGTGCACAAGCCACGTCTCTGGGGGATCAGGTCTCGACCACACAGCTCGGGACTTCTGGTGCCAACGTGCAGTTCGATGACGTCTCTTCGGCTGAGGCTTCGGCTGGCGACACCGAATACCGGTGCTTCTTCGTTTGCAACGACCACGCTACCGACTCGGCTACCAACGTGACTATCTCTATCCAGAGCCAGGCCACCAGGTCGACGTGGACTGTCGCTGCCGACAACATCGGAGTAACCGCCAAGGGATCCGGCAGCGCCCAGGCTCTCACGGTTGCCAATGAGAACACCGCGCCGTCCGGTGGTGCTGGTGTGGGCACGTTCGGTTCCTCTGCGTCTCTGGGGACGATCCCAGCGGGCTCTGTGGCCCCCTTCTGGGTCCGGCGCGTGACCGGTGCTTCCACCGCCTCTCTGAACCCGGACAGCGCCACCCTCCGGATTGGTGGAGACGGTTAGGCCATGACCACCACGACGGAACCTCCGTACTTGCACAAGAGTTCCGGGGTATCCGCTCGCAATGGCACTACCTCTCGGACTCTTACTTTCAGCACCTTCGGCGATGCGCCCTTTACGCCAGCCACGGGTAGCCTTCTGGTAGTTGTCGTTTTCGGTGCGGTTACCAACGCTACTTCTGGGTCTTGGACTGAGCAACTTCAGCCGGTGTCTTCTGGTGAGCTAAGTGTCTTCACATCCACCAACAACTCTTCTACTGCTCCTCCGAGTAGCATTACAATCACCAACAACGGCTCGAACTATGACGAGATGGCATGCGTCTACGAGTTCCCAGCCGGTTCTTCGTATGTCTCAGGCACCAGTAGCACACCCAGTTCTGACACCTGGCCCACTCTAAGCGGTCTAACCGGCGGGGCGGGCAATGAGCGAGTCATCATCGGTGCTCGCGGCCGTGTGGTCACTGCTACGGCTACAACGTCAATGTCTTCGGTATGGAACTCGCCTTGGGTTGAAGATAGCGATGTTTTCCAGGCGTTTACTACCGGGACAGATACTGGCTATCTTACTACCGGACATCAGATCAATGTCACGGCTACCAGTGCTACACCGGACGCCACCACAACAGTGGGTGGTACGAACAGTACTCCAGACCGTGAGCATGCAGTCTTTGCGATTAACGCAGCACCGATTGGTGGAACCACCCCCTTCACTAGGGATTACGCTTCCACCTGGCGCGTGTTCAACAGCATCACTCGGGACTATGCCAGCTCGTGGAGAGTGTTCAACGCCTTCACCCGTGACTACTCCGGGTCCTGGGTGGTATTCAACCCCTTCACTCGAGATTACTCGAGCACCTGGCGGGTTCTGAACGCCTTCACGGCAGACTACTCGTCGGTATGGCGTGTCTTGAACTCGTGGACCACTGACTACACATCATCGTGGCGCGTCTTCAACACCTTGGCTAGGGACTACGCCTCAGACTGGCGGGTATTCAATGCCCTAACCAGGGACTATGCGTCAGACTGGCGAGTGTTCAATTCCTTTGCTCGGGACTACTCGTCGACCTGGGCTGTCCTGTCTGGCACTGCGTTCAACCGAGACTATGCCAGTACTTGGCGGGTATTCAACTCGTTCGCTACGGACTACACCGACAACTGGCGAGTCTTCGGCCCGTTTGCGCGCGACTATGCGTCGACTTGGCGCGTGCTGAACTCCCTGACCAGAGATTACGCCAGCACATGGCGTGTCTTCCGGTCGTTCACTAGAGACTACACCTCCACCTGGATCGTTTTCGGGGACAGCCCAGAAGGACTGATCGTGCAGGTGTGGTCCGGTGCGACTCTGATCAGTGTGGCTTCGGTGTCGATCTGGGACGGTACCCAAGAGATTGCAGCTGTTATCGAGGACGTGACGGGCTAAATCTCGTCCTGTACGGTCGGACGCATGGCCAAGTACTCCACATACGACATGTCTCAGAGCCCGTTTAAGCCCAAGCACGGCCCATCCGGTCCCCGGTGTACCGAAACCGTACCCCGTGCGCTCTACGGGCCTGTGGGGATGCCTCCGAGGTGCACGTTGCCAACCGCCCCGGGTGGTCCACACGGCGGAATGCATCGATCGACCTATGCCATCCAGGGTGTGGGGAAGGTGCTGTTCAAGTGGAAGACGCAACACAAGCCTCCGCCGGTCATTGATCTGGTTCGGTAGGCTCCATTTTGGTCTTTGTTTACACGGTGTTATGGTCATGGCTCCACCCCCAACAGGAGGCAATGATCGGCATGGGGAGTAAGTACGACTACCTTCTATCCAACGTCCGCAAGCTGAAGGGCGGTGAGGTATTCGGAGCGGAACAGGGGAGCGAGTTCGACTGCGAACCCGTCTCATTCCAGGGCGTCATCTACAACCTGGCCCGTAAAAAGGGTGATGGTTGGAAGGCAACGACTATTCTTGTCGGCCTTTATCCGACGATGGTGTTCTATGCCTTCTACAAGGAGAGCGATTACTGGAAGCCCAATCTGCCTGCCGCGCCGATCGTGAAGAAGTGGAAGGGCGAGTCATGACCTGGCGCGAGGTAGCCGTCCTGATTATCGGCATCTGCATCGTAACCATAGGGATGGTGTCAGTTCTGTCATGAAACTCCTCGTATCGGTGTTCAATCCCGACAATATGCCTGCTGGTGCGCAGAGGTGTGAGGACGGACAGCCACTCACCTTCCACGTGACGAGCCCGTACCTCGTCAGCGCAGGTCAGAGTATGCCGGTCGGAGTGACGGTCTTTGACTACGATCTGTTGCGAAACCTTCAGTTTGCGTTGAAGGACGCCCGGCATCTAGTCCGTGAGGACGGAGAAACGCCGCTGGTCCAGGTACCCATCGTGTGGGACGTCTCGTTCATCCCTTCACGTCGAAGTCTGTCTGACATCATGGCTGATGTGGTGCAGCATGGACTGGACAACCCGAGGCACGGTGTTTCCTGCGTATGTATGGATCAGTTTTCTCGTGAGATCCGTCTTCAGGTGAGCCGCGCTATTCCGCCGGACGGCAGGACTACTGACTCGGACTGGGCGAAGCCGATTCAAGAGCGACTTAACGCGAAGGCTCGGATCCGGTACGTTCTCGGCATGGTGGAGAGGAATCTCTGATGAAGCAGATACGGGTGGCTTGGCTGAACGGGGATGTTCTTGTTTTCACCTGCACGAGCGCCAGCTATGGTCATGGAAGCAGGAACATCATCCTCAGCAATGCCAAGGAAACTGATTGGCAGGATCAGGTGAGCTACGTTACGATTCCTCTTCACAATGTGCTGATGGTGACGGAGAAAGAGGACTGATGGGGCCGGTTACGCGGAAGGTTGAGATCGAGGCAGACGACACCAAGAGAGGGATGACCGCCCTCGAGCTCCTGACCATTCTCTCCCAAGCCTCGCCTGACATGGTGCCGAAGGTGGAGATCGGCTTAAACGGCCGGATCAAGAAGATCAAGCTCGAGGTGGAGTTTCGTGCCGAGTAACGAGTACATGCGCGAATACCGCCAAACAGACGCTGGTCGGGCGGCTCTCCACAAACAGAAGCAGCGTCAGAAGGCTAAGAACCGCGCGTATGCCACTCTTGGGCTCCGCCACAAAGTGGAGTTTGAATCCCTCTTTACAATGCACCTCGAAGCCATCGAGCGCGAGGAGCAAGATCGTGAAGTGGGTAGCCCGGGTTCTGTACGTGATGCTTAACGCTTTCGTGGTGTTCGCGATCCCCGCGATCACGACACCTGTACCACACCCGTAAACGAATAGCCCCGTCTGGTGAATGTCCCTGGCGGGGCTTTCGTGAGTCGTGCACAATGGATGACGAAGGGGGCAATAGCTGATGTGGATGCTGCAAATCGTTGGTTTCCTGGGCATCGGACTCGCGGTGGTTCTTGCAGCCGTCGTGGGTTTGCCCTACGTGATTGCCAAATCCCTGGGGCATGACCAGGCTACGTGCGATTGCTGGGATTGTCAGGGTCGGAGACAGCGAGCCGTAGACAAGGCGGTGAGTAGAAGAGACAAAAAGACCGGATACCATCCTCAGCCGGAGGAAGACACCCCGCTCAACCAGCGTAGTTCTACTGACTACTGGACCACGATTGAGCTGCGCACTGGCTACCATGTGATCGTCAAGAAAACGATGTACGAAGTAGGCGCGATTCGCACGATGGTGGATGGTAACTGCATGGTTCATCTGCGCAACATCAGGACCAGGCAAGACGTCCGGCCCATCATGGTGACGCACAAGCTCAAGGCCGCGCGATTGTGGCGGAAGGGATTTGATTCGAGGCTGTATCGATGAGCCAGCGAATCTCCTGCCCGTATGTGTTCTGTTCTGCGACCGTTGAGGTCAAATGGATGCAAACGGATCCTCATAATCCAGAGGCAGAACAGCAGATGATCCCCCGGCACGAGGTCGATCACAGCTGGATTAAGGGAGACTGCCCGGCATCCCTGATGTGGATTCCCTTTTCAGAACAAGTGGTCGAGATGCTCACCGACCGAGCAGTTATCGATCGAGCTGCCATCGAGCAGCGCATCGAAAGGGAGAACGAGCGCGGTCAGCAGCAACGGGATGAGACAGCTCGAGAGGGCGGATTGTTTCCCCTGCGACCGCTATACAAGCGAGGACCTGGTAAGCTTCCTGGACGACTTGGGAGGGAACCGGGACCCAACTCCGGTGTGTGGAATCCTCCACGGCCGGGTGATCCAGAAAAGCCGATGCCCACTGACAGCAGCGGGCAATCTCTTGGAAGAGGACAAGGAAGACACGTGGCGAGTACTCAAGAACTGGTTGGCCAGATCACAGAAGCCAACGTCATGGCTGGCGAGGCTGCCGGTGCGGCAATGCAGTGCGTGCAGACCCTCCAGGCCGCCAAGGCTTCGATACAAGGAGCCAAGTCCAACATTGCGGCTGCCCTTGACGGGTCCGGCGCGCAAACCCTGACCGAATACCTGGCCCTCTTGGAGGATGCCGAGGGTCAGATCGACCAGGCGGTCCCGGCGCTCGAGAACGTCACCAGCAACTTGGCTGCTGGCATGGAGCGGGGCGAGACGATGATCGGCAGAATCCTCAGCTGATCGAGAAAGCGGAGCCTGGATTCTCTTTGCCGGGCTCCGCTTTTTCCTGCATGATCACTGCATGACCGAAATACTGCATATCTTCAATGCGACCCTGGCTGCTCATCCGTATCCGGTGCTGAGCGTCGATACTTCTTTCTCCTGGAAAAGTCCGAATCGCGCGCCGAAGGTTGGGACTCGTCCCGTGCGCAAGCGGAAGAAGTAACGGCTCCACAATCAAGATGATATGGTCGGTGGGCAGTCCTTTCCGGATAGCGTTCTTGCCCCCGTGCCTCTCCGGTATTCGACTGCCTCCTGGGGCGGGAGAAACCCCTCGGAAAACCCGTGCTTAGCGTCGCGGCCTGGCACCGGTCCGAGAAATACTCCCGCCCCTCATGGGGGACCGTCGCTGCTGGGAAGCCGCGCCAGGACCGTTACTGGCCCGGTGGAAACGGAGATCAAAAAGGCGGGACGGTCCCCCACCCTGCGACAATGGAGAGACAATGTTCTTCCACCTGATCGTGCTTTACCGATGGGTGCGCCTGACCACACGGCGCTATGGCTTCAGGGCCCTATTCATCTCGTACCGGCCCAAGCGTGCTGGGACTGGTCACGGGCTTCGGGTGAATCCCTTCGGTCGCCAACATGACGATGGAGGGTTCGTGCGAGGCATCAGTGCGATGTATCTCGTTCGTCAGCTCCAGATCGAGCGTGCTTTGGTGACTGCCTGATGGGTCGTACTCCAGAGCAGATGGAAGCTGATGAGGAACTCACTGCTTCCATCGAGAAGGTAGCGCGGTTGAGCGGAGTTCTTCGCCATCAGGACATGCTCGGTGACTTCGTCGTAGTCGGAGCTACCCAGTGGATGGACGAAGAGGGAGACATTCGCTACGCACACATCACTCTCTTCCGCAATGGGGGCATAGCCGGATATGCAGCGATCGGCTTGCTTGAATCTGCATCCGCTGCAATTAAACTTTCGGGAGATGAAGAATGAAAACGCTGGCAGCCGTTGCTTGTGGCGCGGCTCTGGGAGTAGCCGGATGTGTCGGCTGGGCGATGTGGTATCTCCGGGACGTGATGAAGTGAGAATTCGCCAGGGTCGGAAGAACCCTCACAATCTATACATGCAGATCGGTGAGGAACCGGCTGACACCGACATCAGCATCGGCTACATCAGGTACGCACGATGGGCTGAGGCTCTGGTGGCTGCGGTGAATCGGTCGGGCGGTGTGGTCCCCGATCGATCTTTCACTGCGGATACGGAGTGGGACCGGTCGGAGGAACTTCGTACAGATCGGCTCGGTCCGGAAGATGAGGATGTGAAGGTGGATGATCCCGATCGGCCGACCAAGAGATTGCACTAATCTCCATAACTGAGTGCGTTATACTTGATGGGCGGCCTTGCGGGCCGCCTTTTCTTGTAGGGAGTCCACTCAGTGACCAAGCCAGCCAACTACGTGGGGGGTCGGGCCAAAGACCCGACGAAACTGTCGACGAAGCCGGAGCAAATTCGTCGTAGGCTTCGGCGCACAGTGGGTACCGATAACTACCAGGAAGACCTGAAGCTGTATTACGAGCATGCCAACTTCAAGCCCGTCGAAGACTGGGACATCGAAGAACTTGCTCGGGGAAAGCCTCGGAACAAGCGAGGCAAGTTCTCTGGTCGTGGTCCTCGGTGGCTTACTCCCGAGATTGTGCGTGAGGCTCGCCGCCGGTTGGTAGATGAGACTCATGCCTTGCTAGGATCTCAAGTAGAGTTCGCAGTCAAGACCATGATCGATCTCATCAAGAGTGAAGAGGTTGATGACAAGGGTCGCCCAATCGTCGATGCGCGTACGAAGCTAGATGCGTGCAAGTTCATCATCGAGCACGTCAAGGGTAAGGCGACGATGATCGTGGAAGCGGAGGGTCTTGACTTCACTCGCAAGATGATTGCCTCCGCCATCGTTCTAGATGATGGGCTGGCGCAAGACGAACCAATCGTACTCGATGGCGAGATCGTAGAGGAAGATGAAGATGGATCTGCCGACGGTGAATGAGGACGACGAGGGATCGAATCCCCTTGCTGAACGGTGTCGGACGTGTGGGCAGACGCTCGGCTGGCACCAAGCCAATCCCATGACGAAGCATCCCTTCAATAATGGTCAGGATGGATCCACAGACTTTCTGAAACGCCGACGTGGGCGTGATGACCGGCGGGACCACTCAAGCCCTCAGCGTGGCTCTGACAGGCCTCAAATCGCTGGGTTTACCCACGATGCCGTACTCCGGATAGCATTGATCAATCGGGGTATTCTCACGCCAGCCGACTTGGTTGTTGCGGAAGAACAGCTTCGGGAAGCGTTGGCTAACGTTCAACAGGAAGGCGGACAAGATGCCCAGCCGACAGAGGGCACACGGAGGGGGTAAGTTCAAGTCAGAGAGGCAGCGTCGATGGATGTGGGCAGTCCACCCGAAGGCTGCAAAGAAGTGGGCACACAATAGAAACACCAACAAGGGTGATTGGCGAGGCGGACGCCGGATCAACACCTCACGCCGGAGGTAGCAATGACGGAGCCAATTGGTCCGCAGTACGGGCTGAATCCCCGCCTGGACCACGCAGAACCGGAGAAGAACTACACCAGCCGTGACGTTCTCACGAACTCGACGAAATACGACGACCTGACGGCTACCGAGTTCGGTGGAGTGGTTGGATTGACTCAACCGGCTCCGCATGTGCCAACCGGTGTCGAGCGGATGCGTCAGATCTACGCCATCGACCCGACTGACCCCGGTGATGGGGTGGCTGCCCCCGAGCTCGAGGGCGCTTTTAACACCATCGGGATGGAGTAGTGGATACCCAGCCGGGCATTCACTGGCCCTATTGCATCGACAGATCATGTTTGGGCTGTATGCCCGCGCTGGGTGTTTCCTGCCCCGATCCTCCCGAAGAACTGCCCGACCTTTCACGATTCTTCGAGCCGTTGGGGGATCTGTGTCTGCCCCAGTTCTGACCAAGACCGGGCTGTTCCAAGATGTCTGGGGGTATTACCCTCATGCCGGTCAGCGTGACCTACACCAGAACCGAACCAGATTCAAGGTCGTGCGGTGTGGTCGGCGCTGGGGCAAGACGTACTTTGGTGGCTTCGAGATGGCCACACGGGCTCTCACACCCTCCCGATTCGACGGTAGAACACCAACGCTTGGCTGGGTGGTCGGGCCGAACTACTCCGATGCGGAGAAGGAATTCCGAATCATCTACGACGCCCTTCGTAAACTCGGGCTTGATAAAGATGCAATCAAGTTCCAGAAGAATTCCGACGCTGGTGCTTTGCACATAGCATTGGCGAATGGAGCTGAGATCATTGGCAAAAGCGCAGCACACCCCGATAAGCTCGTCGGTGATGGACTGGATTGGGTCCTCATGGTCGAAGCTGGTCGGCACCGACGAAACACCTGGGGTCAGTACATCCGGCCTACGCTTTCTGACCGTCGCGGCATCGCTGTATTCTCCGGCGTCCCGGAAGGTACTTCCTCCTCGTCCTTGCTGTATCACCTGTACGAGCGCGGCCAGAGTGCACGGTTTGCTTCATGGCAGTCATGGAAGCGGCCGTCCTGGACTAACGACATCATCTTCCCCGGAGGTCGGCAAGATCCAGAAATCCTCGAAGCGGAATCTGACCTAACCAAGGACGAGTTTGACCGGCAGTACGGTGCGGAGTTCACCGACAAGACCGGTGTCGTCATGAAGGAATTTGACGAAGACGAACATCTTGGGGACTTCGATTACGAACCTGACTGGCCTCTTTACATGGCCGTGGACTACGGGTTTACTAATCCCTTCGTTGTTCTGTTCATCCAGGTAGGACCGTTCGGGGACATCCGGGTCATTCGTGAATTCCGGCGGCAGGAGCTGGACACCTCGGAGGTGTGTCACGACCTCAAACTGGAGTTTCCTGGCTTGGTTCGTGTCTGCCGAATGATCTACCCTGACCCTGCGGAGCCGGACGACACGCGTACGATGCAGCGAGAGTTGCGGATACCGGCGAGTCGGAATACCGGGGGTGAGATTCGGACCCGTCTTGCCCTTATCAGACGGTCCATGAAAGTTCAAAACTCTCACCTTCCCGAGGGTGATGCGGAACGCCGTCCGCGTCTTATGATCGACCGTACTCATTGCCAGACATTGATCTGGGAAATGAGAGAAGGCTATAAATGGCCGGAAAAGAAAAGCGAACAGCGGTCAGATTCCGAGAATCCCCTCGACAAAGACAACCACGGAGTCGAGGCACTAGGCCGGTTCTTCCGTGGTTACTTTGGTGCTGCCGGAGTCGGTGGATCATTTGTATCTACCGCTGACATGAATGGCTGAGGTGAGGAATGGCTAGCGGGACCTTCACCCCATACTCAACGGGGCAGGAATTTTTCGGACAGAAGCCTGCGTGGATTTCTGACGAGCTGGATTCGGCTCGGGTGTCCTCGTACGTACTGTATGAGCAAATGTACTGGAACATGCCGGATATCCTGAAGGTGGCGCTCCGGGGCAGCAACAGCCAGCCGATCTACATTCCTTCTACTCGGACGATCATCGACACGACGAACCGCTACTACGGTGCAGATTTCCAAGTCGTGGCGATCCCTGCATCACTCACCCCGGGGGATGCCCAGGCGGTCGCTGGTGCTCAGATGGCAATCGCTGACCTGATGCGTCGTGAGCGATACAAGAGCAAGTTCAACGGCAAGAAGCGATACAATTTGATCTGGGGTGACTCGATCTGGCATATCACTGCCGATCCTGACAAGCCCCAGGGTTCACGCATCAAGATGACATCGCTCGATCCGGGGATGTACTTCCCCATCTTCCAAGATGACGACATCGAGGAGATCATTGGCTGTCACCTGGTGCAAGAGACCACAAACGACGACGGAGATCCTCGTATCCAGCGGTTGACCTACCGGAAGACGGACAAGGGAACCATCTCCGTTGAGGAAGGCATCTTCAAAGTCGACGAGTGGGAGGATCCCACCAAGGCACCAGAAACGGTCATCCAGGCGGTGACCGAACTGCCCGCGCAAATCACCGCGCTCCCGGTATACCACACCAAGAACTCGGAACAGCCAGGGGATCCCTTTGGCTCGAGTGAAGTTCGTGGCCTCGAGCGAATCATGGGTGCTGTCAACCAGACCATGAGCGATGAGGACCTGTCCGTTGCGCTTCAGGGCATTGGGATGTACGCTACCGATGCTGCCCAGCCGACGGATGAAAAGGGCAACACCATCGCTTGGCAGATGGGTCCTGGTCGAGTTCTGCATCACAACGGGACTCACTTCAACAAGGTTCAGGGTGCGCAAGGGATCGGCGAGGTCTTCGGGGTTCACTACGATCGCCTGTGGGAGGCCCTCTACCGGGTTTCGTCTACGCCGGAAGTAGCCGTCGGGGCAGTTGACGTGTCCATCGCCCAGTCAGGTGTTGCGCTTCAGCTTCAGCTCGGGCCGATGCTGTCCAAAGCGGGCGAGAAAAACACGTTGCTGGTGGACACCGAGACGCAGATGTGGCATGACATCTTGCTCATGTGGATGGCAGCCTACGAGGCAACCACATTCGCTGGTGTGGACGTCACGTGTGTGACCGGAGACGCAATCCCGATCGATCGGGCCGGGCGCTTCGCCGAGCTAAACGATATGCTCGATCGGGGTGTCATCGACACCGACTTCTATCGTGCCGAGGTGACGAAGCTGGGGTATACCTTCCCGGAGGGGATCAAGGCCAAGGCTGATGCGGAGTTCAAGACTCGGAACGAGGCTCAGCTTGGTACTGGGCAGCTGAACGCGGAAACGGCTGATGGCAGCCCAGCCGACGCCTAAGGAATTTCAGCCATACCGTCGACTTCAGGGTAAGACGGAGGCTGAACTTCGGAAGATTCTGGAAGCGACAGCGAAGGCGATTCAACGCCGGATCGCTGCGCTTCCTGTTGGCGTAGGTGGGCAAGTTCGTGCGGCACAGCTTCGAGTTACACTGGCTGCCATCAATCGACTCATGCAGACTATGTGGGTCGGCCGGATCAATCCACTGGTGGCGCGGGCCATTCAGGAGTCATTAGAGGCCTCTGAGGATGCCATAGAGACAATGGAACGCGTTGCGTATGCGGGACTGGGCGATCGGGCCGCTGATGTCCTTGTGCGGTCGCTGAGAGCCGCTGGTGCATCCGGGCTCAAGAGCGACGCGACACGACGCAAGCGGGCATTGTCTCAGCGGGTATACCGGCAGCGAGCCTTGGACGACGGTCGTGTGGAACAGGTCATCAGACAAGGACTCATTTCTGGGCTGTCGGCTAAAGAACTGGCAGCGGACGTTTATAAGTTTGTTAGCCCCACCGCTCCCGGAGGTTCTTCGTATGCGGCTATGCGACTTGCCCGAACTGAAATCAACAACGCCTTCCACGAGCGACAAGTGGAAGGAGCAAAGAGACCAGGCGTTAAAGCCGTTCAATGGAACCTCTCCGGAAGCCACCGAGTGCCCGATCTGTGCAACGTCTATGCCAATCACGGCGGTAACGGAGAGTGGCCAGTTGATGACATTCCGGACAAGCCTCATCCAAACTGCTTTTGCTACCTAACGTACATAATGATGAGTTCTTCCGATTTCAAGAAGGCCCTGGGTCGGGGGGACTTTGACGATGAGATAGATCGCAGAACTCGGGCTAACCTGGCTCGTCTTGGGAGGCAATCGTGATCGACCACACCGGACATCCCCATCCGTCCACTCCCAAGGCTCGGGCGCTTTGCCGGGCAAATGGAGGTACGGGCTTCATTGGCAAGATCGGCGGTGATGCGCCGGTAGCCAAGAAGGGTGACAATGACAAGAAGCCACACGTCCCTCGAGGTCCGGTGAACACTACTCCGAAGACTCCTAAGCCACCGGCTGCTCCTCCGGTGAAGAAGGGGCCGACGGTACCGAAGGACCACGGCGACCCCAAGCCTCCAACGGCTAAGAAGCCCGAGGCCCCGACGGCAACTGGGGGTGAGCGGGATATCACTCCTAAGCATTTTGACAAGACCAAGATGCAGATCAAGGATGGTAAGGGGAACTGGCGTACGGTAGCCACTTTCATCAAGGCTCCTGGTGGTGGATCTCGATCGGCTGGTGCGCGGGGTGGTCAGTACTCATTCCGAGATGCAGAGGGAAATCTGATTCGTGAGGCTTCCCCGAACGAGAGAATTACCGTTCGGGATATGCCCTCGAAGACGCCATTCCCTGCTCCACTTCCTGTTCCGGGTGAGCGAAAGATTTCTCCGGGAGATTTCAATGCCGAAGTAATGGAGATTCGGGGACCAGACGGTACTTGGAATCAAGTTGGATCTGTGGAATCAGGGTCTAGTGCTGTTGGTGGCACACTAATCTTCGTGGACAAGAACGGCAAGGTAATCGATGCCGTTCCTCGTTCTGGAACGATCAGCGTTCGACCTAAGCAGCCAAACCCGGACAAGGTCCCAGAGGCCGGTCACATGACAGACTTCATTCCACCGGCTACTGGAAAGGGTTCCGTCACTGGTAGTGCTGCTCGACAGTTGCAATTGGTGAAGATCCAGAATGCTCTTCGCTTGGGTGCGAGTCGTGACTTCATCGTGAAGGGCAGTAAGCTATCTGAAGAAGACACCAACAAAGTCATCGATAACATGCTGGTTCAGTATGGGGTTCCTAACCATGTTTACCCGCGTAAGGGGTCGGGTGGTTCAGGACCCAAGGCTACGGACGTCAAGCCTGCCGCTCCGAAAGTGGTGGCTAAGAAGGTAGCTGATACCGGGAGTGTACCCACCCCCACTACTCCGGATACCGTCGGATTGGCTAAGGTCCAAGGCGCAGTAAATGTCGATCCTCGTGTAAAGGCCGCTGTGGATCGTGTTCTTAAGATCCAGTCTGACCACGTGGGAGGGAAGATTACTCGAATCAAGTCGATCGATAATAATCTTCCTGATCCCGAAAGTACTCGGGGGAAGGCTCTTCAGATACACGAAGGTACTTTCGCGGTCTGTATGCACGATGGCAAAATCCACCTGCATAAAGACATGCATAACAAGGGTGATGCCGTAAACTACTCAATGGAGTCAGGGTGGTTTACGAAGGGTGGCCAGGGCATAGAGCAAACCATTGCTCACGAGATGGGCCATGCCTTCCTCACTGATTTCAAAATGACTCCGAATCAGCGAAAGATCCTGGCAAATACCCTCGTCGAGGAATTTAACCTAAAGAATCCTTACGGGGGAGATGTTCCCTTCTGGGGGGTTGGCCAGCTTGATAGAGTTGTTCAGCATCCGGACAACAAGAAGAAGCTGAAATCTGCCGTTAGCAAGTACGGAACTACCAACGCGAACGAACTAATCGCCGAAGTTTGGGCCGAGTATACGATGAACCCTCGTCCTCGGCCAAAGATCAAGAAGCTGGGTGACGTCTTGAAGGGACTCATTGAGGGGAGAATCAAGTGAGTCAGAATCTGCCGAGCATCTGTGACTCCTGCATTCACAGGATTTCCGACTCCACTTGCGATGCCTTCCAGGAGGGAATCCCAGAGCGGTTCATTCTCGATGGAGGGTCCCACACGACTCCAACGAAGAGTCAGAAAAATACGATAGTGTGGGAGTTCGCACCGGGTACCGAACCCGAGTTCGAGGACTGGAAGAACTTTCAAGAAGCAACCCCTGGGAGCTAACGATGAGTCTGCGACTCACGAAGCCGGGCATGCGTTCCGCGAACCTGTCTGGCAAGCGTCACCCCAAGACTGGCGAATTGCTGGTCCCGCTCGGGTACCTGAAGAACGGATCGGCCGTGTGGCCCGTTATCGGGGCAGCGCCAGACGACACCGACACCGATGACCCTCACTTCACTGGTCGTGACGACGAAGACGATCAGGACGAGGACGAAGAAGACGACGAAGAGGAGGATGAGGACGAGGATTCCAAATCCTCCAAGAAGTCGTCAAAGAAGTCGTCCAAGAAAGACGACGAGGATGAGGATGACGAGGAAGATTCTCGCGTCCACAAGGTGTCGGAGCAAGCCAAGCGATATCGACTTCGACTTCGAGAGGCGGAGCGCCAGCGTAACGAGCTGAAGGAGCGACTCCAAGCGATCGAGGACGAGAACAAGACTCCGGACGAGGTGGCCACTCGTACGATCACGGAGTTGCGGGACAAGAACACGACGCTCGAAGAGAACGTTCGGGTGATGACCGCTCAGCTCGCCTTCTTCAAGTCCAACACCGTCGACTGGGTGGACCCTTCGGACGCGTTTGCCCTGGCAGAGCGTTCGGGGCTCTTTGACGATGTGGTTGACGAGGATGGTAACGTGGATGAGCGCGAACTCCGGCGCGGTCTTCGTGATCTCGCCAAGCGCAAGCCACACCTCGTCAAGAAGGTTGAGGACGACAAGAAGGCTCGAGGCCGGAAGTCGACCGAAGACACCAACGATGATGAGGATGAAGAAGACGACGAGCCGGGCTCGCGTCGATCGGCAAACACCCAGAACAGCAAGCGAAAGGGAACTCGGTCTTCTACGAATCGGGCTGCGCTCGCGAAGAAGTTTCCGGTCCTCAACCGCATGTGACGTTCACTCTCCGGAATGGTCTGTGGCCTAACGGAAAACGAAGAACAAAAGGGCTACGTTCCCAAGACAATGAAGGGAGTGGACGTGAGCCGAATCGATAAGTATGCGCCTCTGGCCGGTGGATTCCGTGCGCCGCTGAATGCGGCCTGGAATGCCACCTCAGGGCCTTCCGGCGTGTCCGACTTGAACCGCGTGATCGTGGTCGCACTCAACGGTTCCGGCCGTCTCATCAAGGCTACGACTGCGGTTTCCGCCGTCGGTGTGGTCTGCCTGCCGAGCGCCAAGGATGCGGGTACCCCGGTGGACGTGATGACCGGCGGAGAGATCGTCGAGTTGGATGCGAACGACCTTCAGACCGGCAGCCCGGTCGCTGGCACCAAGTACTACCTGGACACCACCGCTTCTCGTCTCACGGCCACCGCTCCGGCGGCTGGGACGAATGCGGCCTATGTCGGCTCGACTGTCGAGGCAGGCCGCCTCGTGGTCCGTTTCGGCTCGTTCCAGGGCTGAGAAGGGACCTGACTGACATGAACATCTCTCGTCCGGCCCTTACGCTGAACAAGCGGGGCCTCGTCGTTCCTGACATGGTGTTCCCCGGCCTGCACTCGGGCGTTGCCATGCCCGGTCACGAACTGGTGGATCTGCGGTCCCTGGGCATTCTGCCCGGCGTCGCCGGTGGTGCCAACCGGCTGGGTTTCCACACCAACGCGGATGTGGTCACTCGGACTGCTGACGGCACGGACCTCAATGAGGTCTGGAACAACTTCATGGATCTTCTGAATGCGGTGAACCAGCCGCGTCAGAACCTGATCAACTTCCTCACCTTCGGTGTCACGCAGAACACCGAGACCGTGACTCAGCCTGGTCAGGGCGTTGACTTCGAGGAGGCCACCGAGTTTGGTGTGCCCGTCGGCTCGCGTATCCAGCCGACGTACTTCCAGCTCGGCTACACGTTCAAGTGGTACGACCTGGGCTCGCGGTACACGTGGCAGTACCTGGCCGATGCCACGGAGGCCATGGTCAACTCCGTCGGAAACGCCGCTGTCGAGGCCTACTGGCGGCTTCTTCTGAACCAGGTTCTCAAGACCTTGTTCAACCCGACCAACCTCACCGCCACGATCAACGGCAACAACTACAACGTGTACAAGTTCTACAACGCCGACGGCACGGTCCCGCCTGCGTACAAGAACAACACGTTCAGCGGCAGCCACACGCACTACAAGACCTCCGGCGCGAACTCCGTGCTCGAAGCGCAGGACCTCGACACGATGGTGATCGACGACTTCGCGAGCCACGGATACTCGCAAGAGAACGGCTACCGACTGGTCGTCATGGTGAACACCGCCCTGGCGAACCAGATCCGCAACTTCCGTTCGGCAGTCAACGCGGTGCAGGCGGTCGGCGGCAACTACGGCCGGTACGACTTCATCCCCGCGCAGGGTCAGCCTGGTCAGATCGTGCCGACGACCACGCAGGTCATTGGTGCGGGTCAGGTTCCGAACTCGCTGGGCGGTCTGACGGTCACCGGTTCCTACGGTCCGCTGCTGGTCGTGGCCGACGACTACATGCCGACCGACTACTTGGCCAGCTTCGCGACCGGCGGCACGGACAACCTCAACAACCCGATCGGCCTGCGGCAGCACGCGGACACCAACCTCCGTGGTCTGCGGCTGGTCAAGGGTCGGAATGCCGACTACCCGCTGATCGACTCGTACTGGGTCACGGGCTTCGGTTCCGGCGTCCGGCAGCGTGGCGGCGCGATCCTCATGCAGCTGACGTCTTCCGGCACCTACACTGTCCCGGCGATCTACGCCTGATCGGAGGGGATGACATGCGGAAGCTCAACTGGGACGAGAAGCTCTCGGACGATGATGTCGCCTGGGTTCGGGCGGCTGGCATTCGGACCGAGGAGCAGATTGCTGCGCATCAGGCCCAGTTCGATGCCGAGGTCCCCGAGATCGAGGTTCCCGAGGACACGGCAACCCAGTCCGCGCTTGACCCCAATGCGCGGGCCAACACTCCGGCGGAGACCGGCGACGGGCCGATCAAGATCGATCCGACCCAGGCCGATCCCCAGGTCGAAGACGACTACGACACGTGGACCGTCTCCGATCTGAAGGAGGAGGTGGAGACCCGGAATACGATGGCCGACACTCCCCAGGTGGAGGTCATCGGGACCGGTAAGAATGGCTCCGTGACCAAGTCCGACCTGATCAAGGGTCTGCGACTGTGGGACTCCGAGAACCCGGAAGTACCGGAGCCATCCGAGGACTAACCTCTCTCGGGAAAGAGGAGCCCGGCAGCGGGAGCGCCCTGCCGGGCTTCTCTGTGAGTTTCTGAGCTAACTGGCTCTTTCCGTGTATGGTGATACGATGGGGTCATCTCAGAGTTTGGAGGTGAATCCCGATGGCGACTACCAGCGAAATTGCAATGCTCCGGCGAATGACGGCACTAGACTCCGATGATCCCGTCTACACGGACTCACTCCTGGGCGGCATGATCGACGACCTGGGTATGGATCCCGCTGTAAAGCAAGTCTGGCGCGAGAAGGCCGCTGCTGTGTCGGGGTTGGTGGACATCACCGAATCTGGGTCCAGTCGGGCTTTGAGTGGCCTTCGCAAGGGATACCTGGAGATGGCCAACGCATCTGGTACCGAGGAAGACTCGACGACTGCCAATGGTCGTTCCTTCACGGTGGAGATCGAACGGGTATGACCGCCAACTCCGTGACTCTCGCTGCGCTTCGATCGTCCACTGCGGCATTCATCGCTGACGATCCGACTACAGCGCAGTTGATTCCAGTCACGCGAGTGGAGCAGCCAAATGGCGGATTCCAGGAGACTGAAGGAACCGCTCGAGCTGCGCAGACATTCAAGCTATCCGCTCTCTCGTACGACCAGCGCCCTGCCTTGACCGTAGCGGGTGTGGAACGTATCGCTGACTTCCATCTCATTGGACCACACGACATGGCGATAGCCGTCGGGGACTACTGGGTGGATGCAGATACAACTCGCTACGATGTGATCGGATTCTCTGAGGGCTGGGACTACATGACCAAAGCCTTCGTTTCCCGGCACATTCCTCGGGGGGCGAGACCCTGATGGCACGTAAGGGAACGTTCGTTTTTGACTCGCTCACCCCCCGGTTGAAGGAATTGCTGCCCCGGGTGGATGCTGCGGTAGACTTGGTATTTGACAACTATGAGGCCGTGGCCGAGACCTATGCTCGGACAAATGCTCCGTGGACTGACCGAACGGGTAACGCTCGAAACGGTCTCTTCGCCCAGCATGATGCAGAGAACATGGTTCGGCACGAGCTGACAGTCTACGGAACGATGCCTTATACGTTCTGGCTTGAAGTTCGGTGGTCAGGTAAGTACGCGATCATCGGTCCTACGCTGGTGGAAATTGCTCCGCGATTGGCTGCGGACATTGCGGCAGCGGTTAACCGGGCGGTGAAGACATCATGAGGACTTTGGTTTACCAGGCGATCATCGGGGATTCTACGTTGAATAGCCTTGGGATTACAGGGCCTTCGTCCTTTGCAGTGGATGTGGATACTCCTTCTGCCCGGCCTTTTCTTCAACTGCGGTGGGGTAGAAACGATGAGGGACTAGACGTCTCAACTCGGAGATCCCTCGTAATATGGGTGCACGACAAGCCCGGAGATTACACGAAGATAGATAACATCATTCTTCGTCTTCGGACTCTGATTCCAACCCTGATTTCCAGTCGAGATGCCAACGGCTGGTTGCAAGGGGTGGAGTGGACAGGCGACAGCGAAGACCTGACCGACGACGGTCACAGGACAATCGCTCGGAACACTGGCTTCGTGCTGGTTGGATCGGGCCAGTAAGGGGAGAGGAATATGCGCTACGTAACGTACATCGGCCTGGCCCACATCCGGCAGATCACTGCCCAGGATTGGCGATCGGTCGGCATCTCCGCAGACACGGTGCAGTGGTCAGCGCAGAACGGATTCGCTGTCCCTCTGGACGCGTTCACCGAGGATCAGATTCGGAAGGCGATCGAGTCGGATCCGAACTTCGTCATCACCGGCGGGGACGAGGACTTCACTCCGCAACCGCAGCAGACCGACATGACCCCCTCCGCGCTCGCTCAGACGACTGAGAACCCCATCGACGTGATCGCGTGGGCCAACGGCGACGACAACGTCTCTGCGGACAACTCAGACCCCTCTGTCGCCCCCGGTGGTGCCGCGCCGACCGGTACGGTGACCAGCGGTGGCTCTGGCGGGGAGATGGCAGGAAGCACGGTTCACTGATGATCGAGCTTCGTTGCCGCAACAAGAAGTTCGGGGAGTTGCCCGTTCCCTCGATAGATGAAGGCATCATCGAGGTTACGTGCCCCTCTCGCTTCTGCGGTAAACGAAGCAACGTGGTGGTGCTACACAGGTTCAGTACAAGCACTGGAAAACTGCTGGCGACTCGTCAGTACCGATCTCCTGAGGGAGGGAAACAGTAATGGCTCTGGGAAACGCACTCCCGTACGGGCTGCGGGATGTCCAGCTGATCAAGTACCCGACGCTGGCTGCCGACACCTTCGGTAGCACCCTGACCGACCTTCCGGTCTCCCGGACTCTGTCTTTCAACGACACTGAGGACTACGAAGACCTGCGCGGTGACGACAAGCTATACACCTCGCACGGTCAGGGCGCAAAGCTGGAGTGGGAGCTCGAATCGGGCGGTATCTCATTCGACGCTCACGCCATCCTCGCAGGCGGTGTGGTCATCGACACCGGAATCTCGCCCAACCAGGTGCGCCGATACCGCAAGAAGTCGCTGGACGTTCGTCCGTTCTTCACCGCGATCGGGCGCGCGATCAACGACAACGGCGGAGACTTCCAGCCGATCCTCTACCGCTGCCGGTCCACGGGCAATGTCGAGGGCGAGCTGGGAGACGGTGAATTCCTGATTCCCTCCGTTTCTGGCACTGGGTTCCCCTGCCTGGTGACGGGCCTGGTGAACGGCAGCGAGATCAACGACGCCCTCTACGACTTCGTGTACCGGGAGACGGCTGGCACCATCGCTGCTCCGGTTCTCGACACGCCTGCCGCTCCGGTCGTATACTCCATCTCGGACTCTGGCGGCACCACGTCTGGTGGCGAGATCGTCATCGTCACGGGCTACGGCTTCACCGGTGCGACGGCTGTCACGGTGGGCGGCACTGCCGCGACCGACTGGCAGGTTGACAACAACCAGCAGGTGACGCTGATCACTCCGGCTCACGCGGCTGGTGCGGCCAACATCGTCATCACCACTCCGGCTGGCGCGAACGGCGCTGGCGCGCAGTCCACGTACACCTACGCCTGATCGACCCCTCTCGGAAATTAGGAGCACTCGATGCCCTCCTCCCAGGAGTTCACTCCCAACTCAGTATGGGCTTCCACCCAGCCTACCGGACACGAGGAAGAGCTGACCACACCGACTGGTCAGACGTGCCGGGCTCGCAAGATGTCCATCGAGGCCATGATTGCGGAGGGCTTGCTGGTGGAGTCGGACGCGATCACTGCCCAGATCGCCAAACACCTCCAGGCTCCGAAGGTGAAGCGGAAGGTCAAGGGCCCGACCGCTCCCAAGGACACCACTCAAACCGTCGACATTCCTTCGCTGTTGAAGGATAAGAAAGCCGTCGCAGAGATGGTCAAGATGGTGGATAGGGTTATTCCCTATATCGTGGTGTCTCCGATCGTCAAGCTGCACTATACGGAGCATACCGTCGGTAAGACCACCGTGACGAAGATGGTTCCGGAAGAAGACCGCGAGGCGATCCGCGCCGAGACCCCGGATAAGGTGGTTGTCTTCACCGACCAGATCGGCCTCGAGGACAAGATGTTCCTCTTCGACTGGTCTGCTGGTGGCCTCGGCACGATGCTTGCCTTTCGCGAGTGACCCGAGGCTGATCTGGGAGGTGTGGAACATGGCAAACCGACTTCGGTGTCGTCCTTCCGCACTTCTTGGTGTCACCGATTCCTGGGTCGCGTTCTGTACGGACCGGGCACTCTTCACCTTCGGAACAACCGTTGAAGGCGACATGGACGAAGCCGAAACCAGGCTTCCCAAGAATGCCAAGGAAGCGGCGCACAGGAGAGCCAGGCAGCGGGTACTTGACGAATACCTCGGCGTGGAACTGTCGGAACAACCCGAGAGATTCCGATCGGTAGGGTGAATAAATGGCTAACCATAACCTTGGCACGATCCGGGGAACCATCGAGATCGATTACGATGGGGCTGGGATCGTCAAGGCCGTGCGGGACACCGATAAGGCCAAGAAGTCCTTTGGGTCACTTGATGGCGCGAGTTCCAAAGTCATTTCTATCTTCGGGTCGGTTACCAAGACGTTCTTGAAGGTAGGCGGTGCTATCAATGTCGTCACGAGTGGAGTGAGTGTACTCACTTCGGCCGTGGCAGCACTTGGCCCCGTTATCGGTGCTGGTCTAGCCGTTGCCCCTGCCATCATTCTCTCGTTCGCCTCTGCACTCGCAGTCGCCAAGATCGCTGTCTCCGGGGTAGGGGACGCGATGAGTGCCGCCTTTGGAGATGCAGAGAAATTCAACAAGGCGCTCGAGAAGCTGTCTCCAAATGCTCAGGCGTTCGCCAAGGCCGTGCGAGCGGGAGTCCCTGCACTTCAAGACTCGAAGAAAGCGATTCAGGATGCTTTCTTCCAGGGTGCAGATCAAGCGGTAGGCACGATCATCAAGCGATTGGTGTCGCTGACGGCGCAAGCTCGAGGCGTAGCCTTTGCCATGGGCCAGATCGCTCAGAACGTCATCAAGACGGCTACCAACTCTGTCAACATTGAACGTCTTCGGACGATCCTGTCTGGCGTGAATGCTTTCTTGTTGCAGATCAAGCGATCTCTTGGTCCGGTGGTGACGGGTTTCATTGGTCTTGCTGCCCAGGCGTCGAAGTTTGGTGGTGCTCTGGGTGGTCAGGCGGCCAATGCGATTGCCAAGTTCTCGATCTGGTTGAACAGCCTTGATCTTGACAAGATTTTCGCTACGGCCCTGCCCATTATCCAGCAGTTGGGTGCCTTCCTGGCGGATATCGCCACGATTGCCAAGTCGTTGTTCTCCATCTTCCTTGGTGACGGGCAAAATGCTGTCGGTGTGATTGCTAACCTGGTGTCGCAGTTTGCCGCGTTCTTGCAGTCAGCTCAAGGTGCAGCTGTTCTTGACTCGATCGGCCAGGCAATGCAGGCGATTGGTACCGGGGCCGGTCAGGTGTTTCTTGCCCTGTTGCAAGCATTGGCTCCGGCAATCATCGCCCTGGCTCCTGCGGTTACTCAACTGGCCACACAGCTTGTATCTGTTCTGGTGCCTGCGATCAACGCCCTTGCGCCTTTGCTGCTCAACATCTCCAACTTCTTGTCTGACAACATGAGTTGGCTGGGACCTGTTGCCGGGGCAGTTGTGGCTCTTGCGGCCGCATACAAGGTCTACGTTGCGGCAGCTAAAGCTGTTGCTGCAGTTCAGGCCGTTCTGAAGTCCAAGATGGTTGCCAGTACTGCGGCGTGGATTGCCAATACCGCTGCGGTGGTAGCTAATCGCATTGCGCAAGCCGCATCAGCGGTGGTTACCGGAACGCAGGCAGTTGCAGCCTGGGTGGCGAACACCGCAGTCGTCGTGGCAAACCGGGTAGCCGTTGCGGCAGTTGCGGTCACGATGGGAGTGGTTCGGGCGGCTACGATCGCCTGGACCGCCGTGCAATGGGCCTTGAACGTCGCCCTCAACGCCAACCCGATTGGCCTGATCGTCCTTGCTGTCGCCGCTCTCGTCGCTGGCATCATTCTTCTCTGGAAGAACAGCGAAACGTTCCGAAAGATCGTGCTCGCTGTCTGGGGGGCTATCAAGGTAGCAATCAAGGCCACAGTGGACTGGTTCGTCAACACTGCTTGGCCATGGATCAAGAAGGTAATCGACTTCATCATCGGTTACTATAAACTGCTCTGGCAGATCACCAAGGCCGTGTGGACCGGCATCTTCAACGCCATCAAGTCCGCGCTTACTTGGATCAAGGACATTTCGCAGACGATCTGGAACGCGATCGTCACGGCAGTCAAGACCTACATCAACGTCTATAAGACTGTCATCATGGCTGTGATTAACTTCGTGAAAGCAGCCTGGAACAACTGGCTCAAGGGCATCCAGATCATTACTCGGACTGTCTGGAATGCCATCGTGGCTATTGTCCGGAACGCCATCAACTTCATCAAGAACGTAATTGCTGGCGTCAAGATTGTAGTTACGTACGTGAAGAACGCGTTTACAAACGCCCGAAACGCAGCGGTGAATATGATCAACTCATTGCTGTCTACGGTTCGTAGTATCCCGGGGCGAATCACTTCAGCTCTTGGAAACCTTGGGTCGCTTCTGTACAACAAAGGTAAGCAAATCATCCAAGGCTTCATCAATGGCATCGGGGCTATGATCGGTGCCGTTAGAAACAAAGCTCGATCAATCGTCTCGGCTGTGACTGACTTCTTGCCTGGCTCCCCGGCGAAGGAAGGACCACTGTCCGGCAAGGGCTATGTGTTGCTTCGTGCTCGGCGCTTCATGAACGACTTTGCACAGGGCATCGATGACGGGTCTCAGAAGCCTTCAGCCGCGTTGATGGGCGCGGTCCAACCGTTGTCGCGTGCGATCGTTCCCAGCGGCTCCACGACGAAATCAGGGGCCTCTACGACCCCCACGACCACACAACCCGTGTCCGGCGGAACGCGTGAATACCACATCCAGATCGGTGACAAGCGGTTTGCCACGCTGGTTACTGACGTGATCACCGGCAACCCAGTAACAGTGAAGAAGGCGGCGGACGAAGGCAATCGACAGTCCAAGTTCGCTGGGTCTGGACGGAGGTAATCATGCGGTCAGCACGAATTACGCCTACTCTGTACTTCGGTCAGCCTGGAAGACAGATGCAAGCGTTGCCCTGGCCCACCGGTGGGATTGACAAGCCGTATGAACGACAGACATTTGACTTCCTGACCGGCTCAGGCCTACATCAGGTGTCATCACTGTCGGTGGGTTCTCGACCGTATACGATCAACTGGGCATCTATGCACATCGATACCTTTACGAAGATTGACCAGTATCGAGTTGGAGCAAACGGTCCTGGTCCTTTCGTGTTGATCGACCCCTCTGCGCCCAATCTGCTCCCTGCAAATGTGTCCGCCCCGACCGGAGTAACGTCACTACAAATCCCCGATTTCATCTTGCCTACTGGTGGTGCGGGACAGGGATCGATCGGCCAGAACGTTCTGCCCCAGTACATTCATAGGGGTGCCGGATGGGCCTCCCTTCGGTGGATATTCAACAGCACACCGGATGCTACGTGTATCTTGATCCCAGCCCCGCAGTTCCGTAACTGGTTCGGACATCCCGTTATCGCAGGGCTTCCTTACGCGTTCTCCAGCTGGGTGACCGTAGATGGCACGGTAGAGACGAACGCGTCGGTGTCGGTTCGCCTGGGGTGGTTGGACAAGACTGGCGTGGAGTTGTCAGAATCGTCAGGTACTGTCACTGCGGTTACCGGATGGACCCAGTTGAGCGTGATTGCTACCGCTCCGGCAAATGCGGTCTATGCCGTTCCTCGGTGGGTTCTGGGTGGGGCGACGATGGCAGTTGGTGGTGCGCTGTTCATCGATGAGGCACTGTGGGAACAAGACAATGTAGTAAACACCTGGGCTGTGGGGTCTGGAATTCGGCCAGTTGAGATAGTAGCGCTGGGCGAGACTGTTCCCTTTGACGGAAGATTCCGCACCAGTACCCAGATGACGCTGCGGGAGTTGGCCAAATGACAGCCATGGATGATCTGCTGAATTCCAGCAGTCTGGTGTATTACCCGGCCTCGGTTGTAGCGATCTTTCCGGAGCTAGAGCCCGGGTATGCAAGCCTGGCAACCGCTACTTCTGCTGAGTCCATCATTCAGCTTGGGCAGCAGATTGGTCCCGACGGTGCGTCTGTATCGCAGTCTTTTGACGATGGAATGCCGGACGAGGTGACGTCCACGGGGCAGAACGACGCCTGCGGCACCTGGAGTATGGACCTCGTCGGACGTCCTTCTGCCATCGCTTCCGACACTTCGATCGGCAGTGTGGTCAGTACAACCAGTGGTCAGGGGACAGGTACCAGTATCACGACTACCTATCCATCTGGTCTTGCGTTCTGGGACTATGTGATCTGCGCAGTTACTGTGTCAGCCGACACCATCGTGACCGAGACTTCTATGGATCCTGATTCATACTGGACCTGGAAGCTTCTTGGAGATGTGGTTGACAGTCAGGGGGGTTCCTTCCAACGGACCTTCGTGTTTGGACGAAAGCATTACACCTCGGGTGTCGTAGTCCCGACCTTTGACATCGATACATCTTCCAACTACAACTGGATCATGGTCGCGTTGAAGTGTGGTCGGACCCCGAGTGCAAATGTTCTTGTACCAGTCACTCCGGGAGAGACAGAGACATTTGCTGAAGGTGCTTCGGCCGTAACTGCTCACACGCTGCCTAATGTGGACCTGGGGAACCGGGGGTGGACGATTGGTGTCTTTGCTGCTCCTAATGCGGCGGGGGCATGGACGTCTTCTGGTAACACAATCTTCGCTTCTTTGCTGGGAACCAACATCTCCCAGGCCATCGTGATCTCTCCCCTTCGTTCTTTCCCAGGCAACTACGGGATGGTGGGAACTACTGCTGTCGCGACCCAGCTAGCAACTGGTGTGCATATTGCGATGCAGGTTCGGGATCGTCCTCAGCTGGATGCGTCAGGATACTTCAGCCCTCTCAACCAGTTCTCTCCGATCTATGGATTTGATCGAGATACTGCTCCGGTTACTATGTCTACCAACAACATCGCGGTAGATGGAAACCAGACAGAAACTACTCGGATCTTTACGGGTCAGATGACGGGTATATCTGTCTCGGGAAGAACTGCCCAGGCGACCGGAGTAAGTAATACTCGACTACTTCTTGATGATGCCCATGAACTACCGGTGGTGTACGGCTGGCGAGAAGGGCTGGAAACCGACTGGTTGGCCGGGTATCTTCTTGCCCAAGGAAGTCAGTACAACGGCGTAGCACCCTCGATCTATACTCGTTGGTGGGCACCTGGTCATGGGTCCATGCATCCCTTCGTGGATGGATCCACTACATACCCGGAGTGTAGGTCGTGGATTACCGGCCGCGCGGGTAGTTTCAGACGTCAGCCAGACGTGGTAGACGGTCCCTTCGTTACTGCTATGTACGCCAAGCAAACCAATGCAGAAACGGTATACACCTCCGTCGTTGCGGATCGAAACTGGGGCACTGAAGTACCGGGGCAGCCAGATGCCCTGTTTAAGGACTTGCTCAGCCAGCAAAGTAGCACGGGAAGGTTGTCTTTCTGGATCCGAGGAGATGCGGCGGATCAGACACCTACGTGCGTTGACTCGGGTAATCCCGACGACTACTTGCTGTTTAGGGCTACCCTGTGGAATTCACTACCGGGAGACGTGACCACGAATTACGTGAGAGTGAACGTCAACCCGAATCGAAACTTCACCGTCTGGGTTGGGTCCTCCATCGTACTAACTGGCGGCGACCTACCAACCGATGGGCTGTGGCATTACTGTTCCTTCATGTGGGATTACGACACAGGAACGGGAAAGTTCCGGCGTGATAACCTCACCTGGAACACTGGTGTACTCGGCGGAGGTGCAGAAGCACTGCCGTCTAGCGAAGCGGCACTATACAACTCGGGTGGATACGTAGGCTTTGCTTACAAGGCTCAGCTTCCGGTAGCCGAGATTCAGCTGGAAGCTGGAATGCCCTACACGGATGACTGGAGTCGGTTCTACCCAACGCCGACTGCTCCGTCCCTCGGAGTGACCTATCGCGCAAGTAGGCAACCCCTTGCGGTGATCGCTGAACCAACGCCCGTGCAGGGATGGACCACACTGCAAGAAGTGTCAGAATCCACTCTTTCGTGGATGCGGTGCAACGAACTAGATGCTGTAGAACTGGTCAATCTCGATTACTTCGGCGAGACCGATCAGATGACTGTCACTACGTTGAACGTCTTGGATACAGACTTCAACGCAGGAGAGATCAATTTGGCTCTCGATCCCTCGCGTACTCGAAACGTGGTGACAGTTTCCTTCACAGACACTCGTGTGGGTTCTAACCGGTCGCCTATCCTGGACATGAACACCGCCCTTGCTGTACCAGTTGGCACGTCCTACGCAACGTTCACCTTGGATACGCCGACGGCAGAAACGCATGGTGCTGCACAGTGGTGGACTGCCACTCCAACCTTCCAGAAGTTGACCGCATCGCAAATCTCGGGCGCAACGCCTATCCAGAATGAGAATGTGATGTCGGTCAACACCTTGCCGGATGGTACAGGTACGGTGATCACGTCCTCTGACTTCACCGCCCGAATCGTTGACTGGACGTCTAACAGCATTGACGTACAGTTCATCAACAACAATGGCAAGACGTTGTATCTGACGAACAACGGGGATCAGATCCCGTTCCTTCGTGCTCTCGGCTATGCGATCAGCCAGAGTGATGGATACGCCACGACGACAGACACGGGGTCAATCGTCCGGCGGCGTGAGCGGGCTCTCACAACTGGGATGAGCTGGGTTCACGACCGGGCTACCGCACAGGCACTTAGCTCTACACTGGTCGGCATTCTGGCGCAGCCTCGGCCGATGATCACAGTCAACGTGCAGGGAGACCCTCGGCGAAAGCCGGGTAACTTGTGCCAGGTCGTAGATTCAACGGGAACTGCTGCCGAAGGTACCTGGCGGATCACCGCTATTGATTGCAACTACAACGGGCCGATGTTTACTCAGGATGTGACTCTGATCCGCGTCGGCACTACCGGCGTGTGGGACGAGTCCAACTGGGACGATGCGGTTTGGGGAGAATGAGGCATGGGCAACTACGATGACATCGGTCTTCCCGTCAAGGGCCAGCCGATCTCCAGCGGTGCTTTCGGGCAGAAGGTCCGGAACTACCTGATCAACGCTGACGCCAGACTTTCGGCGATCGAGGGATCGCTGTTGCCTCGGTACTACATCAAGGCGAACCCCACGTCTCGAGCGTCCACAGGAACAGTTGCACCTGATACTGGAACCGGACAGTTGTTGGCCGGTATCCCGCTAGAGATTGGTACCTACGAAATCGAGTTCGTTGGGTACTTCACTCTGACGACAACGGGCACCCAGGGGTTTCGCACTCGATTCGGCTTCACGGGGACGATCAGCAATCCGGTCCGGAACTGTCTTGGTCCCGGTGACTCGGGTAGCGCTCCGAACGTTAACGCAACTATCATGGCGCAAGGCTTCCAAGCGACCGGCCAGGATGCTCTGTACTTTACCGCTGCGTCCGCCGGTTATTCTTCGGTGAGAGAGATCGCAACCGGATTCAACGTAACGGTAGCAGGAAATCTCTCCCTGAACTGGGCACAGGCCGTTTCCTCGGCAAACAACACCAACCTCCAGGGCGGGAGTTACTTCCGCATTACCAGATACGCGTAAGGTGAGATCATGACCGAGCCGATCCCCGAGCAGTACAGCAATCCACCCCCTCCCCAGGAGCAAGAGGAAGTACCCACCGTAGGACCAGTGGCCGATCCCGAACCAGAGCCCGACCAAGAGGATTAAATCGCCCGGGGCATCCGGAACCATGCGGTGTGGTCCGCCACTCCCTCAGCGTGGATCTGGGTGCCCCTTACGTAGGTTCTCCATACGCGCCCGTGCGATGATGGGGGTGATTGGAGGGCCCATGGTAATGAACCCGAGGACACATCCTCGCGGAGCAAGGCCAGACTTCACGCTTCCGAAGCCGAACCCCAACCCGAGTCGCATGACGGATGCGCTCTGGTGGCTTGTCTGCATGCGCGAAGCGTTGGAACCAACGCTCAGCGAGAACGGGGGCACACTTGCTCTCAAGCCTGGATACCACAGTTATGGATCTCGGCTACCCGACTATGGTCTGGGCAACATCAAGACGGATCATTCAATCCGGCGTGCTCCCGACCGTACAGGCAAGTGGTGGAAGGATTTCACCTCCGCGCATGACTGGACGTTCTTGGATGCCCAGAAGGGCGACTACAAGACGATCCAGAAGTACACGAAGCGTCTCATCGCAGCGATGCGAGACCCGAATGACTTGCGTCCCGATGACGTCTTCGCGTACACCCTCGGACAGACGGACGGAGATCCGATAGTCGAGGGCTACAACGAGTACAGGGACGATGACGAGACAAGTGCGGACAAGACGCACCTCTGGCATCGCCACGACTCCTACCGCCGAAACATCATCGGCGATTTCTGGGCCATGTGGAAGGCCCTTACCATCGACATGGGCTGGACCTACGACGACTGGCTCCGGTCCGTCACTCCGGCAGCAAAGGATGACTTCATGAGCTTCATCACCAACCGTGCCCAGTTCCAGGCGGAGATGACCGCGTGGGCGAAGACGCCCGAGGGATCGCAGGCGCTTCTGACTGGTCTGGTGTCGGCCAAGTACGGATCCCAGGTCTACCCGAACCGTACGCTGCTGAATTTCCTTCTCGATCTCCACGGTGCGCGTGACTTCCTGACCGGCGGCGAGACCGAGGCGGATCCGAAGTACAGCAAGGTCACGCCGGACAAGCGCCTGGCCCAGATGGCCGACGTTCCTTCCAATGTCGACCAGCTGAAGACGGACATGGCTGAGATCAAGACCATGCTCGCCGCTCTGACCACACCACCGGCCTGACGATTAGAAACGGGGAGGAATGCTTGACTGGCTGGCGGAGGGTGTTCCTCCCGAGATAGCGGGACTGCCGACGTGGGCTCTCAATGGGCTATCGATCGGTGGTCTCGTGATGCTCATCCTCATGGGGCTGTTCACTTCTAGACTCTGGACCAAGCGCCAGGTCGATGAGTTGACTAAGCAACATGACCGAGAGGTAACCACTTTGACTCGGAATCACGAGCAACAAGTGACAGACCTCAAAGCCCGGTATGAGACTCACATCACTCGAACTGTCGAGCTGCTAGAAAAGAGGGCTGATGATGCCCGTACACGTGAGAATGAGTGGCGTGACGTAGCCCAGAAATGGCAGGCGGTTAGCGAAATGCTGGCCTCTGGCTTGGAACCATTGCAGGACCAGGGCGAAACCATGCTCCGACTTCTCCAGGCTTGGCAATCCGAAGCACGAAGGGCTATCGGACAATGACCGAGGCGGAGCACGAACGACAAGAAGCGCGTCAAGAAGCAGATGCCGCGCTGGCCCGCGCAGACCGGATGGTCGATCGTGGTGCTAAAATTGCTCAGGGCTGGGTAAGGTCCCGTCAGGACAACAACTTCCGTCAAATGCTTCGTAAACTGGGGCAGAGAGTGCAAGAGAATGGGACTTGAAGGGCTCGGTAATCTCGGCTACCAAGTAGGCGCAGTCGGTTTAATCGCTGTTGCTGTGATCTACTTCATGATCGTCCGGTGGTGGACTGATCCTCTCGGACGAGTAATCGCAGCGGTTCTGGGGGCAGTATCTCTAGTCCTCATCACCACGATCCTCCGGATGCTCCACATCGGCATTCCTCACTTCATGGTCTGGAGGGCCATGATGTTCTGGATGTTCGCCCTCGCGGTGTGGTCCGGACTCATGGCTCTTATCTGGGCGCAATTGCTTGCCCCTAGAATCAAACACGACAGACTGACCACACCCCGAAGGAGGGGACATGAGGAAGCTGATTTGGCCGATTCTCGGCCTGATCGTGATGGCCGTCCTGACCACGATTCAGCAGGCGAACGCTGACAACAGCATCACCGCCTCGGAATGGGTGCAGGTGGCGCTTCAGGCTCTGATGGCGTTCAACGTCTGGGCCACTGCCAACCTGCCGCAGTACACACGGATGAAGACCTGGGTGGCTGCGGCAATCGCCGTGGTGTCTCTGCTTGTAACGCTGATCACCGGCGGCCTGGACACCAACGAGATCATCAACTTGGTGATCACCGGCCTGGCGGCACTCGGCGTGGCTTTCACTCCGCAGCCGGTGACCACGGTCATCAACGGGACGACGGTCCCGGCAAACGGGGAGGTGCGGAACACGAATCGCATCGTGTCCTAACCCAAACCAAGCATGGCCCGTTGGACGTTAAATCCAGCGGGCCATGATCAAGTTTGCTATGTTTATGACGTAGCCACCACGTAGAAAACGGGTGTAAACCCAGCACTCAAACCCAGCACGTGCTATGTTTGAGAAAACCATGATGCAGCCGTGACTATGACACCTCCCGTTTAAACCCAGCGGGCTTTAATAACCCGTAGGGTTAAAGCATGCTGGGTTAATAAGGGGGTCAGTCATTGCCCATATCCTTCGGGGGTACGGAAGGCGCCCGGTGCCCCTCCGTACAGATTTGCTCCCAGGAAGTCGAAGAGGGCGTTGATCAGAAAACGACGAACTCGCTTGTTCCGCTTTCCGCAGACGCCGCACTTCATGAAGCCCATCCGATCCCTTGACCATGCCGCCTTTCCATTGATCGTGCAGCTCGGATGGTCTGCAAGGTCTCGCCGGGCTGGATAGATGAAGATACCGACGAGGTGGTAACCGTCCGGTAGATCTTCTTCTAGCCGATACGCAATGCCAGCGGGGTGTGGACCATCCGGTACGTGGACGATGGCTATGTGGGCCATGAGATTGCTCCTAGAGAACTAGAATGGGCGGTGGGGTGGTTCCTGTTGGTCCCATGCTATGCCCGTCGGTGGAAGCTAAATGTGGCCGCTTTGACGATGAGCCGATGAGTCGGTAATGTTGCTCCACGACGCTTCAACCAGTGAATTAGACGAGCACCACCCATCAAGGGAAGAGGACACCATGGCGGCACGTGCCACCAGCACCAAGGCCAAGGCCACCCAGGCCGAAGAGCCCGAGGACATGGAAGACGAGGACGAGTTCGAAGAGGTCGAGGACGGCGACGAGGACCTCGAGGAGCTCGAGGAGGTCGGCGAGGACGAGGACGAGGAGGAGCCTCCGGCCAAGCCGAAGCGTTCCACCGCGAAGGCTACCGCCGCGAAGGCGGCCAGCGCACCGAAGTTCGGTTCCGTCGAGCTGGCGGCCTACATCACCGAGTCGACCGGCGACAAGTACGACGCTCGAGGCGTCCGCATGCTGCTCCGCAAGCTGGCCAAGGACGGCAAGCTCGACCGCGTGGTCGGCGAGACCCGCGACCGGTACAGCTTCACCGGCCCGAACGACCCCACCGTGAAGGCCGTGGTCGCCATGGTCAAGTCCGGCGAGGCGAAGGCCATGAAGCAGGCGGGCCTCGAGAAGGTCAAGGAGCAGGCCGCCGCCAAGAAGGCCGCTGCCGCCAAGAAGGCGGAGGCCGAGGCCGAGGCTGTGGAGGAGGTCGAGGAGGAAGCTCCGCGTCCTCGTCGGACTCGTACGGCGGCTGCCAAGCCTCCGGCCAAGGCGACCCCTGCGAAGGCGACTCCGGCCCGGCGTACTCGCGCCTCGTCCTGATCGACGTATCATCGAGGGGTGCGGCTCGTTCAACGCACACACAGGGGGTAGCCGGGAGCGGCGGGATCACAGGTGCACCTGTCCCGTGATGGAGTTCGAGTCTCCATTACCCCCCTTGGATCGGCAGGCGGCAGTCTCATCCACTTCGGGATGCACGTTGACTTGTCCGTGCAGAACCGGGCCTGTCGATCCACTAACTTCGTCCCCGGCGGAGGGAGCCCGGAAGGGTCAGCCGCAAGGCACCGGGGGAGAAAGAGATTTTGGAGTTGCCCCACGATCAACTCTTGGTCTCCGCAGCATCCCGAGGGGAGTCACCAAGCACGTGCTCCTCTCGGGGTGTTGCGTCTCGCGTCAGAGTCGTGTAGCGTTACCTACGCAACGGACCACACGACGAAGGAGGGCCACGATGACCGGCATCTTGGACCGGATCCGCGAGACGACCCCTGACACGCTTGAGGGCGTGTCGTCCAGCTTCGATGACGCGCCTCGTCCGGTGTATGTGTCCCGGAGGCCGAAGAACATGATCCGCACCGTTGAGGGTGCCGATGATCTGAAGGTGTCGCGTCCGGCCCCCAAGGCTCCGGGGATGGTCAAGACCTCCGACTGGTCGGGTGACGACTCCCCGATGACGACCCCTGGCGATCCGCATGACGCGAGGTCCGAGGGCCAGGTTCGGTACATGGACAACCTCATTTCCTGGATCATGGAGAAGGACGGCGACGCCGGTGCGGCCGCTCGTACCTGGACGGACAACGTGACGGTTGCGGGCAAGTGGTCGTACGACAAGGCCGACAAGTTTTCGATCAGCGCGTGGATCGACCGACTGAAGGCCAAGAACGCGGAGTTGAACGCGGCTGTCAAGAACGATCCGCGCACGACGGCTGGCCCTGTCCTCACCGGTAACGTGGGTCACGATGCGCTGATCGTCCGGGAGAACCGGTCCGGCAAGCCGATGCCGCAGTACTACGCGTTGCGCGAGGACGGCGTGGTCAAGTTCTATCGCGTGAAGGCGGGGACGAAGCCCGGCTGGTGGTGGATCGACGCGCAGGCCTCCGATGAGTTCCACCCCATCAAGAATGTGGCTCGGAAGAACGAAATCCTGCGCGCCATCATCGCCGCTGGTCCGGAGGCTTCCATGCGCCTGTACGGACAGGAACTCGGTTCGTGTGGTCGTTGCCACCGGACCCTCACCGACGAAACCTCCCGTGCGAATGGGATCGGTCCGGAATGCGAGGGCAAGATCTGATGGATGAACTCGAGCTCTGGGCTCGGGGTCTGATGACTCTGGGCCTGGGGCCGGACCAGGAATGGCATCCGGCTATCCCCAATGAGCATCAGTGGTTCCATGCTCAGTTCTGGTCTATGGTGGAACAGCTTCTTCCCGATGCGGAAGTTGATGAGCCATATTGGATGACCCAGGATGCAACGATTCGACTTTTGAACAACAACTGAACCAAGCCGCATCCGGGCGGCTTACACCGAGGGAGCAAGAATGGATACGGCACAGGCCGCTGAATTACTGGGCACCAACGCACGGCAACTTCGGGTGTTCCTGCGATCAGCACACTCGACTTTCGTCCCCGTTGGATCTGGTGCACGGTATGACTTCACCGACCGTGAGATCCCCACGTTGAAGAAGCGTTTCGAAGCCTGGCAGAAGGCTGGCAAGCCTCGCCCGACTGCTTCGAATGCCAAGGCTGACCCGAAACCCTCCCGTAAATCTCTCAAGCTGAGTACGCGAGAAATTCGCGATCGCAAGGTGTGGGAGGAAGAGGGACTTGTGGTCCTGCCGGACATCCGCGATCCTCGGGTACGTGCTCGTGCCTTGGCGGACGCGAGAGCCGCTGAGGACCGCCTTGAACTCCGCCTGATGGCGGTCGGCCTGCACGTTTCTCAACTTGGGGACAAGCGATGACCACATATAACTTGCGTGACGCCTACATCTATGACTCTCAGGAGATTCCCCGTCCGAAGATGTTGCCCATCGGGGAGATCATCCTGAATGACGGAACTACCGCGTTGATTCCACAGCCGGTGAAGTGGAAGAGCACCTCGGTCGGGGATACGACCTACATCACCTCTGACGGCATGCGTAACGACGGTTTGACGTGGACCGGCGTCATGGATGCGTTCGCAGAGGCACCTCAGACGCACGCTGAGGCTCGATCAGCGCGTCCGCCGGTACCGGTATGGCCCGTGGCTCTGATCCTCCTTGGGCTGGTCCTGATGGCGTTTGGATGGCTCCTGAACGAGCCGATATCGTTGCTGATCTACACTGCCATCCACGGGAGTTGACGTGCGCACCAAGATCCCTACCATGCGAGTCCTTATGGAGGACCCCCTCTTCCGTCAATACATGAAGATTCCTCCGCGCTTGCCGAAGAACTTGCGCACCGGTAACCCGTACCAGATCTGGGTCAACCGAGATGGTAACTGGGGTACGGCCTTGAAGCCAACGTACGCCGACGCGTGGAAGGTGTTTGTCCACCACTACAAAGCCTCCCGTGACGACCATCGGGACGTGACCCTGGTGAGCCGCCGGGTGTTCTTCGCCCCTCCTGGTGAGTGGTACCGCGTCAAGGTCAAAACCTCGCGTCGGCCGACGCCGGATGACAAGAGCACGTGGCAGTGGAAGCTGGAATGGCGTTGGCGGCAGACGTTCTTCTGGGAAGGGCACGAGTTCGCGTGGTGTGGTCGATGCCGCCGTCCCACATACTGGCAGCCGTTAGGCGAGACTCACCACGCACTCCGCCGGTCACCGGCTATTGCTGAGGAAGACAACTACCGGTGTCATATCTGTGGGATTCGGTACATCGCTATGCCCGGCATTGACCAGATGGTCAAGATGGAGCGGAGGCCGGAATGAAGGAGCGATACGTACACTTCGCCTGGATGGTTGGTCTCGGCTGGGTAAAGTATCCCCTTCAAGTACCAATGCTTGGGCAAGTGAAGTGGGTCGAGGCTGATCCTCCATTTGATGACGTATACGACGGAATCGTACTCGTCTGGATTGGTCCTGCTGCCCCCCTTCCTGCCAAGGTCAAGCTTGATCCTCCTCGACCGGTGTATACCCAGATTCCTCACGACGACTTGTCTTATCCCGGGTGGCAGTCGTGGCATGCTAAGAAGGTTATTGATCCCTCAAAGGGATGTGCCTGGGTGTATGAGGTGGAGCCCCAGAACGCGAGCGGATGGTGTCGAGTACTCTGGAAGGTTTGGGACTATGATATTCACTAAGCTCGCCCATCCCGACTGGCCATATACCTGTGATCGGTATTGCAAGGTCCACTACTACTGGGACTTCGAGACCGAGCGGCATGAGTCCCTGCCGAACACATGGAACGTCAAGAATCAGTCGGGTTGGCGAAGCCAGGTTGTATGGGTTGGCCCTCCTGGCTACCACCCATATAAGCCCAGTTCTGCTGAGTGGGAGGCCATGCGTCGCATGTGTTCTCACACGCAAATGGACCTGACGTGCAATACCTGTTTCCGGCACACCTTCCGGCCAATGGAGATCTGATGGAACGAGAGATACGCCGAGCGATGATCATAGGGATGGCTATTGGCTTTGCTCTCGGAGTAATCTGGACCATTCTCTTGCCCGCTCCGGTGGGGATCTGGTGAAATACCCATTCAAGACCAAACCGTATGCTCACCAAGTCCAGGGCATGCGGTTTGCCTTTCGCCAGTTCAATCGAGGCTATGGGGCAGCCCTTCTGTTCGAGCCTCGTACCGGTAAGACCAAGACGTCCATTGACATCGTCTCTGCACTGTACATGAAGAGAGGCGTGCGCAAGATAGTCATTATCGCTCCTAACCGTGTCCTCGGGACATGGGCCAAGGAATTCCACATACACTGTCCGCTGGTGTATCAGATCATCGTGTGGGATGCGAAGGAGCGCCGAAAGGGAGCCATTCGTCAGCCGGATGGACATCTGGACATTCAGGTAGTGGTGACTAACTACGAAACCTTCGGTACTCCGGGCAAACGGTTAGAGAGCGGTCGTCGAAGCCGATCGACAGGTCGATTCAAGAACCGAGACTGGATCGCCAAGTGGATAGGCAATGATGATGCGGTCATCATCTGCGACGAGAGCCACAAGCTGAAGAATCCCTCTGGCAAGGCCAGCAACATGGTGGTCGGGATGAGGAAGTGGTTCAAGTATCAGCTGATCCTGACTGGTACGCCGATCACGAAAGCCCGTCGTGCTGCCGATATCTACATGCAGTGGAGGCTGATTAACCCAGGTAGATTCATGAGATGGGGTGCGACGTATGAGGACTTCCGAACCCACACCGGAGTCTGGACGGAGCGGAATGGATTCCCCCAGTGGCTTCGAGCGCGTGAGAGCGGCCTTAGGGATCTGCAAAGAGGCATTCATGCGGATGGCCTCGTCATTGCGCGAGCTGATTGTTTCGATCTCCCGCCAGTTCTCCCAGATCGCATTATCGATGTCCCGCTCACTACTTCTGCGCGTCACTATGACGAGATGGCCGAGCAGTTCATCACTCAGCTTGAGAACGGTGATATTGCCGAAGCGTCTATTCCCCTCGTCGTCACTTTACGCCTGGCCCAAATCACGTCCGGGTATGTCGGCATCATCGAGCCGCATCCGAGTAATCCCAACAAGCAAGTATCCCGCCCAGTCTCTATCGGCAAAGAGAAGATCAAAGCGCTCGAAGAGATACTGGTCGAAGAAGTAATTGAGAAGGAAGAGCCAGCCATTATTGTGGCTCAATGGAGACATAATCTCGATGCTATCAGCGAGCTGTGTAAGCGGTTGAAGATCCCATCCATGTCCATCCGTGGAGGCATGTCCCGGTCGTCTACTGATGATGCTCTCAGACGATTCGCTCAGCACGAGGGGCAAGCGGCCGCCATGGTGGTGCAGCCTGCGGCCGGTGGCGTCGGACTAGACATGCGGGTGGCTGGCCACACGATCTGGTATTCTCTCACATCATCCTATGTCAATTACACCCAGATGAGAGATCGAAACGCGCTACATCCGAACGCCGTACAGCACACCTTTCTTATCGCACCAGGAACTGTCGATCAATTGCTCTACGACACCCTGACTAATGACGGGAACGTAGCCAAGCAAATTCTGACTCGTCCGGAAATTTTGCGCCGCTCGGGATCATGCCGATAGGGTAACGAATGAAACGAGAGGAAACGTGGTGAAACACCTTATCATCGAGGGCTGCGACGGATCTGGTAAGACAACACTGATCGATCAGCTCATGCAAACCAAGCAGTTCGTGAAACATGCGCGGGCCAGCACATCGCTTGGGGGGCCGGTAGATTCGCTGAGCGATTGGGTGGATGACGATCTCCATCGGCTTGGCAATTGGACTCAGGTCGGCCGTCCCCCTTTCATATACGATCGGCATCCGCTGATTAGTGAGCTGATCTACGCCGATCTGCGCAAGATCAAGCGCGGACTCACGGGCAAGTTCACCGACGTCAAGTGGATTATCCAGGCCCAGCGACAGATGGCTGATCACGCCATCCTTGTCATCTGCGATCCGGCATATGCCGAGGTGGAGCGCACGCTACAAGAGGGGGGTCGAGATTCCCACATGCCGGGGGTGTTCGAGAACCGGTACACCATCTTCAATCGGTATCGTGCTTTCACCTGGCCCGGGACTGTCGTTCGCTACGACTGGACCCTTAACACCCCGAAGAACCTGATCGAGACAATCCAGAAGTTGGATGGCAACTAGAGATGGCAACTAGAGATGTGGTGGTCAACTTGACTCTCGATCCTCGCTTCGCTCGCCTTCTGACCAGGCAGGACGATTTACAGGCGTTTCTGCTGGGTCGCCGTGTGGCCGATCTCGACTTCAAGGAGTTGGCCGACTTCATCCGTGTGCAGGCGTTTGCTCTCAACGCCGAAGTACACGAGGCGGTCGACGAGACGCACTGGAAGCCGTGGGCTACTCCTCCCGAGGGCGAAGGAGTGGTCATCAGCAAGAAGAGGTACACCGGTGAGTTGGCTGACGTGTTCATCTTCCTGATGAATCTGATGTTGGCTGGTGACGTCACCATGAACGAGCTGGCTGAAGCGGTAAACGTCAAGCAGGACAAGAACCTGGGTCGGTGGATGAAAGGCTACGACGCGAAATCTACCAAATGCAAGGGATGCGGTCGTGCCTTCGACGACGAGGACGTAAAGTGCTACGCCTCCACCATGGCGGGTGAGGAGTTGGTTCTCGCGTTCTGCTCGGAGAGGGAGCGGTTCATCGACTCGGAAGGTAACCCGGTAACGTGATTCGCGCCTACGAATTCAAGAACCCTGTCGACGCGCACGATGCCATGTGCGAACAGCTCGTCTACGGCGACAACAGCAAAGGCGTGGACTGGGACTTCGTGCATGGTACAGAGGTAGGTCTGCACAACGTTGCGATCCACTGCAACACGATCGACTTTGACTACAACCTCAAACGACTTTGGGTTCCCCCGACTCGGTGGTCGATGATGGTTCGGCAGTACCTCGATCCCATCGCTCTCAAAGACTGCATGGACAAGGTCTCAGATCGGATGGGTCCGCCCCGACGGCAAGGGGACCGTAGAGGCATTTCAGTTGTCCGTACACGGCTCGTGCAGGGTCGAGGGGTAGGTCGGGGTGTCCGGCGTCGCTGGGGATCCTGCATGCTGTCTCTCAGCTTCCGGGCTACGCCAATCCCCACCGTCTCTCTTCACAGCCGGACGACATACTTCGGCTACCTGGCAATGGTGGACATGGCCGTAGCCCGTGCCTTTGCTGCCGAGTGTGCCGAACGCTGCGGCTACGATCTGGCCGACGTCCAGTTCGTGTGGACCCTCGAGCTTGCCCAGTTCCATGGCTTCCGATCACTGGCATGGATGCTGATGGACAAGGAAATTCGGGCACAGATGGATGAGGACGTAGACAACCGGACGGAATTCTCTCCTCGGGGACAGCCCGGCTACCGAAAGTGCCTGGATGGCTACGCTCGGATCCTGAAATCCGATCGGGCTGGGACTCTGTATGGGGATGAGTCATTCTCCTCCTTCGCGAGGGTACGTCGTCGGTTCCACACGGAGGCCTTCGGGACGGACTACGCGGACCAGTTCGCCGGGGGGACTCGCAATCGGGGCGGTAAGGGAGCGTTTTCCGCACTGCCGGACACCTGGGTTCGCAACCTGGACTTCTCACCTCTATCCGGGAGGGGAGGCGATCAGTCATACTTCGACCATGACGACGACATCCCCGATGATGAGGACGACTGATGAACCCGCGCAAGAAAGCTCTCATGATGCGGAACTTCAAAGCGTTCATGAAACGAATTGAAGGGAAGTATCAAGAGGCCTATCTCGCGCTTGAGCTTGACGATTATGTTGGAGCACAACAGATCCTGGCTCAACTTGCGCAAAGCCATGCCAAGACTTCCATGTCTCTTCGTGGAGTTCTGGTTCGTGAAGGACTACTGACGGAGGACGATAAGTAATGCAGGTGTACTACTTCCACACCAACCCTCGTCCGTCGTATCTGCGGCTGGCGAGTGATCTTCTCGACCAGAAGCCTGTGCATACCGGTGAATGGCAGGCCATGGATACCCGGGGCTCGGATATGCACAAGACATACGAGCTCGAGGACGTGTCTCTGGTCTGGGAGACTACGCCGGATAACCCGCAGGATGTGATGCCCGCTGTCGATACCTCCTGGGCGCGAGAACACTTCGCCGAGCGGGTGTCCGGCCAGCCGTTGAACCCGGCTCCCTCCCACGTCCGTTGGCCGTATGCAGTCGGTGGAAATTCCCGGCACATGCAGGCCGAGACTTTCGACCACACCTACCCGGAGCGGTTCTGGCCGAAGCATGCTGGGCATGAGCATAAATACGTGGATCAAGATGGCGCGGTTCATCATGTGACTGATCCAAAGGATTTGGATATCCTATGCGGAGGTACGCCGGGCATCCGCTTTCATTACGGAGACCTGAACGATGTGGTGTCCCTTTTGATCCGCAATCCTCTCACGCGCCAGGCATACTTGCCCATCTGGTTTCCCGAGGATACCGGGGCTGGGTTGGCTACGTATGACAATCCTCTGGAGTTTAGGTCATCAATCCGAGTACCGTGTACACTCGGGTACCACTTCATGCAGCGAGGCGGATATCTCTCCTGTCGGTACTACATTAGGTCGTGTGATCTGTACCGTCACCTGTCCAACGATGCGTATTTCGCCGCCGCTCTCATGAGGTGGATCTGCGCTGAGATGAAGCGCCGGACCATGGACAACCAGGTAGGTCTGAACGTCCGGCCTGGTAAGCTGGTGATGCACATCGCCAACTTGCACGCATTCACCGGTGACAAGGACAAGATCAAGAACCGGATGAAGCTGGTTTCAAAATACGATGAGGACGAGGGCATCTGGGGGGCGGGGATATGAGAGTTACTATCGATGAGACTCTGATGACTATTGCTCGCGTCTGGGAGGATCGGAGTACGTGCAGCCGTAATCATGTCGGGGCAGTGATTGCCAAAGACGGGCGGCACATCGGATCTGGGTACAACGGCGCTCCGGCGGGCATGCCACACTGCGAGCACATGGTAGCAAGGTTTGATGTGACGTCTAATGCTCCCGCTGGGGCTGAATCACTGGTGAGGGCTCTCAATAGGGGGTGTCAGGTGGCTATCCATGCGGAAGCCAATGCCCTCGCTTACTGTGCGCGGTTCGGCATCTCCGTCGAGGGTGCAACCATCTACACTACGCTTTCACCGTGCTACTCGTGCTCTCAGCTCATCATTGCTGCTGGGCTCGTCCGTGTCGCGTACATTCGCGATTACCGCGATCAAGCGGGCATCAACCTTCTCCGGGCTGCCGGACTGACTGTGGATCACTTGACTAGACGATGAAACGATACCCGGCCCTTGAGCTTGCTGTACGCAATGCCGCTTGCACCGAGTGCAGGCTGTGTGGAGATGCGGAGGATGATGAGGTCTGCATTACCGGCCAGGTCGAAGGGAAGGGTAAACCTCGGGTAGCCATCGTTACGAAGTTCCCCATTGCTCCGGGTGGCAAGATGCATCGGGAGATGGTGGACTACCTGATCGAGGCGGGCATTGACTCCAACGAAGTCATGTGGTTGTCTGCCCTGAAATGTCGGACGTATAGCCTGGATCCGACGAAGACCGATCAGAAGAAGTGCTCTCTGTTCCTTCGTGCCGAGTTCGCCTTCATGGACTTCGATTATGTCCTATGCCTCGGTAGTGAAGCCTGGTTCGCAGCGTCCGGCTGGGCTGACATCACGAAGAACCGAGGGAAGCTGTTCAACATCCAAGAGGGGCAAGGGTTCATCTATCCCACCATCAGCCCCAGCGCGGTGAACAGGAACCCAGGCCTCCGAGGTGGGTTCATCGCCGATCTTCAGTACTTCGGCCGGTTGATCCGGGGTCTAGGTGAAGAACCGGATCACCACACCAACGCGGACCACGTGACCACGGTTCGGTCTCTGGACGACTTGAGATTCATGCTAAGGCGCATAAAGCATGGATGGGCGGCATCGTACGACATCGAAACGACGGGGGCTGCTGAGTACGAATCAGACGCCCGCGTGGTGTCCATCTCGGTCACAGTGACCGACGGTCCGGACATGAAGACAGCACACACCTTCAACGTGCCTTTGTTCCATCCGGAGTCCTGGTTCCGTAGCCAGTGGGAACGTATCCTTCGCTACATCACACGCGCCCTGATGAAGTGCCCCCGCCGTGTGGCCCATAACGCCAAGTACGACACGAAGTGGATGCAGCATTTCACCGGTGAGGAAGCGTTTGTTCCTACCTTCGATACGATCGTTGCTGCCGCTCTCTTGGACGAGAATCGTCCCAAGGGTTTGAAACCGTTGGGTCAGATGTTGCTCGGCGCGGAGCCGTGGGGTATCGACACCAAAGACCTGCTGAACGAGCCGATCATGAAGGTGCTGGAATACAATGGGCTAGACACCTGGCACACATTGCGTCTGTTCTTTGTTCTGCGGAAGAACCTGCTGGACCAGCCCCGGCTGGCGCGGTTTTTTCGATACCTCACAATGCCTCTTGTTAGAGAACTATGCTACGTAGAACGTAGAGGGGTGTTCGTTGATCGAGAACAGGTCAAGACCAACTGGAACGTAGTCAAGGCCAAGCTCGAGGAAATCCATGACGCCCTAGACGTCTATGTACCGGAGGAACACCCGTTCATCAAGTACGATAGGCAAGGCAACGTCAAGTCGTTTGGGGTGAACTGGAATGCGTCTAACTTCGCCCGATGGTTCCTATACGATCACCTTGGTCTACCGGTACTCAAACGCGGTAAGGCGAAGGACGATGGGTCGCCAGGCGCGCCGTCGATGGATGAAGCGACGCTGGCTTATCTGGCGGAAGAGTCGAACAATATCGCGGGATCAAGCGTAGCCAAGCTGCTTGTGGATCGGGTGAAGTGGAACAAATTCGATACCTCGTTCTTCTCTCCATGGTCCGAGCAGATTGACCATAACTCGCGTATGCACTCCGTGTTCAAGCCGTGGGGCACGGTCACCGGACGTTTGTCTTCCGGCAAGGAAGATGCAGAGAAAATCACCGCAAGTAGAAAGATCCGGGGCGTCAACCTCCAACAGGTCCCACGGGGGGATCTGACGCGTGGAGTCTTTGGCGCTCCGCCTGGATCCTACTTCGTCGAATTCGATTATTCTCAGGTTGAACTGCGCGTGGCTGCATTGCTGGCCCGCGAGGAAACCATGCTTCATCTGTACAACACCGGCCAGGACATCCATACCACCATGGCCATGACGATGACTGGCAAGCCCTGGCATGGCGGCAAGTGTGAGTGTGGTCAGTGCGTCACAGCTCACGATCGTAAGATGGCCAAGGCGGTTAACTTCGGCTTCCTGTACGGCATGGGTTGGCGTAAGTTCATCCAGACGGCATGGGAGAACTATGGGCTACGGGTTACAGAGGAAGAGGCGGTTGCGTTCCGCAAGGCGTTCTTCGCCCAGTTCCCGGGGCTATTGCCTTGGCATTCAAAGCAGCGGTCACTCGCGCACAAGTACGGACGCGTAGAGACCCCGATGGGTCGTGTCCGGCACCTGCCCGACATTTACTCACCTGATCAGGGGGTTCAGGCTGAAGCGGAGCGCCAGGCTATCAATTCGCCCGTGCAAGGTTTCGCCTCGGACATGTGTGCCTTGTCTATGGTATTGCTGGCCAAGCGATTCCGTAAGGAAGGCGTCAGGGCGTATCCGATCGGAACGGTTCATGATGCAGTGAACTGGGAGATCCATGGTGAGGACTTGGAATACGCGCTGCCGATCATCAAAGACACCATGGAAAACCTTCCGCTGGAAGAGCTGTTCAACGTTGTCGTAGACGTTCCGATCATCGCCGATTGCAAGGTCGGCACGCGTTGGGGTCAAGCGAAGGAAGTCCCGGCTGAGTTGTTGACCTGGTCGGAGAAGGATAATGTCGCCCTGACGGAATGGCTGGATGAGAATGCGAGGGTGTCGGTGTGAAGTCGAAAATTGAAATCCGAAGGGATGTGCGAACTAACCACACCAAACTCTGCCCTTTTTGCAATAAGCCTTTATGGTGGTGGAGGCACCCAACGGATGCTATTAATCCTGTCGGGCTGTGGCACCATGAGACACCTGAGGACGATGACGCATGCCCAAAGTACTAGTCGGTCCGCTTGGCCTTCCTGCGATCTATGAGGATGGCGGTAAGCGGGTAACGACCCACTCGATGCTGAAAACGTACCTATCGTGTCCGAAGCAGGGGCAGTACAAGTACGCCGAGAGGTTGAAGCCGAAATCGCTGACGCGGCGTGATCAGCCTCTCCGGCGCGGCACCTGGGTGCACGAGTTGTTGCAGGCGTATTACGAACGTGAAGATTGGCGCAAGGTTCACGCCGACAACACAGCCAAGTTCAATAAGTTGATGGACGTGGAGAAAGAAGAACTCGGTGACCTCCCGGCTGAATGCATGCGTCTATTCCGTTCCTACCTCTGGCACTACGGAGCGAACAAAGACGACCCGTTCCATGGGTGGAAAGTCCTTGGTGCGGAGGTCACGCTCGAAGCCACCTGGCCGGATAGCGAGGACGGCCTCGACATATACCGGGCTCGCGTTGACCTCCTGGTGGAAGATCGGCACGGACTTGTCATCGTTGACCACAAGACGCACAAGACGTTGCCGAGTCACACCTTCCGGACTCTGGACGCGGCGAGTCCTCTTTACATCTGGGCAGCCCGTGAGTCCGGCTATGAGGTTCGTGGATTCCTTTGGAACTACATCCGGACCAAGGTCCCGACCACACCGAAGCTCGTCTACGTAGGTACAGCACGTGAGCGATTGTCCGAGGCGGCACTGGATACCGACTACCCGACGTATGTCAGGGCGATCAAATCCTACGGGCTCGATCCTTACGCCGAACCCTACTTCTCCAAAGCCAAACAGTTGTATCGGCAACGGTGGAAGGAAGACGCGCCGCAGACCAGTCAGTTCTTCAAACGGGATATCCTGGAGAAGGACGACGAGATGGTTGCTCGCGTCATAGCTACAGCCATGCGTACCCGTGACCGCATGCACGAGGACTTCGACGACTACGATGTAACTGAGCGGTCCATGGGGCGGCACTGCGATTGGTGCACGTATAGTCGACTGTGCACAACGGAGATGTTTGGGGGTATGGGTGACCACATCAGAAGACGAGAATTCCGAACCGGAGACCCCCTCGACTACTATCAAGATAAGCGGGAGTCAGCTGATTCGTGATTACTGTCCCTGCGGCGCGTGTGGTAAGTACGTCGACAGGGTTCAGGGATGCGATCACCTCGGCGATCGTCGTAAGAAGTATGCGATTCCTAGTGGTCTTTCTCAAGAAGAAAAGCGATTGTTCCGACAGAGAGAATACGCCCGAGCTAAGCGAGCCAAGAAGAAAGCAAGTTTGACCTCCGGTAAGTAGGTGGCATGATTGTCCAGCGATGAAATGAGGTGACAAGGGAAAATGACTCGAGAAGAATTGATTGACAAGCAAAAGGGTGAGCTTCGTAAAGCGGCTAAAGACCTTATGGATAGTTCTAATGGTCTTCCTGGACCCGATAGGGTACGAGCCCTTATCGAAGTTCATGAGGCCGAGCGAAAGCTCTTCGTCGGTCCGGCAGTCTAGTGGCCAGTAAAGACTACGCCGCGATTGCCAGGGCGAAGATCACCAACGCTGGCTCTGGCCGGATGCCGCGCTACCTGGTCTATGGCCGGAACAAGAAGGGGAAGACGCGGTTCTGTTCTACTGCTCCGAACGTGCTGATCTGTGATCCCGAGGACGGCACGATCGCGGAGAAGAAGCTGAACCCAGAGGTCTGGCACATCACTCAATGGACTGATCTCGAAGAGGTATATCAGTTCGTTAAGGGTGGAGGCAAGTCTCCGAAGACAGGCGAGGCGTATCAGTGGATCGCCTTGGATGGTATGACCCGAATGCTGGGCATGGCTGTCGACTTCGTGAATGCGCAGATCGGCGATAAAGACCTCACCAAGAAGCCGACCGATCAGGACAACCGGCGACTGTACGGACGAGCCAACAAGCTGATCGAGGCCATGCTTCACAACTTCCATTCGTTGCGAGGCGTCGGTCTTATCTTCACTGCTTCCGAGCGTGTGATCGAGATCGAGAACATGGAAGACATGGGCGAGGACGACGATGCGTCACCGTCTAGTTTCCAGTACGTCCCTGATCTTTCGCCGGGGGCACGCTCTCCCCTGAACCAAGTTGTTGACCTGATCGGACGCATATACGTTGTGCGTGGCGAATTCGAGGTGAAGCGACGGGTGAAGGTCGGTGACAAGGTAGTGGTTAAGACATCGACCACGACCACACAACGGCGGCTGTTCGTTTCGCCTCACGAGATGTACGACACCGGCTATCGGTCGGGTTACACGCTGCCGGACTTTCTGGCAGAGCCAACAGTGGCATCGGTGGGCCGCGCCCTCCGAGAAGGAAAGGTAACGAACTGACATGGCAGCAACCGCACGCGCCGTAGATCTCACCGGTGCCAACGAGGGTGGCGGCAACTTCAAGCCTCGCCGCAAGCCCGAGGGGGACTACCGGGCGAAGTTCGTCAAGGCGGACGACCACAAGAAGGAGGGCAAGGAGCCCGGCTGGGTCATGACGGTCCAGGTCGAGGGCGACGCCCGTAGCACCTACCCGGTGTACCTGAATCCCGAGAAGAAGCAAGCGTGGAAGATCGCCCAGGCGTGCCGCGCGGCCGGTCTGAACGTCAAGAACACGCGAGTTCGCTTCGACCCCAACAAGTTGGTCGGCAAGTCGATCGGTGTGTTCCTCGAGGACGACGAGTACGAAGGCCGTCCGAAGTCCGTCGTGGCCGAGATGTTTCCCGTCAGCGAGGTCGGTGCGAACGCCGATGAGGACGCGCCCGAGGACGAAGAGATCATCGACGAGGACGAGGTCGAGATCCCCGACGACGAGGAGATCGAGGAGGAAGAGGAGGAAGAGCCCGCCCCGCGCAAGCGGACCACCCGACGCAAGGTGGAGCCCGAGCCGGAGGAAGAGGACGAGGAACCCCCGGCCCCGAGGGCGCGTCGCCGGAAGCCCGCCCCGGAACCCGAGCCGGAGGTGGAAGACGAAGAGGAAGAGGACGAGGAAGAAGAGCCCGCGCCCCCGCCCCGGCGTCGGAAGGCCCCAGCGAAGGCGGCCGCCCCCGCCCGTCGGCGCAAGCCTGCTCCGGAACCGGAGGACGAGGACGACGAAGACCTGGATCTCGACGACCTGGACGGCTAACCAGTTGAACTAGTCGGGCACATGGGGCAACATGGTTGATGAACGTGCGGGTGGCCGGAAACCTCCGCTGGTTCGGTCCGTTGCCCTGGGGCACGGCTGACGATTCCCTCCCTCGGTGGTCGTTGGTCGTGCCCCAAACCATAGACGGATGAGGAAAGATGACACGCGAGTTTACTGCACGTTGGCCCTTCACATGTGCATGCTGCGGTGTGGTCCAGCCCGAGGGAAGCTTGGCCCAGTTTGGATCTGATGGCGTTCTACGGTCCATTGACCCGAACCACACCGACGGCGAACTAGATTACGAAGACGCGCCGATCGGAGCCGAGTCTTCATCCAAAGCACCAGAGGTCATGCCTCGGGGCAAGACGGTACGTGATCGATGTGATCGGTGCTTCATCATCCATGCACCTGGACAGGTGGACTGTTACTGATGAGAGTTAGTAGAGCCAAGCGTCGCCTTCTTAGATGGCAGAGGTACGTCGCCAAGACCGGATCTCGTCCGGCCAACTGGCGGCATGGGACAACTCATTTTGCTCACGCGAAGGCGTACTCTGGAGTGATGTACGCCAAGAGATATGTGCCAATCGGAGTCCGAGAGCCCTGGATGCCGTCCTGGGGCTGGTCGTGGAAGAAGTCGGGTACCTAGGTATGGCGCAGCCAGAGTCCAGGCTGTCACGAGCTATCAAAGCTGCCATCCGCGCAGGAGGTGGCTACTGCGTGAAGATTCATGGAGGCCCGACGATGGAAGCCGGTACGCCGGACATCCTGGCGTGCATCCCGATCCGCCCCGAGGGACCTCACAGTAATCTCATTGGTATCTTTGTTGGCATCGAGACCAAGATGCCCAGCGGGGGTGATCCTTCACCCATCCAGCAGCATCGACATATGCAGATCGGTGACGCGTACGGACAGGTGATTGTGCCCCGATCCGTTCAGGAGGCCGTACGCGCGTTGGAGGCCATGGGGTGGCATCGTGTACCACCACGGCGTGATGTCGCTTCTCGAGGCACCTGAAACCCCTTAACGGACCGAACACGACGATGCCCCGGACATCCCAATCGGGAGCCGGGGCATTGTGCAGGATGGATCAGGCGAATCCGTTCCGCTCCGCCATCGGCCGAGGATTGAATCCAGAATTGGGTTCCGGGTTCAGGACACACACGGCGTCGTCCGAACCGACACCGGTCGCCTCATCGCCCAGGGGATTGTCGGTCCAGTCCTGCCACTCGCCGCGCGGAAGACCGATCAGTTCGGGGTTGACGACCCAGTACCCCTCGCACCCGATCAGGATGACGAAGGTGTCAGAGGTGTTTTGGTAAACCAGGTGGGGGTCGTCACTCGCAGCGGACAGGTACGTGTCGATCGTCTCTCCACACTCCGGGCAACGGTTGGTCAGCGGGATTTCGACCTTTCCCAGGTCGATCGCCATGATCGCATACTTCACGTAGGTTGCGGTTTCCCGGGTGATGATCATTGGGTCCTCCATCATTGGGGTTGTTTGACCAACCCTACACCAAGGCCTGACCCCCATGCAACAGGGCCAAGCCGGTGGTGTGGTCAGGCAGTGCGAAGGTTGCCGAATTCGTCCCACATGTCACGGTCCTCCGTAACGGTGAAGGCTTCGGCCACGCTGTTGACCTTGAAGATTCGGGATGAGTCCCAGTTGCGAACGAAGATGGCGTTTATCCCGTGCGGGTTGGTCACCTTCCACACGAGGGAGATTTCTCCGAGTTCGGCCTGGATGACCACACGAGCCTCGTCATCACGGAACCGATCTCCCACGCGGACGTCAAGATCACGTGCCCAAGCTTCCTCGATTCCGTGCACCAGGGCGCGAGGAACGTCAGCCATGTCGGATCGGTTCTTGATCAAGCTGTTGATCCGCTTGGTGCTTTTCAGCGCGCCACGGTTGTTGACCTTGGGCTTGACGGTCCAGACGGCCCCACGCCTGCGATCGATCTTCTCGATCTCTTCCTGAGAGTGCCGGACGGGCATAATGCCCGCTTCCTCGCGCATCGGGTTCAGGGCCCGTTCGGTCGGGGCGTCCAGGGGAGATTGGCCTTTGGCCATACGCTTCCGGCAGGCAGCTCGAGCCGCAGGTGTGTTGGGGTGGTCGTGGTCCTTGTGCGAGATCGCCATCTTATTCCCTCCTCCGTTCAGCTTCGACCTTACCAGGTCAGGAGTGATCGTGTCCACAGGGCGCGTAGACAACCGGTTCGTTGCAGCAGGTGGTGTAACCCTCTTCATCTTCCGGGTTGATCGTGCCGCACATCTCGCAGTGAGCTTCGTGGATGTTACATTCAGACGAAGGAACGACCACGATCATCGGAGCCGTACCCATGTCCAAGACACCCGTCTCCGGGTTGAAGGTCGGACGGCCAGCCCGGCAAAGTGCCCGGCCCTTCGGCGTACGCGGGTGAGTACAGCCCGAGTGGTCGATGCGCTTTGCCATGATGTCCTCCTCCGTCGTAACCAACACACCTACCCTACCAGGACGGCAG
>Ga0207670_10000105_pt1 | contig 57696 bp, 33 predicted proteins | sample KBSS23HmetaG_FD_184339 | JGI IMG/M metagenome (GOLD analysis project Ga0207670, IMG submission 184339) | Switchgrass rhizosphere microbial communities from Kellogg Biological Station, Michigan, USA - KBS S2-3H metaG (SPAdes) (version 2) | ecosystem: Host-associated > Plants > Roots >...
GTCCACGTCCGGCGTCACGCCTTCGTTCTCCACCGCCCAGTGCCCGTCGGCCGAGAAGTAGCCGCCGCGCGGCGCGATCATCGAGCCGCCGTCCACGAACACCGGCGTATCGGCCGTGTGCACGAGGCCGCCCCACGTGCGCTTGCCGACGATGGTGCCCAGCTTCCGGGCGTGGAACATGTACGGCAGGTAATCGCCGCCGGAGCCGCTCATCTCGTTCACGATCATCACCTTCGGACCCCAGATCCCGGCCGCGGGGCTGGTGAACGGCACGCGGTCGCCGGCGACGTTGTTGAAGTAGCCGTCGAACGTCCTCGCCATGACCTCGATCATGTAGTCGGCCGCCGAGCCGCCGCCGTTGTAGCGCTCGTCCACCACCACGCCCTGCTTGTCCTGCTGTGCGAAGTAGTAGCGGTTGAAGCTCTGGTAGCCGGGCTGCCCGGTGTTGGGCAGGTAGACGTAGGCGAGCTTGCCGCCCGAGAGCTTGTCCACGAGGCGGCGATTGCCCTCGACCCAGGCCCGCGTGCGCAGCGTCTGCTCGTTCGCGACCGGCACCACCGTGACCCGGCGCGCGCCGTCCAGCGACGGCTTGCCGTTCACGGTGAGCACGGTCTGCTTGCTCGCAGTGCCGTCCAGCAGACGATAGAGGTTGTCCGGGGCCTTGAGCTCGACGCCGTTCACGGCGAGCACGTAGTCGCCCACCGACACGTTCACGCCCGGCGACGCGAGCGGCGCCTTCAGGTCGGGGTTCCAGCTCTCGTTGTCGTAGATGCGCGCGATCTTGTAGCGGCCGGACTCGACGGTGAAGTCCGCGCCCAGCAGGCCCGCCGGCGTCGCCGGCACCTCGGGCATGTCGCCGCCGCGCACGTAGGAGTGCCCGATCGCGATCTCGGCGCCCATCATGTCGAGCAGGTAGTTCAAGTCCGCGCGGTGGCGCACGTACGGCAGGAACTGGCCGTAGAGCTCGCGCATCTTCGGCCAGTCGGCGCCGTGCATGTTGGGCACGTAGAGGTAGTCGCGCTCGTCACGCCAGCCCTCGGCGAAGATCTGCGCGAACTCCGCCTGCGGATCGAGCAGCATCTTGAGCGAGTAGGCGAGCTTGCCCGTGCCCGCCGCAGGCGGCGCCTTGTCGGCGTCGACCAGGTAGAGATCCGGTGGCGACGGCGGCGGTGGCGTGACGCCCGGAGTCGGTGGAGGGGCCGGCGGGCTCGCGGCTCGATAGACGAGCTTCTTCCCGTCCGCGCTCACCGCATAGTCCGCGACGCCGGTCGCGAACGCGGTCGCCTTGCGCTCGGTGAGCTTGAAGCGCTGGAGCGTTCCACCCGCGCCGGGCGGCGCGCCCGCGCTCGCCTCGAGGAAGTAGACCGTGCCACCCGCGCCGGCCTTCAAGAGCGAGTACTGCCGCTCGGGCACGCCCGCGACCGAGACGATGCGCGACTGCAGCCCGTCGAAGTCGATCTTCGTCGCCGCGGCAGCGGCGCCGGCCGCGGGCTTCGCGCCCTTCGCGGCGGGGTTCGCCGCATCCGCTCCGGCCTTGTCGCCGCCTTCGGCGGACACACCGGGATCCTCGTCACTCTCGGCCAGTAGCGGGCTCGCCACGCCCTTCTGCAGCACGGCGAGGTAGAGCCCGAAGTTCTCGTTGTGGTCGTAGGACGACATGTCCAGCCACTGCGACTTCAAGCCGTAATCGGTCGACGCCAGGAACCACAGGTACTTCCCGCTGGCGTCGAATACCGGGACCATGGCGTCCGCCATGCCGTCCGTGACCTGGTGCGACTCGCCGGTCTCGGCGTCGGCGACGAAGATGGCGCGGTAGAGCGTGTTCAGGTGCGCCGAGTACGTCACCCACTTCGAGTCCGGGCTCCAGGTCGGGAACAGCGTCCGCTGCGGCACCATCCACGGGTCGCGGCCCACCTGCTTCGCCTTGCCGCTCGCCACGTCCATCACCCACACGTGCAGGTTGGTGTCGTGGTAGAGGAGCTTCTTCGAGTCCGGCGACCACGACATGGTGTAGTAGTGCGTGGGCTTGGGCACCGCGATCGTGCGCGGCGCCGAGACGCCATCCTGCGACTCGATCACGAGCTGGTACTCGCCCGAGGCGTCGCTCCAGTAGGCGATCGACTTGCCGTCCGGCGACCACGCCGGGTCGCGCTCGGCCGAGCCGCTCGAGTGCGTGAGGTTCCGCACGTCGCCCTTCTCGGCCGGGATCGTGAAGATCTCGCCGCGGGCTTCCACGAGCACGCGCTTGCCCGTGGGCGAGAGCGCGAGGTTCGTCATCCGGCCGCCGACGTCCTCCCACTGCGGCATCATCCAAGCGAAGTCACCGTTCGCCGTGATCGGCACCACGTGCTCGCGGCCGGTGCCGGGATCCAGCTCGTGGATGGCGCCCTTCTGCTCGAACACGACGACGCCGGCGCCGGCGTCGAGCGTCTTGACGTCGAAGTCGGTGAAGTGGGTGAGCTGGGTGAGGCCCTTGCCGGTCGCGTCGCACGACCACACGTTCGCCACGCCGTCGCGGTCGCTGATGAACACGACGCGGTCCCCGAGCCACGCAGGGTCCATGTCCTTTGAGCCGTCCCATTCGGGCGTCACGGTCTCGAGCGACTTCAAATCGGTGATCCACACCGGGCGGTTCTGGCCGCCGCGATAGTTGCGCCGTTCCTCGTCCCACGAGTTGTTGAGCCGATAGGCCACCTTCGAACCGTCGGGCGAGATGCGGCCCTGGTAGGCGCGCGGCAGCACCATGGGTTCCTCGGGACCGCCGGCGGCGGGCACGGTCCAGAAGCGCGGCGCCGCGGCCGGCGCCTGCGTGGCGCGGCCCGAGGCGAACACGATCGCCTTGCCGTCCGCCGTCCAGCCCTGGACGTTGTCGGGGCCCGGATGCCACGTGAGCCGCTTCGGCTCGCCGCCGTCCGCCGAGACCACGTACACATCGGCGTTGCCGGCGTATTCGCCGCTGAACGCGACCCACTTGCCGTCCGGCGAGAAGCGCGGATTGCTCGCCTGGCCCTGGAAGCTCGTGAGCCTGCGCGCCTCGCCGCCGGCGCGCGGCACGATCCAGATGTTCTGGGCATAGGCGAACGCGATCTGTGTCGCGCTCACCGTGGGCGAACGCAGCATCAGCGTCGGCCCGGCGGGCTTCACCGCCGTGGCGGCGGTGGCGGTGGTGGCGCCAAGGAAAAGCAGCAGCGCGAGCGGGCGAGCGGTGCGGGGGCCGAACAGCATGGGGGAGCTCTCCTCGGCACGGGTCGGGGTCGTGCGGGCTCGCGTTCGAGCCACGCGGAGCAGCCCCCAGCGTAGCGCATCGCGGTCGGGCGCGCGGCCCGGCGCGCCAGCGGAGAAGACCTGACGCCCCTAGTGGAGCGTCACGCGCACCTGCGTGGTCTTGCCTTCCAGCTCGACGGCGTAGCGCACGCTGTCCCGGCCGCTGGCGCCCACGAGGAGCGTCAGTTTGCGCACCGGGGAGACCAGACAGAAGCGCCCCTTGGGGTCGGTGCGTTCGTTGATGTCGGTGCCATCGATGCGTACGTCGGCACCGTCGACGCCCGCGCCGTTCGCGTCAACGACCTCGCCACAGACCACCGGCCACTCGTCGCCGGTCTTGATCTCCGGCGCGGGCGGCGTCGGGATCTCCTGGGACGAGCCGGCGAGCTCGATCGAGGTGGTGATGCGCACCGGCACGATCATCGCCGTGGGCTCGGTCGAGAAGAAAGCGCCGTCCTCTTCGGGCAGTTCCTGCGGCTTCGGCCTGGGCTTGGCGCGCTTGACGCGCGGTTTCGGCTCGGGCGCAGCCTTCGCGACATCGAGCGTCGGCGCCGCGGCGACCGGTGGCAGCGGGGCCGCGGTCGTCTCCGGTGGCGCTGCAGCGACCGGTACCGGAGCGGGGTAGATCGGCGTGCGCTCGTGCACGACCTCCACGCGCGGCAGCCGCGGCGGCCACTTCGGGATCTGGATCACGTCGGGGAAGAACTGTGCGCCCACGAACCCTGCGAGCAACACGATCACCAGCACTTTCACCACGCTGCGCATCGATGACCTCCGCAGCTCACCCGCGTCGAGAACGACGCGGGTCTGCCGGCCTGACTGGGGTTTCGGCCCCAGCGCGGAGGCCCTTGAGCGCCAGCGCACTCAGCTCGTCAGGGAGACGTCAGGAAAAGGTGCGCGCCACCTTTATATAGGGGTGGCGCGCACTCGCCCACGCTTCTGACCCGCGACCCAGGTCCGGCCCCAACTTTTCGCGACCTGCGGCTGTCTGACCCGGTCGAGCGCGGTCATGATCGGTCGTGGCCCGGCATCCGACACCGACCCGGAGGTCCCGATGAAGCGCGAACGCTCGAGTTCGCAGACGTCGTTCACGTTCACGGCGCGCACGTTGTTCCTCGCGCTCGCGGCGCTGATGCTCGGCGGCCAGGTGGCCACGGCCCCGGCCGCGCTCGCATCCGCGGGCGGCTTCGCGGTCGGTCGCTCGCACGGCGGCGTCGGCGTGGGCTTTGGCTACAGCACCGCCTCGTCGGGTGAGCGCGAGGGATTCCAGTACGCGCTCATCGAACGGGGCACCAACACCATGTGCTGGCTGGGCGACAAGGACTCCGGGCACACGATCGAGTCGCTGCAGGACGAGGTGAAACGCACCGGCCGCGAGGTGCTGTGGTTCGCGATCGAGGATCGTGAATACGTCATCCGCGATCAGGCCACGATCGAGCGCGCGCACGAGATCGTGGAGCCGATGACGCGTCTCGGCGCCGAGCAGGGGCGTCTCGGGAGCCGCCAGGGCGAATTGGGTCGTCAGCAGGGCGAGCTGGGACAACTCCAGGGCGAAGTCGGCCAGCTGCAGGCGCAGCTCGCCACGCTGCAGGCCCGGAGCGACTCACGCTACCGCACCGAGCTGAGCGAGCTGCGCCAGCAACTGGCCGAGCTCTCCGCCCAGGTGCGCGCCATGGGTGAGCGCCAGCGCGAGCTGGGCGCCCGGCAGCGGGAGCTGGGCCAGCGCCAGCGCGAGCTGGGTGAGCAGCAGCGCCGGGCGTCGCTGCTGGCGTTCGACCAGCTCAGGAGCCTCGCCGACCAGTCGATCGCCTCCGGCAAGGCGGAGGCGTTCGACCACTGATCACTCGCCGGGGCGATAAACGCGCGCCGTGTGCTGCGCGAGCTGCCAGGGGTGGAAGTACACCTCGCGCAGGTCGCCGCTGATGTAGCGCTCGGCCTGATCCCTGAAGTGCGGTGAGGCTCGATGGCCGCTGGCGCCGCCGGCGGTCACGGCGATCGCTCGCAGCGTATCGCCGAACTCCACCGCGGCGACGAAGCTGTTGCCTGAGTTCCCGTACCAGCGCCTCGTCCCGGGGTAGGGCCGGGCGGCGAACGCTGCGAGCGAGCCCCAGATGCCACTCGTGAACGGCACCGCCAGGCTCGGCTCCGCGTCGTTGAAGCGCGGCTCGATCCGGTCGTCGATCCGCTGGTAGCGATTGATCTCGCCCCACGGCGTCCGCCAGGTGCCGAACACCTGCGTGAGCGTGTCCGAGGCGGCCACCAGGGCATCGAGCAGCGTGTCGGCGCCTGCGCGCGTGGCGACGTAGGTCTGCGCCGAGACGCGGGCCGCGGCGGCGGCCGGCGCCACCGCACGCACGGCGCGCTCGGCCCAGTAGATGGCGAGCGTGGTCGCGCCCGAGGCCGCCGACCAGCGGTGGTCCCAGCTTCGGAGTGCTGCGACCTCGTCTGCCAGGCGGCGCTTGCGCGGGTCGTGCTCGGACGCGCGTTCGTGAGCGGCGATGAGCGGTGGCAGCAGCCGATCGAACGCGGGCAGGTCGGGATCGAACGCGGCCGCGGCCAGCGACCGGAGCGTCCAGTCACGGCTGCCCTCCAGCACCCGCAGCGCGTGCACGCCGCGCGGCGTCTCCTCGCTCCCGGTCTCGACGTAACGCGGGAACGCTTCGCGCTTCGGGCTGCTCGCGCCGCCGGCCGACCACGGCCAGTTGTTCGAGTTGTATGCCCAGCCGCTAGCCGGGTTCACCGCGTTCGGCGACTCGTCGAACGACAGGAGTCCGCGGTAGTCGCTGCGCGCATCGCTGCCGTCCACGGGCGCGGTCCAATCGAGCGCCGTGTCGCGTCGCGGGATATAGTTCGAGTGGAAGTAGGCGATGTTGCCACGGGCATCCGCAAACAGCGTGTTGTTGGACGAGTTGCTGTGCAACTCCATCACCCGCCGGTACGCCGCCAGGTCGGCGCTCTTCGTGCGCGAGTACGACTGGCTGAGCGCCTCGATCGGCCGCTGCATGAGGCTCACGCTCACCCAGCGGGCGCCCTGTCTCCGCACCACGGGGCCGTGGCGCGTGAAGTACGCGGTGAACGTGCGCTTCGCCATGCCGGTCGCGGTGCGATAGGGAATGGTGATCGCGCGCGTCGCGACCGGCACCTCGGCGTTGCCATGCCGGTAGCGCAGGCGGCCTCCGGACCTCGTCACGGTCTCCAGGAACTCGTCGATGTTGTCGACGCCGCTCGAGGTGTGCATCCAGCCGCAGGTGCGATTGAATCCCTGGTAGACGAAGAATTGTCCCCAGGTCACGGCACCGTAGGCGTCGAGCCCCTCATCGCTCGTCATCTGCAGCTCGGAACGGAAGTAGAACGAGGTGTGGGGGTTGATCCACAACAGGGCGTGGTGGTCGCGGGCCAGCGCCGGAGCGATGGCAATGCCGTTCGAGCCGTCGGGCTCGGCCAGCGGGTCGGGCACGCGCAGCTCGCCGATCGGTCCGTCGCCCGAACCGGGAACGGCCTGCGCGGCGCTGTCGCCGTAGAACGCGGCGAGCGCGGGCACGCTCACGCGCTCGATGTCGCCGCCGATGCTGCCCTCGGTGAACGCGAGCGCCATCCACGGCTCGAAGCGCTGGATGACGCGGGGCCTCACGTCCGGGTGCGTGTGCAGGTAGTAGTTGAGGCCATCGGCGAACGCGTCCATCAGCCGCTTGAGCCAGACCGGACTCGAACGATAGAGCGCCTGCAGCGTGTCGGGATCCACGAACAGTCGCATGCGCAGGTCCTCAAATAGGGCCGTATCGCCGTCGGCCTGCGCCCGCCACCCCAGCGCCTTCACATAGTTCATCTCGATCCGCGGGAAATCGTCCTCGGCCTGGGCATATTCCATGCCGAACACGGCATCCGCGTCCGACTTCCCATGGACGTGGGCGATCCCCCAGTCGTCGCGCGTGATCGTCACGGCCCGGGCCTGCTGCTGCCAGCGGGAGACGTCGACGGACGAGGGTCGCGGTGGGAGCGCCACGGCGGCGGCGAGTAGCAGCGCACTGGGGAGCACGGAGGGGAAGGGTAGCGACTACGACAACAAGACTCCACAGCCGCCCGCAGTCCGCCGGGCCCGCGTCCACCAAGCCCGTCCGTCATCGCCTCGTGAGCGTGGATGAAGTCCGGGGCCTGGCGCCGGCTGGCGTATTGACGCGCGGGGCGCGTCGAGGGGAATCTCCCGGCCTTGCCGTTCACCTCAAGCCGATAGTGTTGGGAGGCCTCATGTCGTCCCGGATCGCGCGCCGCATCGCCGTGCCCCTGCTCCTCTCACTCACCATCGCGCCGCGACCCGCCCGTGCGCAGGACGCCAACTACTGGTCCACGGCCTACGGCACGCGCTCGCAGCTCCTGGGCGGCGTGGTGACCGGCAGCCCAGGCGACATCAGCTCCACGTACTACAACCCGGGCGCGCTGGTTTTCAGCGGCCCGGCCGGGCTTCTGCTCGCCGGCAGCGCGTACCAGTACCAGCGCGTCGCGGTCGACAACGGCAGCGGGCCCGGGAAAACGCTGGTCTCGGCCTCGTTCAAAGCCGTGCCGTCGCTGTTCGCGGGCGAGATTCCGATCCTCGAACACGACCGGCTGGCGTACGCGTTCCTCACGCGTAGCTCGATGGACATGGAGATGAACAGCCGCTCCACGACCGGGATCGAGCCGATCGCGCCGATCCCGGCCGCCGTGTTTGCGGCGGGGGAGATCCAGCTCAAGCAGGACTTCAGCGAGAGCTGGTACGGCCTCACCTGGTCGCACAAGCTGTCGCCGACGCTCGGCTTCGGCGTCTCGCCGTTCGTGGTCGTGCGCGGCCAGCGCACGCGCGCCGCCCTGCTGCTCGAGGGTCGTGACCTGGCGGATCAGGCCGCCGTCCTCAGTCAGAGCCGCGAGTTCGACTACCTGCACTGGTCGATGCTCGCCCGCTTCGGCCTCAGCGGTGTGCGCGATTCGCTCACGTACGGCCTCACGCTCACCACCCCGAATGTCGGGCTGTTCGGCGGCGGCTCGACGAACTTCAACAGCACGCTCGTCGACCAGACGGGCTCGATCGGCAACGTCATGGGCGCCAACTACACCGACGAGCTGAAGGCCAAGCATCGCACGCCGCTCGGCGCGGGCGCCGGGGCGTCGTACGGGTTCGGGGGCACGCGCCTGCACACCGCGATCGAATGGAACGCCGAGGTGCCGCGCTACACCGTGCTCGAGAGCCCCGACTTCGTGATCCACAAAGAGACCACCGGCGACAGCACGGTGAAGGTCGTCATCTCCGACCGCATGGACGCCGTGTTCAACTGGGGCGTCGGCATCGAGCATCGGTTCGGCGCCACCGTGAGCGGGTTCGCGAGTTACCACACCGACCTGAGCGGCCGGAAGCAGGGCGAGACGCCGGGCGCGTCCGTGACCGCGTGGGACCTCCACGACGTGGCCGCGGGCGTCACCTGGCACGTGTTGCGCTCGGACTTCGCCCTCGGGCTGGCGGCGGCGTTCGGCAACCAGCCGACGCCGTCGGTGCCCGGCTCCACCGAGGGCGCGCCGTCGCCGCAGGATCTCCAGACCCACGAGATGCTGGTGACGGTGAGCGTGGGCTGGAAGATCACCTATTGAACGGCGCGGGCTTCGCCCGCGCCGAGTGCTAGTGCGCGCCCGCGCCGAGTGCTAGTGCGCGCCCGCGCCGAGTGCTAGTGCGCGCCCGCGCCGAGTTGCGTTCCGAGCGAATTCGATGCGTTCGCCATCGGCGGCGTCCCTTCTCGACGATCGGCAGCGTGACGATCCCGCCGCCGGACCGGCAGCTCAGGCCAGGCGCGGGACCGCCGCCACGACGTTCGCGTGGCGTTTGCGAACTGCCTCGCACGCGACATTCTGCAGTGCAGCCCTCGTAACCCGCACGCCTCGGGCGCACCCAGCGACGCGCCGGCGCGTGGCGATCTGCCACGAACGCGACGAGCCCGCGGCGTTCAGCGCGAATGCGACCCGGTGTGCCGGAACAAGTTCGGAACATCACCCGGCGTTCCCCGCGCACTGCACGATTGGTTCCGGCACGTCCCATGCGAGGTCCACCGCCGCCGTGGCCCCCGGTCGGGGACCCAACCAGCACGAACACGAGGGATCGCGTTCGAGTGTGTTTCGGAACGTCGATCCGGGTGCACGCCGTCGAAGGGATGTCTGAAGACGGGCGTCCGCACCCACTCGTGGAGTGTTCATCGTGCGTTCGCTCGTTTCCGTGCTTCGTTCCGGCGCGATCACGTTCGCGCTCGCAGCGTCGCTGGGTGCGACGCTCGCGGGACCGGCCCTCGCCGGCCCGTACACGCGGCTCCAGGTGCTATTGCCCGGGGAGACCGCGGCGCCCGGTACCCCGTCCGGAAAAACCGGCGTACCGCGCGCACAGACGGTGGGCGTGCCGTTCACGCTCACGGTCAACGCCTGCGACGACACCTGGACCCGCGTGACCTCGGTCACGAACACGGTCCGGGTGTTGTCGTCTGATGCCAGTGCCACGTTGCCCGCGCCGGCGCAGCTCGTGAGCGGCACCGGGGTGTTCGGCGTCACGCTGAACGCCAGCGGCTCGTTCACGATGTTCGCCGACGACCAGAGCGACGGCACCATCCCGGACGGCACCAGCGCCTCCGTGCAGGCGCTCGTGCTCCAGGGCTTCGTGTTCAGCACGATCAGCCAGAAGCACTTCACCGCCGGTACGCCGGAGAACCTGACGCTCCGCGCCGTGGACCCGCAGGGCAACACGGTGAGCGGCTTCAACGGCGTGGTGCGGCTCAAGGAGACCACGAGCTTCGGCGACGGCCGCACGTCGCCCGACAGCCTCACGCTCGTGAACGGCACGTGGAGCGGCGGACTCGCGGCGCTGCGCGCCGACGAGACCAACATCAACCGCGGCAACTGCAACTTCTACGCGTGGCTCGCCACGGCGCCCGGCAAGAACGGCACCAGCGACCCGTTCGTCGTGCACCCGGCGGCGTTCTCGCGGCTGCAGCTGCTGGCGCCGGGCGAGACCGCACTGCCGGGCGGCGGCAGCGGCAAGGCCGGTACGCCCGCCGCGCAGAGCTCGGGCCAGGCGTTCGCGATGACGGTGAACGCCACCGACGCGTGGTGGAACCTCGTCCCCAGCGCCGACAACGTGCGCCTGACGTCGAGCGATGCGGCGGCGAGCACGCCGGTGACGCGTGTGCTCTCCGGGGGCACCGCGCAGATCAACGTCACGCTCAACACCGTCGGCACGCAGACGGTCACGGTCGCCGACCTGACGAACGGCGGCATCACCGGCATGACGACGCCCGGCATCCTGGTGCAGCCGAACGCCGCCGACCACTTCGTCGTGTCCACGATCGCCTCGCCGCAGGTCGCGGGCGTGCCGGTCGCGGTGACGATCCGCGCCACCGACGCCGCCGGCAACACGATCCCCAACTACGCGGGCGACGTGAACCTGGCGGCGAACACCGGAGCGGGCACGATGAGCCCCGAGCGCGTGACGCTCGCCGCCGGCGTCTGGGCGGGAACGCTGACGTTCAAGGGCGCGGGGAACAGCGTGCGCTTCACGTGCAGCGACTTCTTCTCGCCGCCGCGCGTCGGCACGAGCAACACCTTCGTCGTCTCGCCGGGCCCGCTCGCCGGACTTCAGATCCTGCTCCCGGGTGAGACCGCCACGAGCGGCGAGGCCGACGGCCGCAGCGGGACGCCGACCACGCAGAGCGCCGGCATCGCGTTCAACCTGACGCTGCGCGCCGTGGATGCCTACTGGAACGTGGTTCCGGGCATCGCCGACCGCGTGGCGATCGCCTCCAGCGACACGTTCGCCGCCATGCCGGCCGAGACCACGCTCGCCAACGGGCAGGTGCTCGTGCCCGTGCGGCTGCACAAGTCGGGTCCGCAGCGGATCTGGATCACCGATCTCGACCAGTCGATCGCGGCCGACACCAGCTCGGCCGTCACCATTGTCGGTGGCACGTTCTCCCGTGTGCTCGTGCTGGCGCCGGGTGAGCGCGTGGCGCCGGGTACGGCGACCGGTCGTACCGGCGCCGCCACCGACCAATCCATCAACTACGCGTTCACCGTGACCGTGCTCGCGACCGACGCGTGGTGGAACCCGATCAGCGGCGTGAACGACGTCGTGCACCTCACCTCGTCGCCCTCGGATCCGCTCAACACGCTGCCGCCCGACACGCCGATGAGCGACGGCCGCGCGGACCTGCCGGTGCGCCTCGCGCACGGCGGCTTCAACCAGCTGGCGATCTCCGACGTCTCCAATGCCGGCATCACCGGCAGCTCGACGCAGGTGACCGCGATCTCGAGCGGCTTCCACCTGGTCGCCTCGGTGACACCGGCCACGGTGCGTGCCGGTGACTACTTCACGCTCACCGTGAGCGTCACGAACGACGCCGGCTCGGTGATCCAGGAGATCAACTCGCTGGTCACGCTCACCGTGCGCAGCGCCTCCGGCCCCACGCCCGGCCAGGGCCTGCTGACGCCGGCGCATCCAGCTCTCGCGCAGGGCACGCGCACCGTGAGCGCCACGTACACGTTCGCCGAGCCGATCGTCATCGTGGCCACGGACGATGCGGGCAACGCGCCGGCGGTCACGAACGCCATCGACATCACGCCTGGCCCGCCCACGCGGATCGTGTTCGCGAACCCGCCGCGATGGGTGGGGGGCAACAAGACGGCGCGCCTCGATGCGCAGGTGACGGACGACTTCGGGAACGGCGTCGCGAGCCAGCCGGTGTCGTTCGCGCTCATCTCCGGCACGGGCGTCCTCACGGCGCTGGACAACACGACGGACGCCGCCGGCTTCGCGCGCGCCGAGTTCCTGTCGCCGCGGCGGCCGGAGACCGACGTGGTCCGGTCCAGCTCGAACGCGCTCTATACCGACCTGCAGCTCGAGACAGCGCTCGTGGACCCCGATGCCGCGGGCGGCACGGTCACGAGCTATCCGAACCCGTTCCACCCGCCGGTCCAGGGCACGACGCTGGCGTGGAAGCTCTCGGACGACGCCTCGGTGACGCTGCGCATCTTCACGCAGAGCGGTGACCTGGTGCTGCAGCGCACGTTCACGCGCGGCACGCCGGGCGGCACGGTGGGGCTCAACACCTGGGTGTGGGACGGCGCGAACGGCACCGGCCGCACGGTGGCGAGCGGAGGCTACCTGGCGCTGATCGAGGCCCAGGGCAACGGCGCGACCCTTCACGTCATGCGGCGCAAGATCGCCGTGGTGCGATAGGAGGAACGGACATGAACCGGCATCTTCCGACCCGGCTCGCCGGCGCACTGCTGGGGATCGCGCTCGGCGCGGGCGCCGCGGCGGCGCAGGGCTCGCAGGACCAGACCGGCGGCGCGCCCGGTGAATGGCTCGCTCGCTACTCGAACGCGCGCTCGCTCGGCTTCGGCTCGGCGAACGTGGCCATCGCCGACGATCCGCTGGGCGTCATGTGGAACCCGGCCGGGCTGTCGTTCATGAACCAGAACGAGCTGCGGTTCGAGAACGCGCGGCTCTTTGGCGAGACGTCGCTCAACTCGTTTGGCTTCGCCGTCCCCGGCAGCCGCTGGCCCAGCCTCGGCGTGTCGATGGTGTCGCTGTCCTCGGGCGACTTCGAGCGCACGAATGACGTCAACGACCCGCTGGGCACGTTCAAGGAGGGCGAGACGGCGTGGCTGCTCTCGGCCTCGAAGGCGTTCACGCCCAAGCTCGCGGTGGGCATGAACGTGAAGCTCGTGCAGCAGAGTGTGGAGTCGTTCAGCGCCAACGGCACCGGCGTCGACGTGGGTGCGCTCTACCAGGTGACGCCTGGCTTGAGGCTCGGCGCCTCGATGATGAACGTGGGCGGGCCGACGCTGCAGCTCCGCGATGTGGCCGAGAGCTATCCGTCGCAGTTGCGCGGCGGCGCCGCGCTCGGGCTGCTCCAGGGCCGCGGCCTGATCGCGCTGGAGCTGGACCACGCCGACGGCCTCGGCACGCAGTTCCACGCCGGCGCCGAGTACTGGATCCTGTCCGGGATGGGGCTGCGCATGGGCTGGAGCCCCGACGGCGCGAGCGGCGGCTTCACCTATCGCTTCGCGCCGCGCTACACGTTGGATTACGCCGCCGCCGACCACGCGCTGGGACTCCAGCACCGGATCGGCGTGAGCGCGCACTTCGGCGGCTTCTTCGCCAGCTCGGCGGCCGAGCCCTCCGTGTTCTCGCCCACGGGCGAGCAGGCGGTGACGCGCATCTCGCTCAACGCGCGCACGAAGGCCGTCCCGCAGACGTGGACGCTCGAGATCGTGAACAAGTCGGACGAGGTCGTGCGCCGCTTCGGTGGCCAGGGCCAGCCGCCCGCGCACCTCGAGTGGGATGGCAAGGACGAGAACGGCCTGCCGCTGCCCGACGGCTTCTACCGCTACAGCCTCGTGGTCAAGGACGCGGTCGGTCGCGTGGTCGCGGGCCCGTCGCGGATGATCGCGATCTCCACCGGCGGGCCGCAGGGCACGGTGCCGCTGGCGCCCTCGGCGGAGAACCCCGACAAGTGAGACGCGCACTTCGGCTGGGCTCGGCCGCGCTGCTCGCCGGCGTGACGCTCGCGGCGCTGGTGCCAGCGGCGCGCGCCGCGGGCAAGACGCAGGCCAAGGCCACCGCCCCGGTCGCGCGCCCATGGCGCGACCTCGGCGACGCGTTCGAGTCGAGCCGGCTGTTGAGCGGCGCGGCGCGGCTGCGGGCGCTGGACGAGCTCGACGCTTCGCTCGCCAACGCGCTCCGGGGCGACCTCGACGACGAGCAGAAGCTCGCCGCGCGCTCGCTCGCGGCGCAGCTCGACCTCGAGCGCGGGGACCACGCCGGCGCCGCCGCGGGCTTCGCCGCCGCGGCCAATGCCGACGCCAAGAGCCGATTCGCAGACGATGCGGTGTTCGCCTCGATCGAGGCGCTGGAGGCAGCGGGTCGCGATGGGGAGGCCGAGAGAGAGTGGCTCAAGTGGGAGAGACGCTTCCCCACGAGCCCGCTGCTTCCAGCGGCCCGATTGAACCGGGCGTGGAACGCGCTCCGCCGCGGGGCGGGCGGTGAAGCCGATGCGCTCCTGGAAAACCTGGCGACCGACTCGCCGTGGCTCGTGCAGGACCGCCGCTACGTGCTGGCGCGTGCACTCGCCGACTACCAGACGGACCGCATCGCGGACGCCCTCGCGGCGCTCGGCGACCGGCCGCAGACGGCGCCCGCGCTCTACCTGCGCGCGCTCTGTCTCGCGCGCAACGGCCAGTCGCTCCGCGCCGCCGCGGCCTGGCAGGAGGTGGCCGATCGCTGGAGCGACGGGCCGCTCGCGGACGCCGCGCGCTTCGCCAAGGCCAACACGTTCCTTGCCGCGCGTGATTACCGCAGCGCCGCGTCCGAGATGGCCCGTGTGGCCGCGAAGGCGAAGGACCCGTCGTTCGGCGCCGAGGCCGAGCTCCGGAGCGCGGGGGCGGTGTTCATGAGCGGCGATGCCGACTCGGCGCTGATGCTGCTGCGCGCCGTCGCTGCGCGCCACCCGGACACCGACGTCGCGGCGCGCGCGCAGTTCCTGGTCGGCGAGGCGCTGGTCGCCCGCGGCCGTTTCGAGCCGGCGATCGCGGAGTACAACCGCGTGCTTACCCGTTACTTCCAGCACAAGGTGGCGGCGAGCGCCCAGTACCGCGTGGCGCGCTGCCTGGACGCGCTGGGGCGGAAGGCCGACGCCACCGGTAGCTACCAGGCGGTCGTGAGCGGCTATCCGCTCGAGCCCGAAGCGCTGCCCGCGGCCTACCTCGCGGGCGTGGGGCTGCTCGAGCGCGGCGCCTACCGCGCCGCCGCGCCCTATTTCCAGATCGTGCTCGACCGTTACACGCGCTCCGCCACGGACCACACCGCCGCGTTCGCGGCGCCCGAGCAGCGCGAGCTGGTCGAGGCCTCGCTGTGCATGCTCGAGTGGTCGTGGCACTCGGCCGGCGACATGGGCCAGGTGGCCGGCGCGCCGCACCTGATGCTGCAGAAGCTGCCGCCGAGCCACTCGCCGTGGCGCGCGTGGACGCTGCTGATCGACGCCGATGCCACCGCCGCGCTCGGCCGTTTCGCCGAAGCGCAGGTCGCACTCGAGACGCTGGCGAAGGAGTTCCCGGACCATGCGGCCGCGCCGTCCGCCACGCAGCTCCTGGCCTGGACGTACGCCCGGCAGGACCGCGACAGCCTGGCGATCGCCACCGAGGAGCGCCTGCTCGCGCGCTGGGGCTCGACCGCCGACGAGGCGATCGTGAGCACCGCGTTGCTCGACATGGCGCACGCGAAGTTCAACCAGAAGAAGTACAAGGAGGCCGCGGGCGCCTACGAGTCGTTCCTCGGCCGCTGGCCGAAGCACCGCGAGCGCGCGAGCGCGCTCTACCAGGCGGGCCTCTGCTACCTGCGGCTGGGCCGCGCCGGCGACGCGGTGGACCGCTGGGAAGCCGTGGTCAAGGACAGCGCCAGCTCGGCGCTCGCCGAGCGCTCGTGGGCGCGCGCGGGCGACGTCTACTTCCAGGCCGAGCGCTTCGCCGATGCGCGGCGCTGCTACACCGGCCTGCTCGAGCATTTCGGCAACAGCCCCGCCGCCGGGCTCGCGTCCCTGCGCCTGGCGCAGTGCGATTACAACGCCGGCCACGACGCGGCGGCGCTCGAGGCATTCGCGCGCACGGTCGAGCACTACCCGTCGACGCCATACGCCACCGAGGCGAAGCGCGGCACCGAGCTGGCACTCTATCGGCTCGCGGCCTCCGCCAACGGCGACACGGTGCTGATTCGGCTGCTCGAGCAGTACCCGAGCAGCGCGTTCGCGGCCGACGCGCTGCTGCAGATCGGCAAGCGCCACTACCAGGCGAAGCGCTGGCGCGAGGCGGCGGAGGACTTCCGCCAGCTCGTGAGCCGGTTCCCGGCCAGCTCGTCGGCCGACCAGGCGCAGTTCCTCATGGCCGACGCGCTCGCGCACGCCGGCGCGGCGGAGGAGGCGCGCAACGCCTACGAGCAGTTCCTGGGCTACTTCCCGCAGAGTGACTTCAGGACCACGGTGAGCTTCCGCCTGGGTCTCCTGCGCTTCGAGGCGAAGGAGTACATGCAGGCCGCGGTGGCGTTCACGAGCGCGCTCGAGGACAGCGCCCCGGCCGACGTGGCCGGCCCGGCGCGCTACAACCTGGCGCTGTGCGAGCGGCAGCTGGGCGAGTTGGAGACCGCGCGCACCGACCTCGAGCGCTATCGCCGCGAGTTCCCCTCCGGCGCGCTCGTGGCGCAGGCCGTGTTCCAGCTCGCCGATCTCGACGAAGCCGCGGGCAAGCTCCCGGAGGCGCAGGCGGGCTTTTCGGACGTGCTCACGCGCTCGCCGGGCGTGGCGCTCGGCGCCGAGGCCGCGTTCCGGCTCGGCCGCTGTCGCGAACAGCTCCACGACGTGCCGGGCGCGATGAAGGCCTACACCGTGGCGCGCGGCTGTCCCGACCTGGACCAGCCCTACCGGTTGTCGGCGCTGGCCCGGCTCGCGGCGCTGCACGAGTCGCGCCATGAGTTCACGCGCGCGGTCGAAGCCTACCGCGACATCATGCACCACTCGAAGGACCGGGAGCTGGCCGCGGCGGCGGAGGACCGGGTGTCGCAACTGTCCGGTTCGTCGCGCGCGCGCTGAGCACGAGCCCCACCTCATAACTCAAGGAGAGCCGAGATGTTCACGAACTTCGACTGGCTCGGTGCGATGCGCTCGAGTCCGGTCATGGTCATCATCCTCCTCTGCAGCGTGGTCACCCTGGGCTTCGCACTCGAGCGTGCGCTCTACTTCTGGCGCCGCCGTGGCCGCCCCGATGCGTTCTTCCGCGCGGCCAGCGACAAGGTGCGTTCGGGCAGGATCCAGGAAGCGGTGTTCGAGTGCATGGCGACGCCGCACCCGGTGGGCCCGATCGCGGCCGAGGTGCTGCGGAACTCGCACCTGTCGCCGAACCACGTCGAGGAGAAGATGCACATCGCGCTGAGCGAGCAGCGGCTGCAGCTCGAACGCAACCTCGGCGTGCTCGGCACCATGGGCAACACCGCGCCGCTCATCGGCCTGCTCGGCACCGTGTGGGGCATCATGCGCGCGTTCCACGACATGGCGAGCACCGGCTCGGCCGGGCCGTCCGTGGTCGCGGCCGGCGTGGCCGAGGCGTTGTTCACGACCGCGGCCGCGCTCGTGGTCGCGGTGCCGTCGGTCATGCTCTATAACCAGTTCGTCCGCCGCATCGCGGTGATGCTGACGCAGGCCGAGAACCTGACGCGTGCGCTGCGGCTGGAGATGGAGACGGCGGGTCAACAGGCCGACCGCCGGACCGCCTGATCCATGCGCTTCCATTCGCGCAGGCATGACGACGCGGGCATCCACGAGCCCAACATGACGCCGCTGATCGACGTCTCGTTGGTGCTGGTGGTGATCCTGATGGTGGCCACGCCGATGGCGTTCCAGTCGGGCATCGCGGTGCAGTCGGCGGCGCAGAGCGGCCGCAAGGCCGTCGCGCATGCGAAACCTGATCGCATCGAGGTCGCCGTCCGGCAGGACGGGCGGGTGGACGTGAATCGTCGGAGTGTCCCGAGAGACTCCCTGGCGGTGGCGCTCCGCCCGCTCCTCCAGCTGAGCCCGAACCGGCTCGTGGTGCTGCGCTGTGACGACGGCGTGCCGCACGGCACGTTCGTCGGCGTGCTCGACGAGGCCCGCCAGCTCGGCGCGGCGAAGATCGCCGTCGTGGGGAGCTGACCGCCATGCGCGCACGCGTCCACCGCCCCGAGCTGATCACCAAGGTGAACGTCACGCCGATCATCGACGTGGCGCTCGTGCTGGTCATCATCCTGCTCGTCACCGCACCGATGATGTCCGCGAGCAATCTGCCGGTGAACCTGCCGCAGGCGAAGACGCGCGAGGCCGAGGACCAGCGGAACGTCTGCGTCACGATCAGCTCCAGCGGCGAGGTCGCCGTGGACGACCGCACGGTGGGCGCGGTCGGCCTCGAACCCGCACTCGCGCTCCGGCTCGCCGAGCCGGGCAATCGCGACGTGCTGGTCGTCATTCGCGCCGATCAGGGGGTGCCGTTCGCCACCGTCCGTCACGCGCTCGACGAGGCCCGCGCCGCCGGTGCGAAGCGCCTGGCGATCGCCACCCGCCAGCGCGCGGAGGACCGGCCGTGAACGCGCTCCGGCTCGCCGGGCTTGCCGACACCGACGAGGTGCGCCGCCGCACGCGCTGGACCATGGGCGTGAGCATGGTGCTCCACGCGCTGCTGTTCGCGTTCATGCTGGCGCCGAAGCCCGCCCGTGAGGCCTTGCCCGAGCTGACCGAGATCACGCTGCTCGGCCCCGGCGACCTGGAGCCCGCGGCGGCGGGCGATCCGCTGCCCGCGACCGCGCGCGACCGCGAGCCGTCACCCGGCACGCGCATCCCGGTCAGCTCCGACGAGAGCTTCCGGCGCTCGACCGACCGGGCCGAGGTCGCCCCCATGACCGATGCGCTGTCCGCAGCCGACCGCGTGAGCGCGCGGCTCGCCGCCATGCGCGAGGACGTGAGCGTGCCGGTGGCGAACGCCAGCGCGTCCGTCGCGCCGAGCTCGATCTGGACCACGCCCGCCTCGGCGGGCGGCGCGGGCGGCAGCGGCCAGACGCTGAATCTCACGCGCGGCACGCCGGGCGAGGGGGGTGCACCGCTCGCGCTCGGCCGTGGCGGCGGCACGTCCGCGGTGCCGGCGCTCGCCCAGGCGGGCAGCACGCCCAGCCTCACCGACGCCCCGGCGCGGGCGCCCGAGGGCGACGCGCACGCCCGGCGCACGCTCGCCGGCGCCCAGCTCGCGGGCCCGATCGCCGACCGCGCCGTGCTCCAGCACGTGTCGCCCGAGTACCCGGAGTGGGCCAAGCGCGACGGCGTCGAGGCCGCGGTGACGCTCTACTTCATCGTGCGACCCGACGGCAGCATCAAGGAGAACATCCTCGTCCAGAAGACCGCCGGCTTCGGCGACTTCGACGACAACGCCCGCGCCGCGCTCGCGGCGTGGCGGTTCGCGCCGCTCGTCGCGGGCCGCACCGGCGAGCAGTGGGGCACGATCACATTTCACTTCCGGCTGAAGGACGTCTAGGTCGATGGGCCCGGGGTGTCTCATGAGAAGGAGGCGCGCGATGCGTCCGAGCGTTACGTCCAGGCTGATCCCGGCCGTGGCCGCGCTGGCGGTCTCGGCGTTGTGCGCCGCGAGCGCGGGCGCCGTGGCGTCGAAGCGCACGCAGCCGGCAGCTGAAGCGAACAAGGTGGAGCCCAGGACCGCGAGCGGCGCCGACACGGCGAACAGCATGCGGCTCAAGGGCGGGGACGAGGGCACCGTGTTCCGAACGCTCACCGTCGAAGGCGAGGACCGCATCCACATCGAGGTGGAGCGTCCGGTGCTCCGACTCGACGTCGACCCGGAGAAGGCCCCGGGCCTCGACGCCGGCACGGTTCGCGACGTGTTGGACCGCACCACGCCCGACCTCGAGTCGCCGCTGCGCTCGTCCACGGCGCGTGATGCCTCGCCGTGGGTGGCGCACCCGTGGCTGTCGCACTTCCCGGACGGCGCCGTGGCGCGCTTCCGGCCCGCGGTGACGAACGTGGCGCGCTGGCGCCTGCTGGTGGTGAACGCGCGCGCCGAGTCGGTGGCCGTGTTCCAGGGCGAAGGCAGCCCGCCGCGCGAGATCGCGTGGGACGGCCGCTCGACCGACGGCAGCCCAGTGCTGCCGGGCGCCAGCTACTCCTACCTGTTCGAGGCGCGCGACAAGGCCGGCAACAAACGGAACTTCGTCGGCGAGGGCTTCCGCGTGAACACCTTCCGCTACGACACGCCGCAGGGCCCGACGCTGGTGTTCGCGGCGAGCGAGCTCGAGCGTCCCGGCGGCGCGGCGTGGGGTCCCGACGAGACGCCGCCGATCGTGATCCAGGTGGCGTCGGAGATGAACCAGGAGCCCGCCGAGCGCCGGGTGCGCATCGAGGTCACGGCCCGGAGCGCGGCCGAGGCGAACGCGCTGGGCGGGCGGCTCATGAAGTGGATGGGGCCGCACCTGCTCGGCGACCCCGCGCGACTCGAGAGCGTGGGCTTCGTGGCCGCGGACGCCCCCGTGGGCGGCGCGGTGAGCGTGTCGACCGAGACCCCCTGACCTCGGAGCGGCCGTCCGGTCTCTAGCCCGCCGGCGGGAGGGCCGCCGGGCGGTGGTGGAGCCGGGCGCCGATCCAGGCCAGTGGAAGCGACGTGACGAGCGGGGTCGCCATCGGCTCGCCTTCGGCCGGGAACACGTGCGTGCCGTGGAGCACGAGGCCGGTCACCGTCGAGAGCATGACGCTCACGGCGAAGCCCGCGAACAGGGCGAGCGCGGCGCGCAGCGGACGGCGGCGAATATCGTTCGCGGTCATGGGAACGGCTCTGGTCGCGGGTGGATGCCGCGACGTCACAGGTGACGCCCGCGTTGTGGACGAGCGCGTCACAAGGTCGCCCGGCCGCGCGTAGGGCGTCAAGCGCCGGCGCGGTGCATCGGGCCGGCGGACTCGACATCCAATTCACACACGGGTTCGCTCCCGGTGGTGCTAGGTTGCCGGGATCGTATTCACGCGCCGCAGGCGAGGCCGCGCCCGGCCCACATCCCCTTGGAGGCCTCCATGTCCGGTCTGACGTTCAAGACGTTCGCTGGCTCGAGCACCACGCTGGATCCTTCGGTCGCGAAGGAACTCGCGAAGTCGATCAAGGGCGAGATCCTCACCGCCGACTCGCCGGAGTTCGACAAGGTACGGACGATCTGGAACGCCATGATCGACCGCAAGCCGGCGCTGATCGCGCGCTGCCGGACGACCGAGGATGTGGTGGAGTGCGTGAAGTTCGCGAAGCAGCACGGGTTGCTGGTCGCGGTGCGCGGCGGCGGCCACAACATCGCCGGCAACGCCGTCTGCGACGGTGGGCTGCTGATCGATCTCTCGCTGATGCGCGCGGTGCAGGTCGATCCGGCGAAGAAGACCGCCCGGGTGGAGGGCGGCGCGCTGCTCGGCGACGTCGACCAGGCCACGCAGGCGCACGGCCTCGCCGTGCCGGTGGGCATCAACTCCACGACCGGCATCGCCGGCCTCACGCTCGGCGGCGGCTTCGGCTGGATCAGCCGCAAGTACGGGCTCACGATCGACAACCTGCTCTCGGCCACGGTGGTGACCGCGGCGGGGGAGAAGGTGATCGCCAGCGAGAAGGAGAACAGCGACCTGTTCTGGGCCATCCGCGGCGGCGGTGGCAACTTCGGCGTGGTGACGTCGTTCGAGTTCCGGCTGCACGCGATCGGCACCGAGGTGCTCTCCGGCCTGATCGTGCACCCGCTCGCGGACGCGAAGAAGGTGCTCAAGTTCTACCGCGACTTCGCGCTCAAAGCTCCAGACGAGCTGGCGGTGTGGTTCGTGCTGCGCAAGGCGCCGCCGCTGCCGTTCCTGCCCGCGCACTGGCACGGGAAGGAGATCCTCGCCGTCGCGGTGTGCTACACCGGCGACCTGAAGACCGGGGAGCAGGTGCTGCAGCCGTTGCGCGCGTTCGGCCAGCCGATCGCCGACATCGTCGCGCCGCACCCGTTCTCCGCCTGGCAGCAGGTGCTGGACCCGCTGCTCACGCCCGGCATGCGCAACTATTGGAAGTCGCACGATTTCCTGGACGTGCCCGAGGGGCTGATCGACGTGCTCGTGGACTTCGCGGGCCGGCTGCCGGACCCGCAGACCGAGATCGCGTTCGCGCAGCTGGGCGGTGCGATCAGCCGGGTGCCGAACGACGCCACGGCGTACTCGCACCGCGAGGCGAAGTTCGTCGTCAACCTGCACGGCCGCTGGGACGGGGCCGCGAATGACACCCGGTGCATCGGCTGGGCGCGCGACCTGTTCAAGGCCTGCGGGCCGTTCTCGACCGGGGCCGTCTACGTCAACTTCCTCACCGCGGACGAGGAGGAGCGCGTGAAGATGGCGTACGGCGCGAACCATGCGAAGCTGGCCGCGATCAAGAAGAAGTACGATCCGACGAACCTGTTCCGCATGAACATGAACATCCGGCCGAGCTGACGCACCGACCCCAGACGGGAACGACGGAGGGCCGGCGCAAGCCGGCCCTCCGCGCATCTGGAGCCATGACCACGATCGACACGATCCGGGCGCGCGCGCGCGCGATCGGCGCCGGGCTGCCCCACACCTACTGGGTGCTGTGGTGCGGCATGCTCGTGAACCGCGCCGGCTGCTTCGTGCTGCCGTTCCTCGCCGTCTACCTGACGCAGGGTCGCGGCTTCCCGCCAGCGACGGCGGGCATGGTGGCCGCGCTCTACGGCGCCGGCGCCGCCGTCGCGAGCCCGCTCGGCGGCTACCTCGCGGATCACGTCGGCCGCCGCGCGACCATGGCCGGCGCGCTGCTGTGCGGGGGCCTGGGGATGATCGCGCTCGGCTTCGCGCGCGAGCTGTCGGTCATCGCGCCGGCCACGTTCCTCGTGGCGCTGCTCGGCGAGTGCTATCGGCCGGCGATGCAGGCTGCGATCGCGGACCTGGTGCCCGCCCGCGACCGCGTGCGCGCGTTCGGCATCCTCTACTGGGTGATCAACCTCGGGTTCTCGATCGGGCTCGTGCTCGGCGGCGCGCTCGCGTCCCGCTCGTTCTTCTACCTGTTCCTCGGCGACGGGCTCACGAGCATCGCGTTCGCGCTGATCGTGCTGCGCGCGGTGCCGGAGACCCGCCCCGCGCCCGTCCATGCGCCCCATGCCGACGCCGCGCACGCGCCGCGGCCCGGCTTCGTCGCCGGCTTCCTCGCGCCCTATCGCGACCAGCCCTTCGCGGTGTTCGTGCTGCTGAGCGTGCTCGCGCTCATGGTGTTCATGCAGCACATGGCGGCGCTCCCGATCGAGATGGGGAACCGCGGCGTGTCGCGCGCGTGGCTGGGGTTCGTGCTCGGGCTCAACGGCATGGTCATCGTGCTCGTCCAGCCGTTCCTCGCCCCGGTGCTGGGGCGCTTCGATCGCTCGCGCGTGCTGTCGGTGGGCGCACTCCTGCTCGGCTCGGGTTTCGGTTTGAACGTCGTCGCCTCGGGCCCGGCGCTGTTCTCGCTCGGCGTGGTGGTGTGGACGGTGGGGGAGATCTTCCTGCTGCCGACCGCGAACGCCGTGGTCGCGGACATCGCGCTCCCGCACATGCGTGGCCGCTACCAGGGCGCCTACGGCCTGAGCTTCGGGCTCGCGGGCTTCGGCGCGCCGCTCATCGGCACCGCGGTGCTGCAGCGCTTCGGCAGCAGCGCGCTGTGGCTCGGCTGCCTCGGCGCCGGGCTGCTCGTCTCGGCGGGACACGCTGCGCTGGGGCCGCGGCTCACGCGGCTGCGCGAGGAGCGGAGCGCCGCACGCGGGGTGGCCTGAGCGGCCGGGTTCGACGGCGCCGAACGGGGTTTTGTCCGGCGTGACGCAGCCGGCGGGTGGCCGGGCATCTCGCACGAAGTTCAGGCCCGCCACACTCATGCTGCCGTGCGACACGACTTTATTCTTCGTTGCTGCACGGGCACGACCCTATCCTCGATAGGTACCCATCGCGTTCGCGCGCGTTCGCCCCTTCCCACCCTGCCCGCGCGACCGGATCCGGGCTCTCTCCCCGCACCTCTCTCTCTCCACCCACGGATCACGATCCGGAGGCATCATGCTGCACACGTCGCGCGCCCTCGTGGCGCTGCGCAGACGGCTCCGCTTGGCCGTCCGCGCGGCCGCTCCCGGCGCCCTCCTGCTCGCCGCGCTCGGCTCCGCCGCGCACGCCCAGACTTTCTACGTGGACGCCCTCAACGGCGTCTGTTCCAACGCGGGGGCGGGGACCGAAGCCCAGCCCTACTGCACGATCACGGCCGCGCTCGCGGCCCACAACGGACCCGGCGTCACGATCGTGGTGAAGCCGGGGATCTACCGCGAGCAGGTGACGATCCCCGCCTCCGGTGCGGCGGGCTCGCCGTTCGTGATCAGGGCTTCGGGCCCGGGCGTCGTGATCGACGGCGCCGACGACTACAAGAACACGTCGCTGTGGACGCCGTCGCTCGGCGGCTCGTTCCTCGCGGCCAGCGTGACGTGGACGGCCAAGCAGGTGACCGTGGATGGTGCGCGCCTCGCCCCGACCACGAACGCGCCGGGCACGATGCCGGTGAACTCGTTCCTGTGGGTGGCCGGCCAGGGCCTGTACGTGAACCTCGGCGGCGTCAATCCCGGTTCGCGCGCGACGTTCGTCGGCCATCGCAACTACGGCCTCAACATCTTCACCAAGACGTTCGTGACCATGGACGGGTTCGAGATCACCCGCACGCAGGATCGCGGCATCTACGTCCAGAACGGTTGCACCGACGTGGTGGTGTCGAACAACCGTGTCACGTTCGCCAACAGCTACGGCATCCACTCCGTGAACGGCCAGCGCGTCACGATCAGCGGGAACACGGTCTCGGACTGCAACTTCCACGGCATCGGCCTGACCGCCGGAGCTTCGGCTTGCGTCGTGAGCAACAACGAATCGTTCCGGAACGCGAAGCCGGACACGCGCGTCGCGAACGGCATCTACCTCTATGGCGCGATCGGCAACACGATCAGCGGCAACCGGCTGCACGACAACCAGGACACCGGGCTCCAGTTCAGCGGCGCCGCGAACAACAACGTGTCGTTCAACAACCGGTCGTGGAAGAACGGTGACCACGGTTACGACCACCTCGCGTCCACCGGCGTCATGCACGTGAACGACCTGGCGTACGCCAACTTCCTGGACGGGTTCTCGTTCGAGGGCAACGCCTCGGGCGGCCAGACGCACGGTTGCATCGCCGTCAACAACGGTGAGTTCGACCTGTGGGTCGATGCCAACTCCGCGGTGGGCTTCGTCTCCGACTACAACCTGTTCTGGAACAGCACCGCGCAGCCGCCGGTCAAGTTCGGCGTGACGTCGTATGCGACGCTGGCCCCGTACCAGGCTGCCTCGGGCCAGGATGCGCACTCGAAGCAGGCCGATCCCAAGTTCACGAACGGCGCGGCGGCTGACTTCCGGCTGCTCGCCGGTTCGCCGGCGATCGACGCCGGTTCCTCGAGCGCGCTCAACTGGCCGGCCACCGACGCGACCGGCGGCGCGCGCATGGACGACCCCCGGACCGCCAACACGGGCGATGGGCCGGTGACCTACTCGGACATGGGACCGCTCGAGTTCCTGCCTCCGCTGGTCGACCACGCTCCGGTCGTCACCGCACCCACCAGCGTGAAGGCCACCGCGGGACAGATCGTGACGTTCACCGTCGCGGTGGTCGACTCCGACGGCGACGCGATCCAGTCGCTGACGATGGTCAAGTCCAAGATGCCGGCGGGCAACAACGCCACGTTCACGCCGAACGCGAGCAACACCGGCGGCACGTTCACGTGGACGAACACGACGACGACGGGCACGTTCCAGGTGAAGTTCGTCGCCACGAACGCGCTCACGGGCTCGGTCACGTCGAGCATCCAGATCCGGAAGGCGGTGGCGGAGTTCGGCGCCGAGCGGGGCCAGGTGGTGGCGATGTCGCTGCCGTCGCCGAACCCGTCGGCAGGGGAGGTGAGCTTCGTGCTCGACCTGCCCGAGGCCTCGGACGTGGACCTCGGTGTCTACGACATGCAGGGACGGCGCGTGTGGCAGGAGTCGCGCTCGCTCTCCGCCGGCCGCTCGATCCTGAGCTGGAACGGCCTGTCCGCGAGCCGCCAGCGCGTGGGCACGGGCATCTATCTCGTCCGCGCCCAGGTGGGCGAGGCCGTGTTCGTGAGGCGCGTGATCCGCTTCTAGGTCAGGCAGCCATCGCTGCGTTCCGACGGCCGGGCGCGACCCACGCGATGTGGGTGAGGCGCCCGGCCGTCGCGCGTTCGGTGGCACGCAACAGCGTCACGTTGCGCGTGACGCACCCTGCGAGAGGTCGCGCATCTCGCACGATGTTGCGTCCCAGCGTACGAATGCGGCTGCACGTCGCACGTTTCCACTTCGGTGCGTGGCCGACCACGCACTAGTCTCAATGCATACCCATCGCGATCGCGCGCGCCCGAACCCACCCCGCGCCGCCTGCGTGCGACCGGATCGGATTCTCTCTCTCTCTCCCCAGCACCCCCTCTCTCTCCACGGATCTTCGATCCGGAGGCACCATGCTGCACTCGTCGCACGCCCTCGTGGCGCTGCGCCGGCGGCTCCGTCTGGCCGTCCGCGCCGCCGCCCCCAGCCTCGCCCTGGTCGCCCTGCTCGGCTCCGCCGCCCATGCGCAGACCTACTACGTCGACGGCCTGAACGGCTCCTGTTCCAACAGCGGCGCCGGAACCGAAGCCCAGCCGTACTGCTCCATCACGGCCGCGGTCACCGCGCACAAGGGAGCCGGCATCACGATCATCGTGAAGCCGGGGACCTATCGTGAACAGCTCACGATTCCCGCCTCGGGTGCGTCGGGCTCGCCGTTCGTGATCAGGGCCTCGGGCCCCGGCGTGGTGATCGACGGCTCCGACGACTTCGCGAACGCGGCCCAGTGGACGCTGCTCTCGGGCAACGTCTGGCTCGCCTCGTCGGTGACCTGGGCTCCGCTCCAGGTCTTCCTCGATGGCGCGCGCATCGACTCCTCCACGGCGGAGCCGGCGTCGCTCCCTGCGAAGACCTACCGCTTCGTGATCGGATCCGGCCTTTACGTCAACGCCGGCGGCGGCAGCCCGGCGACGCACCAGGCGCTGGTCGGCCATCGCAAGTACGGCTTCAACCTCTCCACCAAGTCGTTCGTGACCATGGACGGCTTCGAGATCGCGCACACGGAGGACCGCGGCATCAACATGCAGACCGGCTGCACCGACCTCGTGGTGTCGAACAACCGTGTCCGCTTCACCAACAGCTACGGCATCCAGACCGTGAACGGCCAGCGCATCACGATCGAGGGCAACACGGTCTCGGACTGCAACTTCCACGGCATCGGCGTGACCGCAGGCGCGTCGGCCTGCGTGGTCCGGAACAACGAGTCGTTCCGGAACGCGAAGCCGGGCACGCGCGTCGCGAACGGCATCTACCTGTTCGGCGCGACCGGCAACACGATCAGCGGCAACCGGCTGCACGACAACCAGGACACCGGGGTCCAGTTCAGCGGTGCCGCGAACGACAACGTGTCGATGAACAACCGCTCGTGGAACAACGGCGACCATGGCTACGACCACCTCGGGTCGACGGGCATGATCCACGTGAACGACCTGGCCTGCGGCAACTTCCTCGATGGCTTCTCGTTCGAGGGCAACGCGCCGGGCAGCCAGATGCACAACTGCATCGCGACCGAGAACGGCGAGTACGATCTGTGGGTGGATGCGAGCTCCGCGGTGGGCTTCGTCTCCGACTACAACCTGTTCTGGAACAGCACCGCGCAGGTGCCGATCCGGTTCGCGGACATCACGTACGCGACGCTCGCCGGATACCAGGGCGCCTCGGGCCAGGACGGGCACTCGAAGCAGGCGAATCCAAAATTCGCGAACGCCGCCGCGGGGGACTTCCGGCTGCTGGCGGGATCTCCGGCCATCGATGCCGGCTCCTCGGCCGCGCTCAGCTGGCCGGCGACGGACGCCATGGGCGCCGCGCGCATGGACGATCCTGCGACCGCGAACCAGGGCGACGGCCCCGTGGCGTTCGGCGACATGGGCGCGCTCGAGTTCGTCCCCGGGCCGGTCGGGCCGGACCACGCGCCGGTGGTCACCGCGCCGGCGACGGTGGTGGTGATCAAGGGGCAGGTGGCGACGTTCGCCGTCACCGCGGTCGATTCCGATGGCGACGCGATCCAGTCGCTGACGATGGTCGTGGTGAAGATGCCGGCGAACAGCGGCGCCACGTTCACGCCGAACGCGACGAACACCGGCGGCACGTTCACGTGGCCGGCCCCCGCCAAGACGGGCACGTTCTCGGTCAGGTTCGTCGCCGCGAACGCGCTGTCGGGCTCGGCGACGACGTCGATCCAGGTCAAGGCTCCCAGCAAGAAGGTCGAGGACGGCGGTGACGAGCCGGGCGCGGCCGGCGTGCCGGCGGTGGCGATGTCGCAGGCCTCCCCGAACCCGTCCGCGGGCGCGGTGAGCTTCGCGCTGGACCTGCCCGAGGGCTCGGACGTCGACCTCAGCGTGTACGACATGCAGGGCCGGCGCGTGTACCAGGAGTCGCGCTCGCTCTCGGCCGGCCGCTCGACGCTGAGCTGGAGCGGCCTCGACGCCAACCGCCAGCGGGTCGGTACCGGGATGTACTTCGTCCGCGCTCAGGTCGGCAGGACCGTGATGGTGAGGCGCGTGGTCCGGTTCTAGACGGGCGGCAAACGCTGCGTTCCGACGGCCGGGTGCGTCCAGCACCCGGCCGTCGGCGTTCCCGGGCAACCGGACCCACGCGATGCGCACGAGCCCCGACCACGACGGAACCACGATCGGCCATTGTCCGGCCCGGTGGCGAGCGGCTAGTCTCCGCAGGGTTCACCTCGCTCGCATCCCGACACCCACCCACCCGGGGGATGCTCGCCTTCCCCGGCCTGCATGGGGGCGTTCACATGGTGGCGTCGCGTCGCCGTCCCGGCCGCATCGCGGCCCTCTCGCTGGTGTTGTTCGCGCTCACCGTCGCCCCGGCCGGGGCGGGTCCGCTCCCCGAGCTGGACGTGACGTCGGGGCTGCGGCCGGCGGCCGCGAGCCGCGCGCTCGCGACCCGCGCGCGCGCCTCGTCGACGCTGCTGCGGATCGCGACGCCGAGGAGCGTCGACGAGCGCTACGAGGTGCCGACGATGCTGTGGGCCACGCGTGGGCCGGGTTCGCCGGCGACGGCGCTCCGGCCGGCGCGGACCTCGATCGAGGCCGATGCGCGCCGCCACCTGGGGCTCGTCTCCGGCTTCTACGCGCTCCAGGCCGTGGACGTGGCCGAGGCGACCCTGCGCTCCATCCACGACACCGGACACGGCGGGATCGTGGCGTCGTTCACCCAGTCGGTGGACGGCATCGACGTGTTCCGCGACGAGGTGAAGGTGCTCATGGCCCGCGACCACTCGCTGATCGCGGTCTCGGGCTACATCCCGAGCCGCGGGCTCGCGGCGAAGCTCGGCGCTCCGAAGTTCAAGCTCGCCGCCGAGCGCGTGCTCGACATCGCGCTCTCGGACTTCTCGGGACGGGCGACCGCGAACGCAGCGCGCTTCGCAGAGCCGGCGGCAGGGGGCTACGAGCGCTGGGACATCTCGGCCGCGACGGCCGCCTGGCCCGAAGACGTGAGACCGGGAGAGCCGGCGCGGGTCAAGCGCGTGCTCTTCCACCTGCCCGACGCGCTCGTTCCCGCGTGGAGCGTCGAGCTGATGGCGCCGAGCCAGGCGTACCTCTACGTGGTCTCGGCCGACGACGGCTCGCTGCTCTTCCGGCACGACCTCATGGCCTCCGACGCGTTCAGCTACCGCGTGTGGGCGCAGACGACCGGCGCCCGCCTGCCACACGACGGCCCGCAGGGCACGTCGCCGACGCCGCATCCCACCGGGCTGCCGAGCTTCTTCGCGCCGGGGTTCGTGGCTCCGAGCCTGGTGACGCTCCAGAACGGGCCCATCTCGACGAACGACCCGTGGCTGGCGCCGGGCGCCACGCAGACGCTCGGCAACAATGTCGACGCCTATGTCGACCTTTCGGGCCCCGACGGTTTCTCGGTCGGCGACTTCCGCGCCTCGACCACGTCCGCGAACACGTTCGACCGCACGTACGACGTGAACCAGGCGCCGGGCGTGAGCAGCGACCAGCGCATGGCCGCGATCACCCAGCTCTTCTACGACAACAACTTCTTCCACGACTGGTACTACGACTCGGGCTTCGACGAGGCCTCGGGCAACGGCCAGACGAACAACTTCGGCCGCGGCGGCCTGGGCGGCGACGCCATCCGCGCCGAGGCCCAGGACTTCAGCGGCACGAACAACGCGAACATGTCCACGCCGCCCGACGGCTCGCCGGGGCGCATGCAGATGTACGTGTTCAACCTCGCCGGCAGCGGCGTCACTGTGACGGCGCCGCCGAGCATCGCGGGGCCCTACGCTGCGGGCATCGCCACCGGGTTCGGCACGCAGACGTTCAACGTCACCGGCGACGTCGTGCTCGGGGTGGACGGCGCGGCGCCGGTCAACGACGGCTGCTCCGCGCTCACGAACGGCGCCCAGGTCGCAGGGAAGATCGCGCTCATCGAGCGCGGCATCTGCTCGTTCCTGGTCAAGGCCCAAAGTGCGGCCGCCGCGGGCGCGATCGCGTGCATCATCGCGGACAACGCACCCGCGTTCAATCCGCCGGGCATGGGAGGCTCGGGCTCGGTCGCGATCCCGGTGCTGTCGGTGACGCAGGCCACGGGCGACGCGATCAAGAACGCGCTGCTGTCGGGCACGGTCACGGTGCAGTTGGTCCGGCAGCCGTCGCTCGCGCGCGACGGCACCATCGACAACACGGTGGTGGCGCACGAGTGGGGGCACTTCATCAGCAACCGGCTCGTGGGCAACGCGAGCGGGCTGTCCACGCAGATGTCCTCCGGGCTCGGCGAGGGCTGGGGCGACTTCCACGCCATGCTCATGGCGGTGCGGCCGGAGGACATCGGCGTCGGCGCGAACGCGAACTGGACCGGCGCCTACGGGCTCGCCGGCTACGCGCTGTTCCCGTCGGTGGGCACTTCGAACGCCTACTACTTCGGCATCCGCCGCTGCCCGTACTCCACCGACATGAACAAGAACGGGCTCACGTTCAAGCACATCCAGAACGGCATCGCCCTGCCCGCGGCGCCGCCCACGGCGAGCGGCACGACCGGCGCCAACAACGCCGAGGTGCACAACACCGGCGAGGTGTGGTGCAACATGCTCTGGGAGTGCTACGCGGCGCTGCTGCGCGACGACATCCGGCTCACGTTCGCCGCGGCACAGCAGCGCATGCGTGATTACGTGGTGGAGGCCTACAAGCTCACGCCGAACGCGCCGACGCTGCTCGAGGCGCGCGATGCGCTGCTGCTCGCCGCGTACGCGAACGATCTCGCGGACTACAAGCTGTTCTGGTCGGCATTCGCGAAGCGCGGGGCGGGGGCGGGCGCCATCGCCCCCGGGCGCTTCGACGCCAACAACGCCACCGTGGTCGAGAGTTTCGTCACCGGCGGCGAGCTGGCGCTGGTCGGCACCGACCTCGAGGTGAGCGTCCACGATTGCGATGCGGACGGCTACATCGACAACGGCGAGGTGGCGCGCATCACGGTGACGCTCAAGAACGTGGGCTCCGACACGCTCGAAGCGACCACGGCCACGCTCTCGAGCACGAACCCGCACGTGGGGTTCCCGGGTGGCAACACGGTGAAGTTCGCCAAGACGCTGCCGTTCCAGACCGCCTCGGTGACGGTGCCGGTGGAGCTGCTCGGCGCCGCCGCTCCCGAGGTGGTGGACATCAATGCCAGCTACAACGATCCCGACCTCGCCGTGCCGGGCCCGTACGTCGCGCACGACTACTCGTGGGGGAACACCGACGAGGTGCCCTCCAACGTCGAGAGCGTCGAGGCGCACACGCCGCCGTGGACGATGGCGGGCTCGCCCGCGAGCGACGGCCAGTGGGCGACCACGATCGCCACGCCCAGCGACCGCCGCTTCCTCGGCCCGGACGTCGGCGAGGTCGCCGACCACACGCTCACGTCGCCGCCGCTCCAGGTGGCCCCGACGGGCAGCTTCTCGTTCTCGTTCCAGCACAACTTCGATTTCGAGCGCGACGCGAGCAACTTCTACGACGGCGGCGTGGTGGAGCTGTCGAACGACGGCGGCGCGAACTGGACCGACATCGGCTTCGCGCTCTCGACCGGCTACAACGGCACGCTCACGAACATCTCGGGCAACCCGCTCGGCGGGCGCGCCGCCTACTGCGGGCAGAGCACGGCCTATCCGGGCCTCGTCACCGTCAACGCGAACCTCGGCACCACGTACCAGGGCCAGACGGTCCGGGTGCGCTTCCGCATCGCCTGCGACGCGGGCGTGGGCGCACAGGGGTGGCAGATCGCGACGCTCACGTTCAACAACATCCTGAACCAGCCGTTCTTCGCGCTCGGCCCGAACGCCGCCGACTGCACGCCGGTGTCGGTGACCGGCACGCAGCCCCGCGAGCTGAGCTTCGCCGTGACCGGCGCGAACCCGGCGCAGGGGAGTGCGCGCTTCCGCTTCGGCCTGCCGGCGGGTGGCCGCGTGGAGCTGGCGATCTACGACGTCAGCGGGCGGCGCGTGGCGACGCTCGCCGAGGGCGAGCTGTCGGCCGGCTGGCACGACCGGGCGTGGACGCTGAACGACGATGGCGGGGCCCCCGCGAGCGGCGTGTACTTCGCGCGCATGCTCGCCGGCGGACGGCTGCTGTCGTCGCGCGTGGTCATGCTCCGGTAGTGAGTGCTCCCATGAAGGCTCCCATGAAGGACCCGCTGACCTGGGCTTACCCGGAGATCGAGCCGTTCGACACCGGGCGGCTCCGGGTCTCCGCGCTGCACGAGATCGCGTACGAGCAGTGCGGGAATCCCGACGGGAAGCCGGTGGTGTTCCTGCACGGCGGCCCCGGCGGCGGCACGTCGCCGGGCCAGCGGCGGTTCTTCCACCCGGAGCGCTACCGCGTCGTGCTCTTCGACCAGCGCGGCTGCGGCAAGAGCACGCCGTCGGCCGAGCTCGAGGAGAACACCACCTGGGACCTGGTCGCCGACATCGAGCGCCTGCGGACACGGCTCGAGATCGAGCGCTGGCAGGTGTTCGGCGGCAGCTGGGGCAGCACGCTCGCGCTCGCTTACGCGCAGAAGCATCCGGCGCGCGTCACCGAGCTGGTGCTGCGCGGCATCTTCCTGCTCCGCCGCCAGGAGATCGACTGGTTCTACCAGCGCGGGGCCTCGGCGCTGTTCCCGGACCTGTGGGAGGCCTATCGCGACCACATCCCCGAAGCCGAGCGCGGCGACCTGCTCGCGGCGTACCACCGGCGGCTGACGAGCCCGGACCGCGACGTGCGCGTGGCCGCGGCCCGGTGCTGGGCGGGCTGGGAGGGAGCGACCAGCCGGCTGCTCCCCGATCCCGACATGCGGCGTCACTACGAGGAGGCCGACTTCGCGCTGGCGTTCGCCCGCATCGAGTCCCACTACTTCGTGAACCGGGGCTTTCTCGAGACCGACGACCAGCTGCTGCGGGACGTGCCGCGCATCCGCCACATCCCGGCGGTGATCGTGCAGGGCCGCTACGACGTGGTCTGCCCGGCCGAGAGCGCGTGGGCGCTCCACCGGGCATGGCCCGAAGCCGAGCTCCTGATCACCGCGGACTCCGGCCACAGCGCGTTCGACGCCGCCAACTCGCGCGCGCTGGTGGCGGCCACGGACCGCTTCGCCGAGCGCTCGGTCGCGGCGCCGGCACTGGAGCGCTGAATCGGGCTCAATCCGCGCCTGCCGCGCGCCGATGACGCCGGTGGACCCGCGAGGGGTCCGTCGCTCCCTGGAGGAGGTGGCCCGTGGACTCGATCTGGCTCTGGCCGCTGGCGCTGGTCGCGCTGCTCGTCGCCTGGCCGTCGCTGCGTCCGTTCGCGGCACGGCTGTTCTCCGATCGGCTGCGTCCCGAGGCGGACGTGGAGCAGCCCGACCAGATCTACCTGCTGCGCGTGGCCGAGCCGCAGTGGCGTCATGATGCCGATCGCCAGCTCGCCGAAACGCAGCTCGCCGCGGCCGGCTTCGCCCAGTCGGGGGTCTACATCGTGCGCGAGATGCCCGAGCTCACGCTGGGACTGCACGCGCACGCCGCCGAGAAGGCCTACGCGATCCTCTACGACCATCCGCGCTCGGGGTTCTGGAGCGAGGTCGTGACGCGCTATGAGGACGGCACGCTCGCCACGTTCACGACGCTGGAGACGGCGGAGGTGGACGTGCCCGACGGCTCGCTCTACGTGGCCGAACCCAGGCTGTCACTCACGCTGCTGTGGAAGCGCATGCTCACCGAGCGCCCGCGGAAGCCCATGCTCGAGTGCACGCGCGCGCGCGCGGCCCAGGACTTCGAGAAGGGCTACGCCGAGTCGGTGGCGTATCACAAGCGGCGCAACACCCGCTCCGCGCGCGACAAGGAAGTCTTCCGCCACGCCGCGTAGGCCGGCAGCCCGGCCGCGATCGCCAGCAGCCCGAGCAGGGACTCGCGCGGCGCGGACTGGAGCGTGTTCATGGTGAGCAGCGCCATGCCGAGCACGAACACCGCGGGCACCACCGGCCAGCCCCACGCCCGATAGGGTCGCGGCTCGTCCGGCCGCGTGGCGCGCAGGCGGAACAGCGCCAACCCGGCGCCGACGTGGAACAGCACGCCGCCGAACGTCACGTAGGTGAAGAGCTGCGTGTAGCTCCCGCTGAGCGTCAGCGCCGCCGCCCACGCGCTCTGGAGCCACAGCGCCGCGACGGGCGTGCGCCAGCGCGGGTGGATCCCCGCGACGCCGCGGAAGAACACGCCGTCGGCGGCCATGGGCTGGTAGATGCGCGACGAGTAGAGGATCGTCGCCGCGAGGCAGCCGAACGCGGACACCGCCACGGCGGCCGTCATCGCGCGCGCGGCGGCGTCGCCGAACAGCGCACGGGTCGCGGCCTCGGCCACCCGCGTCGTGTTCGACAGCGGCCCGACGCCGAGCGCGCGCAGGTAGACCAGGTTGAGCGCGGCGTAGGCCACGATCACGGTGGCGACCCCGAGCAGCAGGCCGCGCGGCAGGTCGCGCTTCGGATCGCGCACCTCGCCGGCCGAGAACGTGAGCGCGTACCAGCCGTCGTACGTCCACAGCGTGGCGATCAGGGCGATGCCGAACGGCACGGCGAGCGAGGGCGCCGGGGCCGGCAGCGGCGCGCCCCAGTCGACGGGCACGCGCGCGGGCGCGAGCAGGCCGCCCACGACCAGCGCGGCGATGGCGGAGAGCTTGGCGAGCGTGAACAGGTTCTGCACGCCCGCGCCCTGGCGGACGCCGAAGTGGTTCGTCGCGGTGAGCAGCGCGATCGCGAGCAGCGCGGCGAGCTGCGCGCCGTTCACGTGGAGCGCCCCCAGCGACCACACCTGCCGGGTGCTCGAGAACGCGGGGACGAGCGCGCCGAAGTAGTCGCCGAAGCCCACCGCGATCGCGGCGATGCCGCCGGTCATGATCACCATCAGGCACGTCCAGCCGTAGAGGAACGCCGGCAGCGGCCCCCAGGCCTCCTTGAGGAAGTGGTAGAGGCCGCCCGCGCGCGGGTACATGGCGCCCATCTCGGCATAGCCGAGCGCGCCGGCGAGCACGAGCAGTCCGCCGGCGAGCCAGACGCCGAGCACGAGCGCCGGATGCGGGAGCGAGCGCGCCACGTCGCCGGCGGTGAGGAAGATGCCGGTGCCGACCACGGCGCCGATCGTGAGCGAGGCGCCGTCGAGCGCACCCAGCGCGCGCTGGAGCGTGTGGGCCTCGGGGGCGGGCGGGGCGGGCTCGGCGGGAGCGGGGACGCCGTCGCGGGGGACCATCCGCGCAATGTGACACAACCGGCGCGCTGCGGAGAATCCACACTCAGCGCGCGAACGCGGGGTCCGGCCGCCGCGCCGTTGACATTCGACGGGACGCTGCGCTCCACTGGCGGGCCCCGCGGACCCGCGCCCAGTGGCGCGGGTTCCCCTCGCCGCGGCACCCAACCCCCACCAGGACCGCGAACATGATGCGCTCGTGTCGCCCGTACGCCCGGATCCTCGTCATCGCACTCGTATGGTTCGCGACGCCCGCGCGCCACGCGGCCGCTCAGGCCGCCGTCTCGCCTGCGAAGCCCGCCACGGCGAAACCCGCCGCCAAGCCGCCGGCGAAGGCGGCCGAGAAGCCGAAGGCCAAGGCCGATGCCAAGGGCGATGCGAAGGCCGGGCCCAAGCCCGACAACGACCCCTTCTCCGGGCTCGAGTTCCGCTGCATCGGCCCGGCGAACGTCTCGGGCCGCATCGTGGACCTGGCCGTGGACCCGCGCGACAAGAGCCTGTGGTACGTGGCGACGGCGTACGGCGGCGTGTGGAAGACCACGAACGCCGGCACGTCGTGGACGCCGATCTTCGACGACCAGGGCACCTCGAGCATCGGCTGCGTGACGCTCGCCCCGTCGCGCTCGCTCACCGTGTGGGTGGGCAGCGGCGAGAACAACAGCCAGCGCAGCGTGGGCTGGGGTGACGGCGTCTACAAGTCGGAGGACGGCGGGCGCTCGTTCACGAACATGGGGCTCAAGCAGAGCGAGCACATCGGACGCATCGTCGTGCACCCGACGAACCCCGACATCGTGTGGGTGGCGGCGCAGGGTCCGCTGTGGGCGTCGGGCGGCGATCGCGGCGTCTACAAGACCACCGACGGCGGCAAGACGTGGAAGCAGGTGCTGAAAGTGGACGAGTGGACCGGCGCGAACGAGGTGCACGTCGACCCGCACGACCCGAACGTGCTCTACGCGAGCACGTACCAGCGCCACCGCAAGGTATGGACGCTGATCGACGGCGGGCCGGGCTCGGGCATCTACAAGAGCACCGACGGCGGCGAGACGTGGACGAAGCTCACGAAGGGCCTGCCCGCGGGCGACATGGGCCGTATCGGCCTCGTCGTGCCGCCCACCGAGTCGAACGTCATCGTGGCCACGATCGAGGCCGGCGGCGACGATCGCGGCACGTACCGCTCCGACGACGGCGGGCTCAAGTGGGAGAAGCTCAACGGCACGCTGTCCTCGAGCCCGCAGTACTACCAGGAGCTGTTCGCCGACCCCACGGTGAAGGGCCGGCTCTACATGATCGACACGTTCCTTCAAACCAGCGACGACGGCGGTCGGACGTGGCGGCGCGCGGGGGAGAAGAACAAGCACGTCGACAACCACATCGTGTGGATGGACCCCGACGATCCGCGCCACCTGCTCGTGGGCTGCGACGGCGGGCTCTACGAGAGCTTCGACCGCTGCGCCACCTGGAACTTCTTCGCCAACCTGCCCATCACCCAGTTCTACAAGGTCGACGTGGACAACGACGTGCCGTTCTACAACGTCTACGGCGGCACGCAGGACAACGCCACGTGGGGCGGGCCGTCGCGCACGAACAACGAGAACGGCATCCGCAACTCCGACTGGTGGTTCGTGGTCGGCGGCGACGGCTTCCAGCCGCGCGTCGATCCCACCGATCCGAACGTCGTCTACGGCCAGTACCAGCACGGCGAGCTCTACCGCTTCGATCGGAAGAGCGGCGAGCGCGTGGAGATCCAGCCGCAGCCCGAGCCGGGCGAGCCGGGAAGCCACTGGAACTGGGACAGCCCGCTGATCGTGAGCCCGTTCTCGCACACGCGGCTCTACTTCGCATCGCAGCGGCTCTACCGCACCGACGACCGCGGGGACACGTGGAAGCCGGTGAGCCCCGACCTCACGCGCCAGATCGACCGCAACAAGCTGAAGGTCATGGGCCGGGTCTGGAGCATCGACGCGGTGGCGAAGAACGCGTCGACGAGCTTCTACGGGAACATCGTGGCGCTGGACGAGTCGCCGCTCAAGGAGGGGCTGATCTACGTCGGCACCGACGACGGGCTGATCCAGGTCTCCGAGGACGCCGGCGTCCACTGGCGGAGCGTGGAGTCCGTGTCCGGTGTGGGCCAGTACGCCTACGTCTCGCGCGTCCTCGCGTCGCGGTTCGAGCCCAAGACGGTCTACGCCACGTTCGACCGCCACAAGATGGGGGACTTCAAGCCGTACGTGTACCGGAGCACCGACCTCGGCCGGAGCTGGACGAACATCTCCGGCGACCTGCCCGCGGGGGGCTCGGTCTACTGCCTCGTGCAGGACACCAGGAACGCCGAGTTGCTGTTCGCCGGCACCGAGTTCGGCCTCTTCGCCACGCAGAACGGCGGCAAGCACTGGTTCAAGCTCTCGAGCGGCCTGCCGATCCAGTGCATCCGCGACGTCACGATCCAGCGCCGCGACGACGACCTCGTCGTGGCCACGTTCGGGCGCGGCTTCTACGTCCTCGACGACCTGTCGCCGCTGCGGCTCATGGACAGCGAGGCGAAGCTCAACGCGGAGGCGACGCTCCTGCCTGTGCGGAAGTCGTGGCTCTACGTGCCGGCCAGCCCGCTGGGCGGCGAGGGCAAGGCGGAGCAGGGCGAGAGCTTCTACACGGCCGAGAACCCGGCATTCGGCGCCACGTTCACGTATCACTTGAAGTCCGGCTACAAGTCACTGCGCGAGCAACGCCGGGCGCGTGAGAAGGACATCCGGAAGGCCGGCGGCGACACGTTCTACCCGCCGTGGGACAGCGTCCGCGCCGAGGAGCGCGAGGAGGCGCCGGCGGTGGTGCTCACGGTCACGGATCGCGAGGGGAACGTGGTGCGTCGGCTCACGGGGCCCGCCGGGGCCGGCTTCCACCGCGTGAGCTGGGATTTCCGCTGGCCCGATCCCGCGCCGTCTTCGCTGACGCCGCGCCAGCGCGGCGAGTTCGAGAGTGCGGGCGGTGGACCGCTCGCGCCCCCAGGGACTTACAAGGTGCAGCTCGCCAAACGCATCAACGGCGTGGCGACCAATCTTGGGCCGGCTCAGGAGTTCGTGTGCGAGGCGCTCAACAACACCGTGCTGCCGGCGCAGGATCGCGCCGCGCTGGCGGCGTTCCAGGAGAAGGCGGCGCACCTGCAGCGCGCGGTGCTGGGCACGCAGCGCGTGCTCGCCGACGCGCGGACTTCGGCGCAGCTGCTCAAGAAGGCGCTCGACGACACCCCGGCGGCCTCGGCCACGACGCTGCGCGTGGATGCCTCGAAGCTCCTGGACAAGCTGCGCCAGATCTCCATCCGCCTCAACGGTGACGACGAGATCGCGTCGCACAACGAGCCCACGCCGCCGTCGCTCTCGGACCGGATCGGCCGCGTCGTCGACGGCAGCTGGGTGTCCACGAGCGCGCCCACCGCGTCGCACCAGCACGCCTACGACATCGTGTCCACGTCGCTCACCACGCTCATCACCGACTTGAAGGGAGCGCTGGAGACGCTGCGCGCGCTCGGCGACCAGGCCGAGGCCGCGGGCGCACCGTGGACGCCCGGCCGCGTGCCCACGTGGAAGCCCGAGTGAACCCCGTCTCTTGAGCCCAGGAGCCCGCCATGCCCAAGCCCACGCACGATGATGCCGAGCTGCTGCTCCACCTCTACGAGATGCGCCGCGAGCCCGAGTTGCGCCGCGCGCGCAAGTGGATGATGTCGGAGTTCAAGGCCACGACCTGGGCCGACATCAAGTCGCGCTATCTCTCGAACGTGGACGAGGACCGCTGGTTCCGCATGACCACGTCGTACTGGGAGATGCTCGCCACGATCGTCAACCGCGGCGCGCTCCATGCCGAGCTGTTCTTCGACCACACCGGCGAGGACATCGTGACGTGGGAGCGCATCAAGACGCTCATCCCCGACGCGCGCGCCGACATCCGGCCCACGTACCTGCACCAGTTCGAGAAGCTGGTGCTGGCGCACCAGGCCTACCGCAAGAAGACGAACGCCGCAGCGCAGGCGGCAGCGAAGAGGGCCGGGGACGGCTCGAACGGCTCGGGCGGGGCGCCGGCGCGCGCCGTGAAGCGCGCGGCCTCGGCACTCGCTGAGCGCGCGAAGCGCGCGAAGCGTCGGTAAATGTCCTCGACCTTCGGCCGCCTGTTCCGCGTCACCACGTTCGGCGAGTCGCACGGCCCCGCCGTGGGCGTGCTCGTGGACGGCCTGCCGCCCGGGCTCGACGTGCACCCGGAGGCGATCCAGCACGAGCTCTACCGCCGCCGGCCGGGCCAGAGCGCCATCACCACGCAGCGCAAGGAGGCCGACCAGGTCGAGATCCTTTCCGGTGTGTACGACGGCAAGAGCCTTGGGTCGCCGATCGCCATGCTGGTCCGCAATTCGGACATGCGCTCGAAGGACTACGACACCTTGAAGGAGGTGTTCCGCCCCGGCCACGCCGACTACGCCACGTTCGCGAAGTACGGCGTCAGGGACCATCGCGGTGGCGGGCGCTCCTCGGGCCGCGAGACCGTGGGCCGCGTGGCGGCCGGCGCGCTCGCCAAGGCCGCGCTCGGCACGGTCGGCGTCCAGATCCTCGGCGGCACGGTGCGCGTGGGCGGCGTCGAGGCGCACGAGCGCGACTGGACGCAGGTGGAGATGAATCCCGTGCGCTGCCCCGACGCCGCTGCCGCGCAGCTCATGCAGGCGCTGATCGAGCGCACGCGCGACGAGAAGGACTCGGTCGGCGGCGTGATCGAGCTGGTGGCGCGCGGCGTGCCGCCGGGCTGGGGCGATCCCACCATGGACAAGCTCGACGCGGCGCTCGCCGCGGCGATGATGTCGATCCCGGCGACCAAGGGCGTGGAGATCGGCGGCGGCTTCGGCATGACGGCGCTCAAAGGCTCGCAGACGAACGACGTCTTCGACGGCGAGCGCTACGCCACGAACTTCGCCGGCGGCGTCTCGGGTGGGATCTCCAACGGCAACGAGATCGTGGTGCGGGTGGCGGTGCGCCCCGCCACGAGCATCGGCAAGCCTCAGGTGATGGCGAAACGCGAGGGCGGCACGGAGACGGTGGCGATCGAGGGCCGTCACGACCCCTGCATCTGCCCGCGCGTCGTGCCCGTGGGCGAGGCCATGCTCGCGATCGCGCTCACCGACGCCTGGCTCCACCAGCGGGCGCTGAGGGGGCGCGACGAGTAGGGAAGAGACCCCCTTGTCCGCCGGGCCCCGACCCTGCTAGCTTCGCCTTTGCCTTCGGAGACCGTCCGCGGACCCACCTCGGTGGGAGCCGCGCGTTCTCCGGGGCTTTTTCTTTGAGTTCTTCTTTGCAAGAGAGAGCGATCCACCCCGACCGGGGCGGAGATCGACGTGTCGCGATCTGCTCGTTTCCGGCGCACGCTGCCGTTCCTGCCTACGCTCGCCGCGCTGCTGCTCCTGGGTTGCACCCAGCCCATCCAGTCGCTGATCCCGAACCAGCCACCATCCGTCCGCTTCACGCTGGCGCCCATCTCGGCCGATCCCGACAACCCCGTGTTCTACGCCTACCGCGTGTTCTGGGCCGGTGACGACCCGGACGGGCGCGTCGACCACTTCGAGTACGCGATCGATCCCGGGCCCAAGGACACGGTGTGGGTGAACACGCCGCGCTCGGAGGAGGTGCTGTTCTTCAGTTCCACCACGCCCGAGGGCATCAAGAACGATCCGGTGCCGAGAGCCCGCGACTACCACGTCCTGGTGCTGCGCGCGGTGGACAACCAGGGCGCGATGTCGCCGTTCAGGACGCGCGCGTTCTACAGCTACACGGTGGCGCCTACGGTGGAGATCGTCGAACCGCACCCGAACGAGTTCATCGAGGAGAAGGTGCCGCCCACGCTCACCGTCCACTGGCAGGGCACCGATCCCGACGGCCAGATCAACACCCGACCGGTGCGCTACCTGTTCCGGCTCATGCCGTTCGATCCCGCCCATGACGGCTGGAAGCTGAGCGACACCGACTCGCTCTACCGCATGGAGAAGAAGGCCGGCTTCGCCGGCTGGGACTCCACCGGTGGGGACACCCTGTTCGCGCGGTTCACGAACCTCACGACGGACTCTCACTACCTGTTCCTGATCCTCGCCCGGGACGAGGCCGGCGCGCTCTCGCCGCAGTTGTCGCGCCGGGAGAACATGCTGTCGGCGGAGGTGAACAAGGCCGCCACGCTGGGGCCGCTGATCCATGTCTTCAACTCGTTCTTCGACTTCACGTACGACAGCGGCGGCTACACGGTGGACGAGCTGCGCTGGATCAAGCTCCAGGCGCCGGCCGGCCGGCCGATCACGTTCAACTGGGACGCCACCGCCACCGGAGGCGCCGCGATCGAGCGCTACCGCTGGGGCGTGGACCTGACGAGCGTCGCCGACGAGACGCCGCGCGCCGACGAGGTGAACGATTACTTCCACTGGAGCCGGGGCGGGCCGCTCGAGCAGGCGTGCACGCTGGTCGGGCTGCCGCCGGGCCTGCACTTCCTCTACATCGAGGCCAAGGACAACAACGGCTTCGCGAGCCTCGGCATCGTGGCGTTCAAGCTCGTGGTGCCGACGTTCAACCAGGACCTGCTGATCGTGGACGACACCCGGCGCGAGCAGGACCGCTTCGATGACTTCGGCCGGCTCAAGACGTACACGGACTTCTGGCCGAGCGCCACCGAGCTGGACACGTTCCTGTTCGCCCGCGGCGGCTACCCGTGGCGCGGGACGCAGAATCCGCCGAGCGGCGTGACGTCGGCGCCCGGTGTGTTCGCGGGCTACGCGTTCGACGCGCTCGGCACACGCCTGGGACTCGAAGTGCCGTCGAACGGCGTGACGCTGGAAACCCTCGGCCGCTATCGCCACGTCGTTTGGATCGTGGACCAGAAGGGCGGAGCGATCACCACCGCCTCGGCCACCGACGCGTTCCCGGTCACCGTGCTCTGCTACATGAGCGATCGCGGCCGCGCGAGCAGCCTGGCCGCGTACGTGCAGGCCGGCGGCCGTGTCTGGCTGATGGGCGGCGGGGCCGCGACGGCGTCGATCAACGCCTTCCACGAGTTCGCCGGCAACAACGTGGGCGGAAACCCGGTGTGGACGAACAGCGACAACGAGCTGGTGCCCGGTCGGCTCATGTTCGACGCCGCGCACTGGCAGTCGGGATTCAGCAATGTGAAGGCGTTGGTCACGGTCCAGCGCTCGCCGCGCGCCGACGAGATCGCGGCCTCGCCGTGGGCGCACCCGGATCACTGGACGGGCGGCGAGGTGCGATCGCCGGACTACCGGAAGCTCCCGGAGGGGATGCGGCCACTCGAGGACCCGGTCGATCCGCTGCCGCCCACCCGGCTCCCCCGGCAGAAGGGGCTGTACTACCCGAACGTCTACTCGTGCGAGTACCTGATGGTCCCGAACGTCGTGACCGAAGACGTCGACCCCAGCGACACCGACGTTCGCATCGCCTCGACGCTCGACACGCTGTACGACGGGTCGTCGCTGCTGCTCATCCGCTCGCCGGCGCCCATGATGACCTACTACCACGGTGCCGGCGCGAACCGGTTCGTGTTCACCGGCTTCACCCCGTGGCTCTTCAAACGCGCGGACTGCATCGGGCTCACCGACTTCGTGCTCCAGGACATCTGGGGTCTCGTGCGCCAGCCGGTGGACCGCGGGATCGTCGACGGGGCCGCGCGCGTGCGCGGCGCGCCGCCACGGTCGGCCGGCACGCGCGGCGCGCGGGGCACCGCCGGTCGCGCGCCGTGAGCCGGTGAGAGACTGAGCGGGTGCGACTCCCCACGGACGCGGGGCGGGGGTCGCCGATCACCCGCCGGGCGAGCCCGGTCCGTCGCCGGACCGGGCCCGCCGCCGGCCTGCTCGCCGCGGTGGTCCGCGCGCCAGGGGATCGCTCTACTACCGCACGAGCCACGACTGCGAGTACCTGATCGAGCCGAACGAGATCCTGGAGGACGTGGACCTGTCACCCGAGTACGTGCACATGGCGTCCGTGCTCGACACGCTCATCGACGCCTCGGCGGCAGCGCTGCTGCGCTCGCCGGCGCCGACGATGACGTGGTACCACGGCAGCCAGGCGAACCGGTTCGTGTTCTCGGGCTTCGCACCGTGGGACTTCCGCCGCGACGACGCGATCGCACTCGTCGACTTCGTGCTCCAGGACCTCTGGGGCCTCGACCGCCGTCCGGTGGACCGCGGGCTCGCCGGCGCGTCCGTTTCGAGGCCCCGGCCGGCCGCAACGCGCGCCCTGCGCGGGCGCGGAACCGCCGCCGCGCGGCCCGGGTACCAGTGAGCGGGGGGGGTGGAATCCCGGATGGCGAATGCCCCGGGCTGGCGCTACGCTCACGGCGTGACCGTCAAGGCCGATGGAGGGACGAGGGTCCGGATGCGGAACGTCGTCGCCCGACACATCGTGGCTCCGATCCTGTGGGCGCTGGTGGCGCTGGTGCTGGCGCCGGCACCGGGCTCGGGGCAGACCTACCAGCTCACCGATCTCGGCAGCCTCGGTGGTGTGAAGGGAAGCGGCGCCTACGCGCTCAACGGCACCGGGCTCGTGGCCGGCTACTCGTTCGTCGCCGGCTCCTCGTTCGTCCACGCCATGGTCAATGATCGCGGCGCCGTGCAGGACCTCGGCACGCTCGGCGGCACGCAGAGCCTGGCGCGCGCGGTCAACGCCTCGGGTTGGGTGGTGGGCTGGGCCTATCCACCGGGCGTGGCCTGGCAGCGCGCGTTCCTGTGGCGCGACGGCGTGATGGTGGACCTGGGCACGTTCGGCGGCGTCTCGAGCGACGCGATCGACATCAACGACGCCGGCGTCATCGTTGGCTCGTCGTCGAACCCGGCAGGGGACGAGATGGGCTTCTGGTGGCGCGACGGCGTCCTGCACCCGATGGGCACGCTCGGCGGCGCGAACAGCCGGGGCATGGCGATCAATCGCTGGGGCGACATCACCGGGATGTCGTCGACCGCGGGCGAGGACGAGTACCACGCGTTCCTCACCAAGCCCGGCAGCCCGCTCTACGACCTGGGCACGCTCGGCGGCCCGGCGAGCCACGGCCACGATGTGAACGACCTCGTGCACGTCTGCGGCTGGAGCATGATCCAGGCGAACAACCCGGCCTCGCGCGGCTTCTTCTGGGCCGACGGCATCATGAAGAGCCTGGGCACGCTCGGCGGCATCTACAGCGCCGCGTTCGGGATGAACAACCACGACCAGGTGGTGGGCGCCTCCACGCGCGCCGACGAGGTGCAGGTGGCGTTCCTGTGGAGAAACGACCAGATGGTGGACCTGAACACGCTGGTGCCGGCGGGAACCCCGCTGCTGCTCACCGCCGCCTACGACATCGACGAACAGGGCGCGATCGTGGGCGTGGGCACGCGACCCGACGGCGAGACGCGCGCGTTCCTCCTGACGCCGACGAACACCGCCGGAACGCCCGATCCGGGCGTGCCCGCGGTCACGAGCTTCGCCGGCGTGATCCCGAATCCGGCGCGCGGGCCGAGCCGGTTCGACTTCGCGCTGGCGCGAGCGGGACACGCGTCGCTCGTGCTGCTCGACGTGAGCGGCAGGATCGTGCGCTCGCTCGCCGACGGCGCGTTCGGCGCCGGGCCGCAGCAGGTCGCGTGGGACGGCCGCGACCAGTCGGGCGCGCGCGTCGCGCCCGGGATCTATCACGCGCTGCTCGTCACCGCGCAGGGCACGTACACGCGACGGATCGCGGTGGTGTTCTGAGCCCGCTCCGCGCCGCGCGCGGAGCGCCCGGTCCGCCGAGGTTTTGACCCTCGCAAGTCGCGGGTGCTACGCTCGTTCGCCGTTGCCGCAGTCATCGTGACGGAGGACGCGTTGCGCCGATTCCATGGGGACCTGACGTGGTACCGCTGGCGCGCCTGGTGGCGCCGCCGGGAGATCGCGTCCGCCCGCCTCGCGATGTGACGAGCCGCACGAACCCGATCTCCCAGCCCATGCCCGAAGGCGTGGGCTTCTTCGTTTCGGAGCAGGAGCGCCGCACCCGATGCTCGTGATCCTCAAGCCCGGCACGCCCGAAGCCGGCGCCGCCGGCGTCATCACCCGGCTGCGCATGGCGGGGCTCGCCGTGCACCGCACCGAGCACGACGGGCGCACGCGCGTCGCGGCGGTCGGGGACACGGCCGCCGTGGACTGGAAGGAGGTCGAGCGCTGGCCGGGTGTCGAGTCGGTGAGCCGGCTCGTGCGCCCGTTCAAGCTCGCGAGCCGCGCGTTCCGGCCGCACGACACGGTCATCTCGGTGGGCAGGGTGGCGATCGGCAGCCCGCAGCTGGCGATCATGGCGGGCCCGTGCTCGGTGGAGGGGGAGGAGCAGGTGTTCACGATCGCGCGCGCCGTGGCCGAGGCCGGAGCCACCGTGCTGCGCGGCGGCGCGTACAAGCCGCGCACGTCGCCCTACGCGTTCCAGGGGCTCGGCGAGGAGGGCTTGAAGCTCCTGCGCCGTGCCGCCGACGCAAACGGGCTCGCGGTGGTGAGCGAGGTGATGGAACCGCAGCTCGTGCCGCTGCTCGCGCGCTATGCCGACATCCTGCAGGTGGGAGCGCGCAACATGCAGAACTACGCGCTGCTGCGCGAGGTGGGCCACACGGACAAGCCGGTGCTCCTCAAGCGCGGGCTCTCGAGCACGATCGAGGAGTGGCTGCTCTCGGCCGAGCACATCATGGCCCAGGGGAACTCGCAGGTGATCCTGTGCGAGCGCGGCATCCGCACGTTCGAGACCTATACGCGCAACACGCTCGACCTGAATGCCGTGCCGGTGGTGAAGGAGCTCTCGCACCTGCCGGTGATCGTGGATCCCTCGCACGGCACCGGGATCCGCGACAAGGTGGCGCCCATGGCGCGGGCGGCGATCGCGGCGGGGGCGGACGGCCTGATCGTGGAGGTGCACCACGACCCCGACCGGGCGCTGTCCGACGGCGCCCAGTCGTTGCTTCCCGAGCAATTCCGCGAGCTGGTGCGCCAGATCCGCACCATAGCCGACGTGGTGGGGCGCACGCTCCAGGCCCCCTAAGCCCTTTCGAGAACGCCGCGCGAGCGGACCCGCTCGCGCGGGTTCCCCGGGGGGCGCCCGTCCCGATCCGGCCGGCGGCCGACTTACTCGGGCGGGGTCAGGTCGGCCCCGGAGCGCCCCTCGGGTGCCCACCCGCTGGACCGGCGAGGGGGGAGGGGGTTTCCTACAGAACAGTTCGTTGACTTCCCATTTTGGGGATGTAATCGTTTACATCGACGGCGGGCTGCGACCTCCCCCAACGCCGCGCGGACGATGTGCGAACCTGCCCGTTACGCAGAGTTCGCCCGCACCGACGGCGTACGGTCCGCGCCCGCCTTGAGCACCACCCCCACGAGCGCCGCACTCGGCATCCGAGGAGGATCGCATCATGAAGCGCTTAACGACGCTGGCCGTCTCGTGCGCGACGGCGTGCATGCTCGCCACGACGGTGGGGGCGCAACCGCCACGTCAGGACGCCATCTGGGCACGCTCCACCGGCGGCGCCCCGCTCGTGCTGGATGGAAAGCTCGACGAGCCGCAGTGGGCGCTCGCCGAGCCGAAGATCATCGACTGGATGACCGACACCGGGATCCCCGGCGGCGGGTGGAAGCCCGAGGGCGGATTCCTGCCCACCGATCCCACACACGCCACGGTGAAGTTCCTCACCGTGGGCAACACGCTGTGGATGAGCGCCGTGCTGCCCGACAAGTCGATCGGCGGCTCGATCACGTTCAATCGCTTCGACGGCCTGCTGATGTCGGTCAAGGACCACCTCTCGACGAACCATCCGGCGCCGCCCACGGAGATCTTCTACGTGTGGTGGAACACTGACCCCGCGGCGACGGACCCGCAGCCGCCCGGCCAGCAGCCCGTGTTCGCGGGCGGCGGGCCGTTCGCCGCGCAGCCCTCGTACGCGCCGCGCACGCCGGCGCAGATCGCGGCCTGCAACGCGGTCACCGTGGTCAAGGGCATCGCCAACACCGACGCGGCCCAGGACACGAGCTGGACCGTCGAGATGCGCCTGGACCTCGGCGCGCTCGGCTACAACATCACCCAGTCGCAGGGCGACATCGTGGAGTTCAACCTCTCGATCTACGACTGCGACAACTACTGGCCGCTCGTGCCCATCAACCTCGCGGCGAACCGCGTGTGGTGGCAGGGGCCGTGGGGGAACTCGCTCGGTTACAACGAAGTGCGCATCTACTGCAAGCCGAGCGTGACCGTGAACACGAACCCGCTGCCGTACCTGGCACCCGAGGTCATCGTGCCGAACGGCAAGCTGTTCCCGTCGCCGAACATCGACGGCCTGCTGAACGACGCGGTGTGGGCGAACGCGGCCCGCGTCGACATCCGCTACGGCGACGACGCGCTGCGCAACACCTATCCCGGCGTGCTCAAGTGGCGCGGCGGGCAGTACCAGCCGACCGTGAACGGCGGCGAGGCGGCGGTGCTCGATCCCGGGGACTGCACGGTCAAGTACTTCTTCCGAGACGACTCGCTGTTCTTCGGCTTCGACGTGCGCGATCAGGCGGTGCAGAGCATCTCGGCCACCGACCGCATGGACGGCTTCGTCGTCGGCCTCTACGACCGCGTGGCCCGCGAGTCGTTCGACAACACTCTGCAGCCACATAGGCTCACGTTCGACGTCAGCCCGACCGGGAGCGCGCGCACGGCCGACTACCTGACGACGCTCGTCGGCAACGGCGGCGCGCGGGTGAAGCTGGTGCTCAAGCCGGGGACGACGATCGACACCGTCGGCACGAACGTCGACGCCGGCTACACGGCGGAGATGGTGATCGACCTCACGAAGGTCGGCTACCCGCACGGGCTCGGCGATCACGTGGTGTTCTTCAACGTCAACTACTACGACGGCGACTCGTTCATCCCGTTCACCGACAGCTACGGCACGCGCACGTGGTGGGGGGCGGAGTACGACAACACCTGCTGCCCGGCGTGGTCGTACATGGACCCGCTGATGAACGTGCTCACCGACGTGCCCGGCCGCCCCCCGGGAACGAGCGGCTACCAACTCATGAGCGCGGCGCCGAACCCGTTCCGCACGGCGACGACACTCCACTACCTGCTCGGAGGCCAGAGCCGCGTGGAGCTGCAGGTGTTCGATCCCCAGGGTCGCGTCATCCTGCATCGCGACCTGGGTGTGCAGGATGCGGGCGAGCGGCACGCGCCGCTCGTGGGCTTCACCGGACGCACCGGTGTCTATCTCTACCGGCTGCGCATGACCGACCCGGTCTCGGGTGGCGTACAGGCCTCGCTCGACGGGCGGTTGCTCGTGGTGCGATGAGTCCAGCGGTGGGTCGCGATGCCGGCGGCGGGCGGCGAGCCCACCGCCGGCATCGGCTGTTGTGGTCGTGTCTGTGCGTGGGGCTCGCGGCCTCGAGCGCGTGGGCGGGCACGACGGGCCGGATCGCCGGGCGCGTGCTGGACGCGAAGAAGCAACCGCTCCCAGGCGTGACCGTGGCCATGATCGGCGTGCCGCTCGGGGCGATCACCGACGAGAACGGCGCGTTCACGATCATCAATGTCCCCTCGGGCACGTACTCCGTGCGCGCCGGGCTGCTCGGGTACCGCGCCATCACCACCACGAACGTCCTCGTCTCGGCCGACGAGACGACGCGGCTCGATCTCGTGCTCGAGGAGGCCCCGGTCCAGCTCGAGGAGGTCGTGGTCTCGGCGAAGCGGCCCGTGGTCGAGGTGAACCGCACCAGCACGGTGGCGATCGTGCCCCGCGAGGAGATCCAGAAGCTGCCGGTGCAGGAGCTGCAGGACGTCGTGAATCTTCAAGCCGGCGTCGTCGACGGCCACTTCCGCGGCGGCCGGCAGAACGAGGTGCAGTACCAGGTGGACGGCCTGAGCACGAACAACGCCTACGACAACACGAACTCGGTGCGCGTCGACCGCTCGCTGCTCGAGGAGGTGCAGGTCGTCTCCGGCACGTTCGACGCCGAGTACGGCCAGGCCATGAGCGGCGTGGTGAACGCCGTGCTCCGGCGCGGCGGCGAGAAGTTCCAGTGGGACGGGGAAGCGCTGCTCGGCGGCTATTACTACACAGGCGAGAGCCGCGGGCAGGAGTACCAGTTCGACCCGGTGGGGCAGCGGAACTTCCAGCTCACGCTGAGCGGACCCACCGGGCTGCCCAAGACCACGTTCCTCGCCAACGTGAACCGACATTTCACGGGCGGCGCCTACTACTCCGAGCGGCGCTTCAGCCCGGTGCCGGTCGGCGACCTGTCCCCGGCGGCAAAGGTGTCGTCACCGGACGGCGACGGGGAGAAGTCCCCGCTCACGAGCTCCCAGGAGTGGTCGGGCCTTCTCAAGCTCTCGACGCGCCACTTCACCAACAAGGAGTTCGCCTACCAGGCGATGGTCAACGCGCTCGACGGCCACAACACGGACTGGGACAACCACCTCGTGCCGGACGGCGCCAAGCGCCAGCGCTCGCTGAGCATCGTGCACGGGCTCGGGTTCACGCACACGCTGTCGCCGAAGCGCTATTATCAGGTCGATCTTCGGCAGAACTACTACGACTACCGCGACATGGTGTTCGACGACGTGCACGACCCGCGCTACTTCCAGTACGGCCCGCTGCTGCACCTCGAGGGCTACGAGAACAACGCGAACGTGCAGGGCGTGGACCTCGGCCGCTTCCAGCTCACGACGAACGCGTTCCTCGCCAAGGGCACGTTCGTCGACCAGGCCAGCCAGACGCACCAGATCAAGCTCGGCCTCGAATACCAGGCGCCGCTCATGCGCTTCGGCGCGCCCGGGGGCGAGCTGTCGGCGGGCGTGCAGGGCGGCACCGGGGCGTTCGGCGTGAACATCAAGGACAAGCCGCAGTCCGAGTTCCTGCCGGTGTTCTTCTCCGGCTACGCGCAGGACCAGAGCGAGTGGAACCAGCTCACGTTCCGGGTCGGCGCGCGCTTCGACTGGTTCGACGCGAGGACGACGCTGCCGAGCGACCTCCAGAACCCGGCGAACAGCATCCCCGACGTGCCGCAGTCCACGCCGAAGTCGACCACGAACAAGCTCAACGTCGCGCCGCGCGTGGGCGTCTCGTACCCGGTGGCGCCGAACGCCGCGCTCTACTTCTCGTACGGGCACTTCTACCAGTACCCGCCGATGCGCGAGTTGTTCAACAACGCGGACTACTCGGTGCTCGCCGACCTGCAGGCCTCGGACGACGTGCAGAAGAACGGCATCCTCGGCAATCCCGACCTGCGCGCGCAGCGCACCGTCCAGTACCAGTTCGGGGTCAAGGACGCGATCACGACCGACCTCGGCCTGGACGTGAGCGCGTTCTACAAGGACATCCGCGACCTGCTCGGCGTGGAGTTCGTGAACACGTACAACGGCGCCACGTACGTGCGCTACACGAACGTCGACTTCGGCAGCGTCATCGGTCTCACGGTGACGCTGGACCAGCGCGCGCTGGGGCCGTTCGCGATCACCGCCGACTACACGTGGCAGCACGCGGTGGGGAACTCCAGCGACCCCGACGAGACCCTGAACCGCGCCGCGGCCGGCCAGGACGCCCTCCCGCGGCAGATCCCGTTCAACTGGGACCAGCGCCACACGTTCAACTTCACCGTGAGCGCGGGGGTGCCGAACGGCTTCTCGGGCAGCGGCGTGCTGCGCTTCGCGAGCGGCCAGCCGTACACGCCGCTGCTCGACAACTCGACGCCGCTCATGGCGAACTCGGCGCGCAAGCCCATGGGCACCGTCGTCGACCTGCGCGCCGAGCACCCGGTCGGGTCGGCGGCGAGCGCGTTCCTGCGCGTCTTCAACGCCTTCGATACGCGCTTCTTCAACGGCTTCGTGTTCCCGAGCAGCGGTTCGCCCGACTACTCGCGGTTCAGCGACCCGGGGCAGCAGGCGATCCTCGCCGACCCGACGCGCTACTTCGCGCCCCGCCGGATCGAGCTGGGGATCGCGCTCCGCAGGTCGTCGGCGCCATGAGCCGCGGCATGCGAATCGGCGCAGCGCTGGCACTGCTGACCGGCCTCGGCCTGGCGGGGCCGGCCGCGCGCGCCCAGACGCCGGTGCCGGTCGTGCCCAAGGCGGAGCGCAGCAAGATCAGCGCGGAACGCACGGGCACGCACGACGCCGCCAACATCCGCACGCTCTTCTACAACTTCGGCATGGTCGGCGATTTCCCGCTCGATCCGCAGGGCGTGGACCTGTCGGTGTTCCACTCGGTCGAGGTGCCGAAGGGCACGGGCATGAACTACAGCGACGGGATCACGCCGTTCGTGCTCGCGAAGATCCCGCTCAGCACGCCGGTGCCGGACTCGGTCTACCTGATGGAGACCGGCTTCCGCGAGCGCCAGGCCGAGAGCCCGTACAGCGAGCGCATCATGCGGTTCGAGCCGCGGCCGGGCTACTTCGAGCCCGACCCGGGGAGGAACCCCGGCCGCTCGATCGCGATCAGCAGCGATCCGCGGACGTGGCCGTCCCGCTGGCCGGACAAGGTGAACGACCCCGACGATCCGGGCTGGCCCGGTTCGTGGAACGGCTACTTCGGCAAGCGCGCCTCCGCCGACCAGGAGAGCTACAGCATCATGGACGACGACTTCTATGACGCGCTCAAGCCCTACTGGTACCCGGACTCGCGCGACACCACGCGCGGCGGCCTCGGGCTCAAAGTGGGCGTGCGCGGCTTCCAGTGGGCGAACCCGCAGGCCGACAACGTCATCTTCTGGCACTACGACATCACCAACGAAGGCACGACCGACTACAAGGACAACATCGTCTTCGGCCTCTACATGGACTCGGGCGTGGGCGGGTCGCTGCTGTCGTGCGACGGCATCTTCGAATCCGACGACGACAACGCCAGCTTCGACAAGAGCAGCGGCCTGAACCTGGTCTACACGTACGACAATCGCGGCCATGGCCGGGACCTGCGCGGCAACTGCAGCCCCACGGGCTACCTGGGCTATGCCTACCTGGAGACGCCGGGCAACCCGTTCGACGGCGTCGACAACGACAACGACGGCATCAAGGACGAGCGGCGCGACGGCGGCCCCGGCATCCACCTCGTCGGCCAGCAGGCGATCCTCGACTACCTGGTCGCGAACTACGACACGGCGAAGTTCGTGGCCGCGTACGGGCCCATCGCCGAGCAACCGGCGTTCCGCGCCGGCTCGTGGTGGACCGGCGACGAGGACATGGACTGGCTCGCCGAGTTCAACGACGTCGGCGCCGACGGCGTGCGGGACACGCACGACACGGGCGAGGGGGACGGCATCCCCACCGAGGGCGAGCCGAACTTCGACCGCACCGACTTGAACGAGTCCGACCAGATCGGGCTCACCGGGTTCAAGTACAACAAGATCAGGGCGGGGCAGGGGAACCCCACGTCCGACGTGGACGGCATCCTGTTCTACACCGACACCCAGGACTGGCCCGAGAGGCTGTATCGAAAGTGGGTCAGCCCGGATTCCGCCTGCTGCCGCTTCGACCCGCCGCTCGTCAACAACTACAACATCGGGTTCCTGTTCGCCTCGGGGCCGTTCCGGCTCAAGGCCGGCCAGACCGAGCGCTTCTCGCTGGCGCTGGCGTACGGCCAGGACCTGCCGGGGCTCCGGCGCACGGTCAAGACCGTGCAGCAGATCTACAACGGCAACTACCAGTTCGCCGTTGCGCCAACGCGGCCCACCGTCCACGCCGAGGCCGGCGACGGCGTGGTGCGGCTGACGTGGGACGACGCCGCCGAGCGGAGCGTCGACCCGGTCACGAACCAGTTCGACTTCGAGGGCTACCGCATCTACCGCTCCACCGACCCCGACTTCATCGACGCCCGCATCGTCACCGACGCCAGCGGCCAGCCGTCGGGCAACGGCCAGCCGTTCGCGCAGTTCGACGCCGCGAACGGCATCACCGGCTACTTCCCGACCGTGATCGAGAACCTGCCCTCGTACTTCCTCGGGACCGACAGCGGTATCCGGCACACGTTCGAGGACCCGACCGTCAAGAACGGGCAGGACTACTACTACGCGGTGTGCGCGTACGACCACGGCTCGCAGCAGCCGCTGTTCTACCCGTCCGAGAATAATTACTCGATCTCGCGCACGATCCGTGGCGGCGTGCTGTACCCCACGAACGTCGTCCGGGTACGACCGAACCCGCGCGTGACGGGCTTCGAGCGCGCGACGCTCGGCGCACCGCGGCACGTCGCCGGCCGCGGCGCCGGCCAGGTGGAGGTCCAGCTCGCGAACTCGACGCAGGTGCCGAACGGCCACCGGTTCCGGATCGAGTTCGCGAACGACGACGTCGACTCCGTGCGCGCGAGCCGCTACTCGCTCGTCGACAGCACCACGGGCGAGGTGCTGTTCTCGACCGGGAACGACTTCGTCGGCAGCGGCCGCGGTCCGGTGGGGGCGGGCATCCTGCCGGTGGTGTCGTCGAACGGGGCGACCACGGTCGACACCGCCTCGTCGAAGTTCGAGCCGGGTTCACCGACGAACGCACGGCTGTTCGCGATCTACGAGGTCGGGGGGCGTCCCAATGCGCTCAAGCGACCGGGGTACCCGGAGAACATCGTCATCCGGTTCGAATCGAGCTTCGTGGACACGGGTGTCCTGATCGGCGCCGGCCGGCCGGCCAAGCCCGCGAAGTTCCGCGTCTACGCGGTGACGGACACGGGCGAGACGCGCATGCCGTTCTTCTTCCGGGACATCGACAACGACGGCACGCTGTCCCAGCCCGGACAGTCCGGCGACTTCATCTCGGTGCTCACCCGGCCCGTCGGGGAGACGCAGAGCGCGTTCGACTTCACGTGGCGCATCGCCCTCGACAACCCGGCCACGACGGGGGGAGCCCTGCGGCCGCCCGCGGCCGGCGACGTCTGGCACCTCGAGCTGAAGATCCCGTTCGAGCCGGGCGAGGCATTCTCGTTCACCACCACGGCCGAGCGCACGGACCCCGCGAGCACCGCCGGCAAGGGCGAGCCGTACGTGGTCCCGAACCCCTACCTGGGTGCTGCCAGCTTCGAACCTGCGCCGTTCAACATCAAGGGCCGCGGCGAGCGCCGCATCGAGTTCCGCGGCGTCGCGCAGGGCGCGGTGGTGCGCATCTACAACGTGCACGGCGATCTCGTGCAGACGCTCCGCCAGGACGGCACGTTCGACGGCTTCGTGCCGTGGAACCTGCGCACGAAGGACAATCTCGACGTGGCGCCGGGGCTCTACGTGTACCGCGTGGAGGCGCCGGGGCAGCCCGGCTTCACGGGCAAGTTCGCGGTGGTGAAATGAGAAGCGTTGGCAACCGCTCGCTTTCGCTCGCGGCCTCGAGCGGCATCGCGCTGAGAGCGGCTGTGCTGGGCGGGTTGGCGTGTCTGTGCCTGGTGTCCAGCGCCCGCGCCCAGTCCAAGGTCGGCACCACGTTCGGCGCGTTCTCGCTGATCGAGCCGGACGCCCGCTTCGCCGCGCTGGGCATGGCGGGCACGGCGGCCGCCGAGGGGCTCACCGGCGCGTTCTACAACCCCGGCTCGGTGGCGCTGGGGGACAAGCACGCCCTGGAGTTCGTGCACGCGGACTGGTTCGCCGGCATCCGTTACGACTGGATCGCGTACGCGCACCCGTTCAGCTTCGGCTCGATCTACACCACGTTCACGTCGCTCAACTCCGGCGACATCGCCGTGCGCACGGTGAACCAGCCGCTGGGCACCGGCGAGCTGTTCTCGGTCTCCGACATGGCGCTCGGTCTGGGCGTGGCGCACAAGTTCTCGCTCCGCTTCGCCGCGGCCGTTCAGGTGAACTACCTCCAGGAGACGATCTTCCACTCCTCGGCGGGAACGATCACGTTCACGGCCGGAACGCTGTACCGGACGTCCGCGAACGGCCTCCGCATCGGCGCCAGCCTCTCCAACTTCGGCACCTCCGCCGCCTACGCCGGCGACAACCTCGCGATCACGTACGACAACGTGCCGGGCCAGAACGGCGACAACGGCGCGCTGCCCGGCGAGCGCACGACCGACTCGTTCGCGGTGCCCGTGGCGTTCCGCGTCGGGCTCGCGCAGCCGCTGGCGCTGGGCAACAGCACCAAGTTCCTGTTCGCGGCCGATGCCGTGCACCCGTCGGACAACTCGGAGAGCGTGGGCCTCGGCGGCGAGGCCACGTTCCGCGACGCGCTGTCGCTGCGGGCCGGCTGGCAGGGTCTGTTCCTCGAGGACTCCGAGGTCGGCCTCACCGCCGGCGCCGGGTTCCGCGGCAGGCTGGACAACGTTCACTATCACATCGACTACGCGTGGGCCGATCAGGGTCGCCTCGACGACACGCAACGCTTCTCATTCGGCATCACGTTCTAGGAGTCTCCATGCGCCGTATCCTTCTCGCTCTGCTCCTCGCACTCGGCCTCGCGAGCCCCGCCCGCGCCCAGTCCACGGCCGCGCTGCTCGACACGCTCCAGCACTCCTCGTTCCAGTTCTTCTGGAACGAGGTCAACCCGGCGAACGGCCTGATCCGCGACCGCAACTCGCCGGGATCCACGTTCTCCAGCATCGCCTCGGTGGGCTTCGGGCTCTCCGCGATCCCGATCGGCATCGACCACGGCTGGATCACCCGGGCACAGGGCCGCAGCCGCGTCAGCACCACGCTGCGCACGTTCTACAACGGGCCGCAGGGCACGGCCGCGCTGGGGACGATCGGCTACAAGGGCCTCTTCTACCACTTCCTCAACATGAACACGGCGACGCGCTTCGGCACCGACGTGGAGCTGTCCTCGATCGACTCCGCGCTGCTGTTCGCCGGCATGCTCGATGCGCGCCAGTACTTCGACAGCGCCTCGGACACCACCGAGATCGCGATCCGCGCCATGGCCGATTCGATCTACCAGCGCGCCGACTTCAACTTCATGCGCAACTTCAACACCGGGATCATGATGGGCTGGAAGCCGAGCTTTGGCTTCTTCGGCTACGGCCAGTGGATCGGCTACAACGAGGCGATGATCCTCTACATCCTCGCGCTCGGCTCGCCGTCGTACGCGGTGCCCACGAATGCGTGGTCGGCGTGGACCAGCGGCTACCACTACAACACGTTCAACGGCTACAGCTTCGTCACCTGCCCGCCGCTGTTCACCCACCAGTACTCGCACTGCTGGATCGACTTCCGCGACATCGCCGACGCGTACATGCGGGCGAAGGGCCACGATTACTTCGAGAACTCGCGTCGGGCGACGCTGGCGCAGCGTAACTACTGCATCGCGAACCCGCTCGGCAGGGTCGGCTACTCGGCGAACCTGTGGGGCCTCACCGCCGGCGACGGCCCTTCCGGCTACGCGGCGCGCGGCGCGCCGCCGTCGCAGAATGACGACGGCACGATCACGCCCACGGCGGCGATCAGCTCGATCGTGTTCACGCCCGACGAATCCATCGCCTTCATCCACAACCTGTGGGACAACTACCGGCCCACCGTGTGGGGACCGTACGGCTGGAAGGACGGGTTCAATCCGACCGCCGGCAACTGGGTCGCGACCGACGTCATCGGCATCGATCAGGGCCCGATCCTGCTCATGATCGAGAACTACCTGAACGGGAAGCCGTGGCAGCGGTTCATGTCGTACGCGCCGATCCAGACCGGGCTCACGCGCGCCGATTTCCAGCCGTTCGTCCTGGGCGTGGAGCCGCCCGCGACCACGGCATTCGCGCTGGGACACGTGAGCCCCGACCCGGTGCGCGGCCGCTCGCAGGGGAGCTTCACGCTGGCGAAGGCCGCGCACGTGGATGTCGACCTGCTCGACCTCCAGGGGCGCGCCGTGCGCCGGATCGCGTCGGGCACGTACGCCGCCGGTGTGCACCCGTTCGACATCGAGCGGGGCGGGCTGCCCGCGGGCATCTACTGGTTGCAGTTGCGCAGCGGGGGCGAGGTACGCTTCACGCGCTTCGCCGTGCTGCCGTGACCAGGT